>JGI24890J29729_1000634_pt1 | contig 20596 bp, 20 predicted proteins | sample FreactcultureFD7_FD_29729 | JGI IMG/M metagenome (IMG submission 29729)
GGTTGAGGAGGGAGCAGAATGACGAGAGAAGGGGAACCGAGTTTCGATAAGTGAGGAGAGCACCAGCTGGAGTCGTGTAGGTTGGGAGATCGTCGAGTTCGGGCTCATCCAAGTCCTCGTCGATGGGTCGATCCGCATAAAGCTCCTTGAGTTCCACCTCTTGTTTGACATAGCGATGGTATCGTGCTGAATCCTCGGATCCTTCCTCTGCGATGACGACGAACAAAGCCTGAGCTGTACGAGCCCTTCCTCGACTTTGTATGTAGCTGTAGATACGATCTTTAAATGGGTACAAGGATCGGCAAGTCGAGAAAATAAGAACGACAAACCCTGTGATCGTTTCGAGCGAATCGAATCGAACGACGACGTTGCAAGCCGAGAAGTCGAGACCCTCTTCAGCAACTCGGGTCGCAACGAGTAAATTGAGCTGTAGAGCAAAAAGATCAGTCAATACCTAGCATAATAAAGCGAGGAAACGAACTTACCTCTTCTCTTCTGAACCTTTGCACCATTTCCTGCTGCTCCAAAATCGCCATTCCAACATCCTTCGTCACTCCAATCTCTTCCTCGCCTCCTTTCGAAACTTTTCCACCATGTCCCGTCAATGATCCTGCCCTGATCCATTCGAGCGAAGGCACGAGACTGAGTATTTGAGCTAGAATCTTGGCGTGATGTCGCTGCTGGACGAAGACGATTGCGTGGAAGTGAGAGTGGCCTCGGAAGGATTCGAGAGATTTGACGAGAGCCATGACTTTTGGTGAAAGTGAGGATTCGAGCAGAGTCGATGCCTTCTCGTCGAGTTCTGATCGCAGATCGGCTGGAGCTTTGCAATCTTCGGCTAGAAGAGCGAGGTACATGTCGAGTCCAATTCGACCAAAGAGCTGGTTTGCGCTCGATTCAGCATTGTTTTTGTCAGGTGCAAATAGAGAGTTTGCTCACCTGTTCGCATTGAGGAGCTCTCATCTCTGCTCTGAAGTCTAGTCTCCCTGTCTCCTTCAGTCTGTTCAGTATCACTCGATCACAATCTCGTAACTTGATTTCGGCGATGTTCGGCGGGTGAAGGAGGAGCTGTTCCTCAGCTTTTCGAGCGAATTCAGCGACTTGACTGGATTTGAGAGCGGTGATCTCCAGGATTCGCGAGTCGAGTACAGCTTCGAGATCGCTGTGAGCATCTCTACTTGGTTAGCTGTGATCAAGGGAGAGCTGATCATCGCGAAGGGAACTCACTCGATTGTCTTTTGCGGTCTTCGTGCATTGTAGATCGGTGATGCCGTCAAGCCGAGCACTCGAGGTAGTAGAGAGGGGTCGCGAGCTTTGAGAGGGTGATAGTGATTACGCATGCTGTATCGACGAACCGCTCCCAGTAAGTTGCGAACAAAAGACTGAATAGAGGTATCGAAGCTACACTACAGCAGCCGGATTATTCTTTGAAGCATGATGACACTCGTCAAAGATGATCAAGCTGATCTGTAGAGGGGATGCGACTCATCAGTTCGATAGACCAGAGAGAAAAAGTCGACTTTCGTACATTCTCGAATCGCCAATACGCATTGTCGCTGAGATTGAGGAACACCTGCGGCGTCATCACTCCCACGTCACATTGCTTGATCTGCTCGATCCATTGTTCTCGTTTCCAGTAATCCACTCCATCTGCACCAACAAAAGTCTTGACTTTCAAACTTGTTGACTTTTCGATCGATGCCGCTTGTTCTGTTCAATTAGCTTTTGATCAGCTCCTCGCGAATTTCCCTTGATCTGAGTATGCGTACGGTAGACGAGTGTAACGTTTGGAGAAATGAAAACGATGAACTTGGGTTCGTGCGAAGGAGGAGTTGGAGGTATTGAACTGAAGTGTTTGATGAGGAGGATAGCTATCAGCGTCTTGCCAGTCCCTGTATCAGACCTAATGATCCTATTCCCAGCCATACAAAGAGCCGTGGTCAGCGTTCTGAGTCTAAAGTTGAAAGATATAGGAGAGAAGTGGACTAACTTGTTCCCCAGCAATGCTTCTCTTGCGGCCTCCTGTTGGTAGACCCTCGGGATAAGATGATCGGACATCGATGATTCGATGAAGACAGCCGAAGCTGTTTGAAGTGAGGAGAAGCAAAAGTTCATCCAATTTTCGAAAAAGTCGTATTTCTCCCTGGCGAGACACTGCTCGGTCTTTCAATAGGATGGCATAAGAGACTGTAACGAACTTAACTAGATATCCATGCAAGAGCATCGAGATCTGTAAAGTATTTCGCAAATATCGAAAAACTCGGGGCGATCCTTCAAGTTCTCTACCTCATCACTATCTACTTCAGAGTTAGGCTACACGGCAGCACCAATCAGCTCCCTATACGACTCAGAGCTTATCAGGTCGATCAAGAAGGACCTCGCTACTCTCGAGACTCGGCAAGTACCGCGAGTGAATCTCCTTCCAGCGACCACCACTCTCTAGAAAGCTTAGTACAGCGGTAGTGTATAGGTATCAAGGCTCTTGTCTGGTCCAAAGCGAGTCAAGCAGCACAGAGTGAGTTACTGCTCTCCCTCTCCCCCTCTCCGCTCATCTTGAGATTTTGCTAAACTCGCTACTCTCACGATCAATAGCTAGAGTCAAAAGATGTCGCAACAGGCCAATTACTACTCAGCTTATCGTCCACCGTATTCTCAAAACCCTTCGACTTCTTCCTCTTCTTCAAATTATCCCGTTCGACCTCTCCCCACTCCAGGTTCTTCTTCTTCAATTCAGTCTCCTTACTCTCCACCTACATCAGTTACATCATCAAGATCACCTCCTTCAGCGACGACAGGTTATTCTGGGAGGTTCTCAGCGGGTTCGGGAGGTCCAAACGTTCAATCTCCTGAAGCTATCGAAGATTCGCAAAGATGGGATTCACCTTCAACTTCAATGGGTTTCCCGAGTCGGAACGGAGGGGGAGGTAGCGGAAGTGGAAGTGGCAGTCTCATGAACACGGGTTCATTCCAACATTCACATTCGACGAGTCCGAATTTTCGAGATGGTAGTCAGTCAGGGGGATTCGAACAGAGTCTGAGAGGTGCTGGAGGGTACAGTTCGAGAAGAGAGGGCTCGAGCGGATCTGTATGTCAACTCTAGCTGTTCTCCGATGAGTGAAGCAGCACTAACGAGCAATGTCGAATTACAGATTGTTTCCCCAATGAGCGGAGGAAATAGATCTCACTCACCTGTAACTTCAAGTCATGCACCATCGTATTACTCTCATCAACCTCATTCCGCCAACTCTTCCATCTCTTCGCAAGATCGTCGCTATCCCTCTTCAGCAGCTACTCCACAACCTTCTGCTCCCCCTCGTTCTTCTTCCCGCTCTCCTTCCTCCTCTCCTGCTCCCGGTTCTTCCCATTCACCAACTGCTTCTCGGTCACCCCTACGTCGCTCGACCTCAACCATCAATCATGATCCACTTCCTCCAGGAACTTTTATTACCGCAACTTCAGATCACGAATCCCTTTCTGTCGTTCCTCTTTCCGGCTTGACCTCGGTGGAAGCGATCAAAGAGTTAATCATGTCTCGACTACACATCTCGGATGAAGACATGCCTCGACACGTCTTCTACTTGACTCGAATCGGAGGAGGAGAGGGTCGAAAAGTTGACGATGATGAATTGTGGGATTCAGTGAGGTCGAACTCTGGTCAAGTCACTGTCTTCGTTAAAGATTCGGGAAGACGTGGAGACAGGGGATCTGAGACGAGCAGGAGAAGCGCTCACGATGAGGACAGCGAGGATGATTTCGGAGTTGGAATGTCGGCGGAAAGGATGAGGCAGGTATCACATCGGAGAGAAAGGGCGAGACAGAAGAGCAGTAGTATCGGGTCGAGGTCCGAGACGTCGATCGATGAGTTTGGTCAAGCAACGGGACAACGAGTTTCGCCTGGTGGAGGAGGAGGAAAGGAAAGAATGAAAAGTGAAAGACCGCCACATAGTCAAGCTCAGGGCGCTGCGAGTTGGGGTCATTCGAGTCGAGGAGTGTCGGCGAGTGAAGGTGGAGGAGGTGGTTGGTCGGGAAGTCCTGGCATACCTCCACCGATGGAGCGAAGCAGGAGCGGTAATTCGGCGGGAACAAGGGAAAGGGAGAACAGCAACAGAGTCGGGAGCACTACTCCTACAGGTGGACACGCAACATCGACGGGGAGAGACGATTACTTCTTACCGACTCCTCGACAAAGTGCAACCGCTCCTCCTAGTCAAGGATCGAGTCAAGTCGTTATGGGCCCATCAGGACCTACCCGGCGACTCCCTCCCCAACCTCAATCGCAATCGCAAATCATCTCGTCGAGTGCGCCCGATCACGCAGAAATGGCCGCTCACAATCAGCTTCGTCAGAGAATGCAAACCGCTCCTTCGATTCAAGTTTCCTCACCGAATTGGAACCGATCGATCACTGTCCCCGCTCCCTCGAATATGCCGCTACCTCCTTCTCCTCAACCGAGTTCGACACATCAAATGCTCACTAGACCTCCCGGTTCCGGTTCTTCTCCTCATCCTCCGAACTCTCGCGCTCTCTACGATCCTCGCACGAATCTCCCTCAGTACACTTCCCAACCTTACAAGAATCTACCACTTCCAAACTCTCCTTATCACAATCTCTCGCTGCAATCTGGTTATCAAACTGGGTCATCGACTGTCGGAATCACTTATACACAGCATCCTCCCTCAGCTTCCGCTTCCCTCGCTCCCGTCAATCACAACACGCCGTACAACGTTCAGCAACAAGATCGATTAGCAGCGCAATCAAAGATGATGAGCAAGAGTGCAGACAACCTCAGAGGACATTACTCGACTTCACCTCAAGGTCCCGGAGGTTTCGATTACGGTCGAGCACCAGTTCCTCCTCCCATTCCTCCTCAGTACTTGTCGACCGTTCCCTTCGACCCATCTGCTTCCTCGAATGCCGCGCTTTCTCCTCCTCCCCTTCCTCCAGCTTCGGCATTCTACTCTTCTCCCGTACAAGCGCAACAACAAGCTCAATCTCGCTCTTACACTTCTCCCTCCTACCCACCTTCGACTCAAACTGGCGTTCCTCGAAGACCACCTGTCGATCAAGTCTGGAATCAACCTCGACCTTCGACCATGTACGATCTCAGCACCGGTCAAATCGAGTTGAAACCCGGAGAAGTCCTTCAGCAGACTTACACGGGAGGAAACCCTTCTTCGAGTGCTGGAGGAGGTTCGCGAAAGAAGAGCGATTCATACCCTATCGAAGATCAACGAAGAGAAGCAGAGGGGAGAAGGCGGGAGTCGAGCGAAAGTAGTGCCTCGGGTACTGGTACGAGTGAGCGGGGTGAACGAAGAAGGAGTCGAGAAGGACAACTCAAGCAACACCTTCCCTCGATTCTCGTTCCTGGACAGCCTGGTCGCGCTGCACCTTCCGCACCTTCTCCGGCACTCAACTCTCCGAACGCATCGACCGTACCCCCTTTCGCAGACGACGATGGATTGTACGATGGTCTCGCTTCACCTGATCGATATCATCCAACGCCGTCGACTCGAAGTTCAGCTAGTGCGAGTGGTCCCCGAACCCCTTCCAGCGATTCAAGCCCATACGTTTCGATTCCTACGAGCAAGTCGAATTCGCAACAAGGTCCGAAAGTGGACGAATTCGGAGATCCGATTGACGAAGAAACTAGTACTTGGTTCCCTATCGGTCAAACCCAACTCTCGTCCTCGCTTTCTTCTGGTGGCCACCCTTCGCCGTTCTCACCCTCTGTTCATTCTCCTCTTGCCCATGCCTCGACTACAGTCCCTCTCCCCGCTTCTTCTCCTTACGGCAATCCCGCTTCTTCACCTATGAAACCTCAGTACAGCTCTTCATCTTCGGGATCAGCACCGAGCGGAGGTGGATCTTCCCAGAATCATGGTGCAGGAAGTGGAGGTTCCGCTCATGAACGAAAAGATTCAATTCCAAACGCTCAAGATTGGCAACAAACGATTCTCAGTCGATTCGGCGCCTCGAATCTGAGTGATGCGAACGAGGATAGTACGTTGATGGCAAGTGGTACGTTGAAACCTTACGATACTGGAGGAACTGGAAGTGGAACTATCGAGTCAGGAGTTGGTCAATCTCAACCTGCAACTCCGAAATTACTCGACGAGTTTGGCGACGAACTCGAAGACGACGCAACTTTCTTCCCTGGATTCGGACCTGGAGGTGCTCCCTCAAGTCCGCAGAACCAAGGTCTCAGACTCGACGGCATGAATCCCTCTTCACCCTCCTCTCCTCACGATCGACACAAACGACCGAATCTTCGTCTGACAATCGACGGCACTCCCGCTGGTCTTCCCGATCCTCGCCTCACGTCGAACAACTCCGGGAAACCTCCATCTTCGGCTCAGCAACGATCGAGTGAACCCTCTCCTCCCTCTGGCAGTCGCTCCTCTCGCAAACCTCACAATCCAAGACTCGACGAACTTACTCGCTACTCATCCCCAGCAATCGGACGTCGCAACTCCTTCGCAGCTCGAGAGAAGGACGAGAAAGATTGGGCGATTCGTCCTCCTGTCGAAACGGTTCTCGAAAACTTGGACGTCTTCTTCCCAGAACACGATCTCGATAAACCTGTCTTCGACCTTCCAACTCCAGTACCTGGTACTCCTCCGACTGGATCTTCTCCTGTGAGAGACGCTCCTCCATTACGAACGAATCGAGCTGGATCTGGAGGAGGAGCGGGAGGTCCCCTTGGTTATCGCAAGTCTATTCGAGTCGTCGCTCAAGATCGTAAACGTATGTTGCAGAAAGCGGGAAACAACGTAGCGAGAGCAGTGAGTGGATTGGGATCGAACTTGTTGAGGCGAAGAAGTACAAAACTGTTCGGAGCCAGGATTGAGGAAGTCACGTCGGCTCAAATGAAGAACATCAACGCGATCAAGGAGACTTCTGATGACGATCCTGAGAACTGTGAGTCACTTCCTCCGCTCCTGTCTCGTGATCTCCTACTGATTCTTATCGCTTTACACAGTCTCCTACAAATGGATCAAAGGAGACTTGATCGGCCGAGGTACCTATGGTCACGTCTACATCGCGCTCAGTGTGACAACGGGTGAAACGATTGCAGTCAAGCAAGTCGAAATGCCTCGATCGTTCTCGGACAAAGAGGATCAACGAACGAAGGGAATGATTTCGAGTTTGAAAGCTGAGATCGAACTGTTGAAGGATCTTGATCATCCGAATATCGTATTATATCTTGGTGAGTCTTCCGTTCATCTCTACTGTGCACGTCCGGGACTGACAGGTTAGTATTCGATCAGGTATGGAACAAACTCACGAATTCTTGTCGATTTTCCTCGAATATGTTCCTGGTGGTTCTGTCGGTCGTATCATTCGTACTCATGGCAAAGTAAGTCTCTCCTCTTTCACCACCAGCTGTTGAAAATCGGCTGACACTACGCTCGAAACAGTTCGAGGAGAATGTCATCAAATTCTTCACTCTCCAGATCCTCGACGGTCTCGAATATCTCCACTCTCTCGGCATTCTCCATCGAGATATGAAAGCAGACAACATCCTCATCGATCAAGATGGAATGTGCAAGATTTCAGATTTCGGTACTTCGAAGAAATCTGGTGAGCTTTCATCTCTCTCAACGCCCTCACCTACGGAAGCTGAGGACATTGCACGCTCGCAGGTGACATCTATCAAAACAATGAGAACATGTCGATGCAAGGCTCGATCTTCTGGATGGCCCCCGAAGGTAAAGCTTTCTCGCCTCCCTCTGTTTGACGCTTGACCTGGACTCATGATTCTCTCACCCTATTCCAGTCATTCACAATAACAAACAAGGATACTCTGCGAAAGCCGATATCTGGAGTTTGGGTTGTATCTGTATCGAGATGCTTGCAGGTTCTCGACCTTGGGAAGGAGAGGGTTTCATGGGTGCCATGTTCAAGGTAAGCTTCCTCGCCATAACTAACACTCTGCTATGCACTGACTCGATCTTATTTCACAGCTCGGTGCTGAGCGTATGAGACCTCCTCTTCCTGACGACGTCGAAAGATCCGCCTATGCCGAAGAATTCGTTAGCAACTGTCTTCAAATGTACGTTCTCCTTTACAATTATCACTGGTCTCGATACCAGGTCACTTACTATGAGTGTCGCTCACAGTGAGCCGAGTCAACGACCGAAAGCTTCGGAGGCGAAACATCATCCATTCTTGATCATCTCGCAAGGATGGTCTTTCACTCAAACTTCACTTTACCGGTACGCTTAGCTTTCCCTTCTGCCTTCCCCGATGCTTGCTGATTGTCGAGTTTCTCGCAGTGTCATGACCTCGGATCGCCTGCCCTCAACTCCCTCTGCATCGAGCGGTTGATCCACTCCTTTCTTTCCACCTCCCCCCTCTCCCTCGCAGTCTTCCCGTAACTCGCCCTGTCGTTACCCCATTTCTGAAACTAGAACTCTGTCCCCATAGCATTCGTTCCCCTAATCTGTCGTTCTTTTCTGCTCAAAATCATTGAATCCTTCTTCTTGTCGTTATTTCGTTCTTCTGCTTTGTCGGAATTCATTCGCTTTCGTCCCTCTGAACATCGCTCGAGTTGAGCCATGTCGACTTTGAGATGTCTTTGTTCGAAACTTGCGAAATTCTTTTTCTCCTTCCCGGTCGACACATCCAAATTCCAATATGCCAGATTCCGCCCTACTCGGTACACCGCTTCCAGCAAGGAGTCATAGAGAAAGGTCTTCTGCCCCTTCACCCTACACTCCCTTTCAAAGTCGAGAATCCACTATTAGATCAAGAGGTAAGCCAGCTTTCACTCCCTCTTCGGGGCACCGTGGAATCTCGCTAACTTATGAGTATACTTTCAAGGGGATACGCCAGGCTCGTCTACCACCGTAGGACGAGAGGGATCGCCGGAATCAAATCATCAATCAACAACTCTCTCTCCCTCTACAGCTGGTGGACCAGTGAGTTCTAGACCTCTGGCTACCTCCTCTACAATGTACTAAGCTCTTGGTCTATCTTCACAGCCATCTCCAACTCTTTCTTCTGCCTCGACTTCTCGTTCCCCTTCGAAGCAAAATCAAGTACCGACACAAGAAGAGCTGCGATCACGAGCACAGAACGTAGTTGCAAAGAGTAGGATCCTAAGTGATCCTAGTATCTCGAGTACGTTCAGGAAGGATCAAGATAGGGAATTATGGGAGTTATTCGTTGGTCCCTGAGGTGGAAAGTTGGTGCAGCGATGTTGGAGGTCGATGTTGTAACGATAGGACATGATAGACGACATTCCGAGACGAAGGAGACGAGCAGAGGAGACGCAGCAGGAGAAGAGGGATTCTTTCGCGAAGGAGCTCTCGAAGACTTTGTCGGTTGTCGCTCTTACGGAGAGAGTACGTCGAGAGAAGGCGCAGGAGGTGCTTGACGTGCTTTAACATCGCTCCACGACAGCGTGACCAGCTCGTCGCGAGGGTTGCGCAGCTTCAGAGCGGAATTCGAAAGCCGTGCGAAAGCTTTCTCACCTCGCAGACAAGCGAGAGAAGGCGAGACCGATTGATCGTTAGTAGTCGAGTAACTCTTGATTTCGTCGATGATGCTGTAAGATCTTGCGCGAGTGAGGGACTTGCTGAGATCGCGCGAAGCAGCGAAACAAAGTTTTGCTTCACCCCCCCTTCCTTCAACTAGTAACAAACTTCGCCAGAGATTGCGCTCCAATAGACAAAACTACATTGCAAGGACTTTCGCTTTCTACGTCTACAGCGAATCCACGACACTCAAGTCCCTCACTCGAATCATCTTCACGGTCCTCTCCCGGTTGAAACCCGCGCCCAGCGTCAAACGGGTAGTGCAGGAGCTACAGAGATATTATTGGCACTCTCAGGTGTGTGCCTCTACCCTTCACGACTGTGTATCCTAATTGGATCGTTTTCAATTGATGACAGCATCATTCAAATGATCCCCTTCCTCCCTCCCGAGATACTCGATGGTATTTTCGATCACCTCAAGTACATCAGCTCCCTTCATTACCATCCTCAAGAAGAAATCTACACCGAGGAGCTCGCAAAGTGTTGCTTGACCTCGAAGACCTTCCTCTCCGTCGCCCGTCCTCGCCTCTACCAGTCCATTACCGTGCTCCTTGTTACCGCTGAAGACTATGATTGGTGTGGAGGTCAGTATGTTATCGAAAAGCGAGAGCGTCGACTCCTCCGCACTCTTCGTCGAAACTCTCATTTACGTGAAATGGTCCAGGAGGTCAAGATCGCGGGTTCCGAGTGCGGGGAATGGCGCATGAAGCCAGATGAAGAAGAACCTGAGGATGGGGACAACCTTTACAGCAAGCTCATCAAGCCTTTGATCGAGGAACTGCCAAATCTGAAGGTCGTCACGATCTCGAATCTGTTGGCGTTCTCAGAAGTGGACAAAGCGCTGTGCTTGGCTCAGGAACAACGCTGGAAAGGTAGAGAGGCGGATCACGAGTNGTTGCCCACATTCAATCTCGACCACGGCAAGCAAATTTATGGGCCGACGGCTCCCTCAGCGGTCTACCACGGTTATAAGTGTCCTGATTTGAGTTATAATAGCGCAGAGTGGGACATAACGATGGAGTCATCCCACAAGGTCCTCCGGAGCGTGAGTGTCATCCTCGACGATTCGACTTGTTTCGATAATTTCCCACATCTGGAACGTCTTACCCTCGAGCTTTCCGGCCTTCGCTGGTACCGAAACCGCGGTGTCGGTGTCGATCATATCCTTCTCCAGCTACTGGCCAAAGGCTCTACTCCCTCCCTCCGAGTCCTCGTTCTCAGACCCTACATTTCCCCAAACGAACTTTCGAATCTCCTTCGAAACGGTACTCTCGCTGCAACTCTTCCTCCCAGCCTCACTCACCTCTCGATCTTCATCCCAGCTGATCCTTCCGACGTCCTCATCTTCATCCGATCTCTTCCGAATGCGACTCGTTTGGAGAGGTTCAACTATCGGGGAGAAGAGGGGGAAGCAGAAGAGGTCAAGCGAGCGTGCAAGGAAAGGGGGATCAGGTTGAGCTTGAAACAGAGGTGGAAAATCTGGTGGTGAGTGGAACTTCTGCAACTTTCTGTATCTGACTGACAAACTTTGTTATTCTCGCAGAAAACGCGGGAATCGTCTGTCACAATCGAATTCAAATGCAATATCTTGAATTTACTTTCGCGCCACGAGAGGAGCATCAAGGAACGTAGAAGGAGAGACGACAACGCCCCTTGAGGCGATGGACTGCGTGCGAAGCTTTCTCTTCCCGACCCGCTTTTGTCAAACATCTCGGTTTCCAACAAGTTGCTACTTTCGCTTCTTACCTCCGCCGCTTTTGTGAGGCTCGACGTGGGGCTGTTCAGGTTCACTTCGTCGTCGTCGTCGACGCTTCGGAGTTTCCGCGGTGTCTTTCTTGAAAGGAGGTTCGTCTCTTTCCCTTCCTTCTCTCTCCCTCTTTCCTCTCTTCAACTTCGGGAGCTTCCTCAAAGTCAGCAGCATCGACTCTTAGCACATCTGTGAGTACCGCTCCTACCTTCTGTGCCCCTCTTGCACAGCTGACTCTCGCTCTTCCCCTCGGTTCGGTCTCCACTCTTTCACCTCTCTCGAGTTTTTAGCTCCTCCGATGGTACCCTACATCCCTCCTGAACTCCTTCGAACCACCCTCGCCAGCCTCTCCGACCCCGTCGATCTCGCTCAATGCTGTACAACCTCGAGAACCTTTCTCTCCATCGCTCGACCTCTTCTCTACAAGGAAGTCGAGTTCAGAGTCTTCGGAACCTACGCTTGTCCTGCAAGCCGGCTTCAGACCTACATCGAGCCGGGGTCCCGAACGCTGCTTGATTTATTGAAGCGCGAAGCTCACCTTCGACAACTAGTACAAAATGTCACGATCCGTGAACGGGACGGAGGAGGATGGGCGGGCTACGAGTGTCCGACGACTTACGAACTACACCTTCCGACGTTCGTTAAGGACGTCTTCCACACCTTTCCTCGAGCCAAGCTCATCACCCTCGATAACCTCCCTAAGCGCAATCGGGTGGATGAAGTCGTCGCTTCCATACAGAACGGAGATCAAGACGACCACGATGAAGAACGAGTGGCGCTTATACCGTCGTTCGCGATGATCGTGAACGGCTCTTTGGGGCGGAATCCGAACTTCCGAGGCGCCTACGAGCGATTCCGGTGGGACTTTCTCTCAGCACGTGAGAACTTGAAGGTGGAGGAACTACTACAGAGCTCGCAATACACGCTTCAGAGACTCGACATTCCCCTCGACGAATCGACTTCCCTCGCACTCTTCCAAAATCTCGAGCGACTCGCCCTTCGACTCTCCGTGCGAACTCCTTCGAACACTACTCAGAACATTGCCGGCGCCCTCGTCAGCCTTCCGTCCCTTCGAGTGTTGATGATCCACGGTTCAGCGCGAGAGGAGGACCTCGAAAATCTACTTCAGTCTGGAATCCTCGCTCGAGCTCTTCCTGTGTCCCTCACCCACCTTTCCCTCGACTTCAAGCTCACTCCCAGCGATATCACGCCTTTCCTTCGAGATCTTGCTTCGACCAGCAACCTCAAGAGGTTCAATTGTTTGAGCGAGACGGGAGATATTGAGGAAGTGATGGATGTATTCAGCAAACGAGGAATCAGACTGAGCTTTGATGAGGACTGGAATCTCTGGTGGTAAGTCTCAGTCCGCTTCCAATCTCAAGTAGCTTACAGCTGACCCAAGCTTGCGTTGTTCAGACTACGAGGGAACGTCGAATCGAGGATCGATAGTTTGGAGAAGAGGAGTTGAGGGAAACACAGAGGAGCGCCAGTCCGAGAGGGTGACGATTTTACAATGTGATGATGCTGGAGACGAGGGGAAAGAGTCGAAAGAGGGGGATGTTGGAGGTTGCGAGACGTTTTGTCGAAAATCGATTGTATACTGTCTCTCTGAATTGCCATGTACTTTGCTGTCTTCCCGTGCGAATCCACTAGCGGCGTTGTTGCTTTCAACCATCCCCGCATCGGGATTGGGCTGAACGAAGAAAGAACGCTCACCTGCGACTTGCGAAACGAGATTCTGAGTAGAATCGATTTTGTCCGAAGTTGAGACTCGCGATGGAATCGCTACGGAGCGAAGGATGGATGTTAGATAGCTCGCTTACCTTCGGTCACTCTAGTATATCATTTGAGAGGAGTCAAGTGGACCCTTGGCCCTTGGTCCCAATTCCTCTCTTTTTTTCCTTCCCTTCACTCTCTACTCCTCAAATCGGCCGAATCGACTCGAACGTTGCATCAGCTTACTCGAATACAAAGCTTCGACTACTTCAACTCAACTCCCTGCCCTCCCTTGCTCTATCTTTCGCCCTCGAAACTTTCATCTTCTAAATCACCTCGAACCCTCTCAAGCCCCTCAAGGACCTACAAGATAGCATCAGAAGACATAGAGCTTCTATCAGGCTTCATACGTGTGTCTCTCTTCTATCGTTGCATGAAAAGTGGATTGCACTGATTCTTCTCCCTCACTTCCTCAGATCTCCTTGAAACCTTCTCGCACTCACACGCCAATGTCTATCCGCTACTTCGACTCTCTCCCTATTGAACTCGTCCGCGATATCCTCCAACATGTCGACTGCCTTCCCCTTAGTGAACGACACGTTACCCTTCGTTCCCTCTGCCTCACTTCGAAACTTCTTCACGCTCACGCTCAACCCCTTCTCCTCAAACGCATCTACACTTCCATCGGTGTCAAACAGGATCTCTTGAAGCTTCTCGTTGAGAATAACACTAGCGCTTCACTAGCACTCGTTGAAGGATTGATTTTCGATGAACCCAAGTTGACGAAAGTTTCGAAATGGCTCAAGCAATTCGTCAAGAACGCTACGAATCTACAAGAGGCTTTCGTCAATAATCAGGTCGTCCCCATGAAAGCTTTCTTCGGATCCAGTAAGTTGAGTCTAGTCTTTGAAGCTGCACTGCTGACTCTGCCTCTTTGACAGACATTACCACTCTCTCGCTATATTCGATCACCATGAAGCTAGATGGAGCCGTCTTCGCTCTCCCCGAACTTCTTCGTCTCAGCATGTTCTGTTGTCCGATTCACAACGAAGGAGGAATTCGTTTCACACTCCCAAAGCTGAAACATCTCGCCTTCATCAGTCCTCGCTCCCACATCTATCCTCAAGAAGTTACTTTCCTCGATCGCCTCGTCTCCAAACTCACCTCATTTACCGCGCATCTCGACCAAACTACGGTTCTTCCACCATCGATTATCAATCACCCAACTCTTCCCATTCTCTTCACTACCTGGTGGATCACACCTGTGGCAAAGTCCCTTCAAGGTGTTCGACACCTACTGCTCCAACTTCGTGGTCCTCAAGGTCAAATACCTCCAGATTGGACAGACGAGATCAAGAATTCCGCTCACCAGCTCGAAACTCTCACGTTGGAGTGGTCCGGAGGAGGTATTCGCCCCGAAGCTTCCGCCACACGTCTCCTATCCGCTTGTGAAGCTCAAAACGTCGAGGTTCTCTGGCAACACCAACCAGATCACAAAACTTCCGCAGCAACGATTGAGACTTTCTTCAACGTCGTTCCTTCAAGTTTCATCCAGAGATCGGAGGCTCGTCAGGCGAGGAAGTGAGCACAAGGAAGACACTAGGAACATATAGAGTGGAGCGGAAGCAGTAACGAAAAAGGCAGGGTCGTGTCAGCTTGAGAATCGATTTGGTTTGGGTCTTGAATTAAGCGGGAGTTTTGTTTGCTTCTTTTTCATCTTCTGTATCTGTTTGTGCAATTCGTTGTTTTTACTACGAAACGAGGCATCTCGTCCACTGAGCAGCGTGTCTAGAAGATTGCGAAAAGCATTCGAAACTCTAAACTGCCGATTTTCATCATTTACACGACTCCTGTGGTATTCTCTGCTGTTCAAAGCGACTCCATTAAGCGACAGGGATGCCGCTCTCTCGTCAGTATCAACACCTTCGTGGAAAAGACAAACGCTCGCCGCTTGTTAGCTTGTTTTCCTTCCGTTCACTGAATTTCATCAAACCTGCACGAATCGATCTTTAGCAATATCAAAGCACTCGTATACTCAATCTCGACTATCTCGCGTCGGCTCTCGACCTTCCCTCGCTCTCCCTTTCCCCTCACAACTCATCATCTGCCAAGTCACCTCCCATCCTCCCACACCTCTCAGACGCCACCAGGATAGTCTCGGACAATACAGAGCTATCTAGAGCCCTCTAAGGTAGGCGTTTCCCCATCATTGCCGCGGTACGGAAGGAGATTGATCTCGATCTTCTCCCTCGCTTCCTCAGATCCTTCTTTCCAACTCCTTTCCTTCACTTCTCCCAAACTCCTATATCTTCTTACACCTTCGATATGATCCCTTCACTTCCCCTCGACCTCCTACAAATTATTCTCGAGAATGTGGACGATAAACAGTCACTCACTCGATGCTGTTCAACTTCAAAGATCATGCTCGCCCTCGCCCGTCCTGTTCTATATCACGATATCGAAGTGGTAGTCCGTAGACGAATGGAGGGGATTCGACCTGAGGCGTATGATCCAGAAGATTACGACCAAGTTATCGTTCGACCGATTTATGAACTTCTGGGAAAGTCAGGATCGTTGCTCTTGTCAATCGCGGCTCACATGCACCTCGGGGCACTCGTTCGATCTGTCAGCTTCGCCAATGAGTCGGGGGAACCCAGCTTCGCCCACGAGCCAGAGGAGGACAAGCGTACTTTCACTTCGATCAAACATTGGATGGACGTATTGCATCGAATTCGGTACCTCGTCCCTGCAGCAGAGAGCATTACGATACTGAATCCCGACAGTGTCAATCGTCTTGACGACTTTGTCCGCAAGATGCAACGTGACGAACTCGGCTGTCCATCGTTTCATCTCAGCCTCGTTGGAGACCATTACCACTTTCTCGGTCAACTCAGCGCAGTCTATGCAAGTTTGGAGGTCGTGGACGACGCCGCAGACAACCCACTCAACGACGACGATGATTTTGGACCAATCTCGTGGCCTATCGCCAAAGCTCTCACTTCACTCAAACTCGAATCATCCGACAACTTTGGTCAATTCTCCCTCGAGTCCTTCTCTGCACTCCAGCGCCTCGAATTAGTATCGGTAGAATGGCATGGTCGAATTCGGGTTGGCTCACGGAAGACGGATCAGACTTTATCATCCCTCCGAGATCTCACATCCCTCGAAACACTCGTCCTCTCCGGCGGTCCCTGCGAGACCTCCAACTACCTCTTTACTCCAGGTCGTCTCGGCGACTCGATACCTCCTTGCGTCAGTTCACTCGAAATCGACATCGAAGTCGTAATCGTGACCCTCCTCGAACTCATCTCTAGTCTCCCTCTCTCAACCGGAATCAAAAAGTTCATAGTCAGGACGAGGATCGAGGACGTGACTGAACTCAAGGAGATCTGTCAAGGGAAGGGTATCAAGTTAGTGGTCGTTTGAGGTGAGCTCTACCCTTTCTCCTCTGCGTCTGTTCGTCGTGAGCTGACATGGCTCTCCCTTCGAAAAGATCAGGTTTCATCGTTTGTCGAGGATCGAGGCGGTGTAGCGGACGTTGTCATGCTTTGTGTACTGTAAATGTGAAGAGGGTTTGATTTGGTTGAGTCAAAGGAAGCGAGGGAACGAAATATGAAAATGCTTTTGATACTCCTGCACTCGACTCGCCGCTACGAAGAGCGGTACTTACTATCCCTGCGAGATGAACGCATTCAGTTGCGTTTGTGGTTCGGCGAGCAAGCTCCACATTCGTTCTTTCGCACTCGCTGCTGCCTCCCAAGCATTCCTCGCCGCTTGCTAAATGACGAGCGTGCAGTACCGTTTCCTTCCCTTCCCTCGATGTTTGTTACTCTCCAGTGTAGAGAGAAGCCGCTCGCTGTTGGTAAAGCGAAAAGGAGGAAAGAACGAAGTGTTTGGATACTATAAACGATTTCAGAACATGCTTTCTTGTTACTCAAGCGATCTACGCTTTCTCCCAGAACTCTGTGGAGTCGTAATCTTCGTCAGCTACCGAATGATTATAGGCGACTCAGGAATATTGACGACTCACGAGGTAATTTGTCTCCTGGCACGAAAATCCTCTCTACACCATCTTCTGTAATGATCGCCAATCGAATCGTACCTCCTGAACTTCCATCTCTTGACATTGCCAAAGCGAGTGCTGTAGGACGACGACCTCATCAACCCGCTGCCCGGACAAGGTTGAAAGAGAGAATCAAACATACCATTCCTAACGAATTCGACCGTTTCATCCCTCCCCCATCCTTCCCTGAACGTCGCATCGCAGTAACCATAGATGTAGGTCGAACCAGAACCACCGATCGCCCAGGGACCTTTGAACAAACCACCTCCCAAAGGAATGTTGTAAACGGTTCCTCCTGAGATTGGATCCCACCCCGCCACGATGATCCCTGCTGATAACCTGTCCTTGTTTGAGTAACACAGTCCTTCTAACATTGTCGCTGCTACGTGTACTGAAGGAGATTGTTGGTGTACCATCGAGTATTGTTGTAGTTGTGCATGAGTTACATCCGCTACTGCCTATTTCAAAGTGGTGTTAACGAGGGAGAGAGAGGAGTGGAGTAGTTGTTACGTACTTGAGTATCTGCAGCGGAACCTGAACGACAACAGTAGATTCTATCGTGTAGATAGGTGAGTTTGTCGGTTACTCGATTGGCGATATAACTTCCCATGGTCGTTCTTGAATCTGCCCCGATTACTACTCCACCGTTGAATGCTACTGCCATGATCGAGGTCTAAACACATGGAATGGAATGGAGTGAGTAGAGGGACAGTAAGGAGAGAGTATAGAATGGATTGCGTACACCCAAGTTCATTTCTCCTGCTTTGATATGAGATAGGGAAGGGATGACCCCTGCTGAATCTAATGAACCGTCTTGCATCATGTTGAGTGTAGTTTGAAGTGAAGAGTTGATGATCAAGATGAACTGCTGACGACACTCGAGGCGCGAGGCAGCTCTCTCTCTCCTGTACTACTCCTCTCTATCAGACTTCAAACTGGCTCCTCCTCCTCCTTCTAGTCAATCAAAGCGACCACGTCCTTCCAGTCCTTCATCCATCAACCCTTCAAAGAGACCCAACACTGCCACTCCTTCTGAAGAACTAAAACATCTCAATCTAAACAACAACGCAGACATCATGGGAGATGAATTAGCTACTCAATTGTACTCTCAACTACAACAAGAGTGGCAATCTAGTTCAACAGCTTCAACTAAAATCACTCAATTACTCTCTCAACTAAAGGTAACTTCACTTCCCTACTCTACTCTCTACTCCACACTCGCTCATACTGACGACACTCTCTTGAACCCCCTCTTCAAGATTCAACTAGCAGAACTAGGACTCTTGTTCCCTTCCTCATCCTCACTAGAATCTGGACCCCTCTCAACCACTCGCGAAATCCTAGAAATAGGCGCAATCCATTCCATCCGCACCTCAGACACTCCCTCCTTCGAACGTTACCTATCCCTCTTGGACTCTTCCTACTACCAGCAAAACTCTCCAATCGCAAACAAGTTGGAACCGAGCAAGAATCAGGCAGCGGTGACGGGGTTGAACCTCTTGAGGTTATTGAGTTTGAACAGGATCGCAGAGTTCCATACCGTGTTGGAGACGCTCGATCAGAGGATCGTTGACAGTAACGAAGTAGATTGGGTTCTCAAGGTGAGCAAACGAAATTCTCTACTCGCTCTCACCGAATCGAGTTGACGTAACGAGTTTGTGTTTCTTTACAGCTCGAACGATCTCTAATGGAAGGTTCCTACTCGCGAGTATGGTCCCTTTGTCGTTCAACCTCTTCCTCTCCCTCCTCGTCTCTCCCCCTTCCCGAATTCTCCCACTTCACCTCAACCTTGATCTCGACCGTCCGAAACGAGATCGCGACATGCGACGAGAAAGCCTACTCCCACCTACCACTGGTCGACGCAAAGACGTTGTTATTCTTCGATTCCGAAAACGAGGTGAAAGAATTCGCTGGATCCGTAAGTCACTCTTTTTCCGTCATCTATTCCTTACCTGGGGACTGATGCTGTCGTGGAGCTCTTTACAGCGCAATTGGTACCTCGACCCTTCGACCAACTTACTCCATTTCCCTTCCTCCCCTTTGCACCCCTCTCATCTCGCGCAATCTTCAAATGGTGTACCGCAATCGATGGCGACTGGAACGAGTGGCGGTGAAGAGGATCTGAGAGAGTTGGACAGGAACAAGGTGGTGAGTGCGACGATTGGGTACGCGAAGGAGTTGGAGAGTATTGTTTAAACATGGGAGAAACGATCGAGAGGACTAAGAGAAAGAATAGGAATAATAGAGAGGAGAACGAGACGCGGGTTGGGGAAGACAAGACAGGGCTTGGAATGATAGAAATGGAGAAGGCGTGAAAGATGAAAGTGTGAAATTAGACGTACCTTACAAACTTCCTCGTTGCGATACGCTTATCACTGCGAGACTTGTCACGGCTGTGTTCGATCAGCTACTAGTCCTCGTTTGCTAATCAGGAAACGGTCTGCGAAAGGGATAGCTTTAAATTCGCAGCTGACTCGATTAAAGTTGAAAGGCTGTGCTGTCTCCGGTTTTCCTCTTTCACTCTCTTCTCACTTCAAGCTACTCTAGCAAGGAACTTCCAGGTTGTCCGCTCCTCGACACTCGTCATCAGAGACCCGCTTCGAGATCCTCTTTCAACCTTTTTTCTCAACCCTCTTCACAGACGCCCTCAAGCAGTACACGAGACATACACGCCAGACTACTGAACGATGTGTCAAGAGATCCTCGTATCGCTCGTGAGTCTCCCCCTCTTGTTCCCCTTTGAAACAATGGCTCTTGATCGATTGATCTCTCAACCCCTCTCATTCCTCTTACTGACTCTCTCTGATCCTCATAGATGTCTTCATTCATGCCTTACAGTATGTCAGTCCTCTACCACCCTCGAAAGGCGCAGATAAACCTGATGAATGAGCGAACTACTAGGTAAATCATCTTGTTCCTGTTGCCCCTCTGCGCCTAAATGCTGTCAATCCTGCCTATCGTGTGGGTTCTCGGATGACGATCCACGGTTCGAAGGGAACCAAGCGGGAGTGAGCGAGAATGGAGTAATCACGGGTGAACCTCAAGGAAAGGAAGGAATGAGTGTTCCTCCACCGGTTGGGACGGGAGAGACGGTGATGAGATAGACTTAGGAGACCGGCGGATGGAGAGACGGAGAGGGTAGAGTCAGGAAGGTAAGCCTATTTTCGATTTTTTCCTTGCCAATCTTGCGATGAACGTTTCTCACGCCGCTTATCGAGCAGAACTCCTCACCAGAACCTCACACGTTCCCTTAGACGTTGTGGCTACTATCACCATTGTTGTATCTTTTCCTTATTACCCGTTCTTTACTACTAATTAATATATTTCGTCGATGATATGAGTGGGAATCGTAATCGGATGGGTCTGAGTCCTAGGAGAGCAGAGACGATGGCAGGAGTTGCTGATTGTTATGCAATACTTCTTGCTCATATCACCCACGGGTAGGACAATGTAGGAAGTGTCGGGAGTGCTGTGAGAGGAGACGAATTGAGAAATTTTGGTCAGTACAGGGATCTCTACTTGCTACTACGA
>JGI24890J29729_1000635_pt1 | contig 20576 bp, 8 predicted proteins | sample FreactcultureFD7_FD_29729 | JGI IMG/M metagenome (IMG submission 29729)
AATGAATAGCATAGTCCATAAAACCACAGGTGATTTGAATATTCAGCACCTTCAATTCGGAATCGCCGGCGATGATTTTCTCCAGTACAGTTCGTTGATGACGCGGATGTGTTCTCAGCAAGTCGATACTCTTTACCCAGTCACCGGCCAAGTAGCCGTCATACGCATAGATTTCGCGCAGCAGATGTTTGATCTTCGTATCGTTGTCGATCATCATTGTCTTGCCTTTCACTGTAATCACCGGTTTTTCGGTGACAATCATCCGTTCAATCTCAACACCAACTGCTGAAGCTCCGAGCATACCACAGTTGAGTGGCGAGCCGTCAACAATTTTCAGATCGTGTACATGACTGATATAGCTGTCATTCGATTCTTCGGTAAGGTGACCGTGTGTTTGAATATGTACGTAGTAACTAACAGTCTCTTCCAGGCCGGTGCACATGCGTTGGGCTTGCTCGAATGTGCGTTTGATATCCATCACGACATCGGGTGAAAGAAAAGATCCGGCAGCGCGAATCACGTGCACGTCGATCTCGATTCCTTTCCCGAGAAATGTCTCCTTTACCTGGGCAACCATATCGAGCTGAACCTGGCTCAGGTCGCGCGCATCAGCACAACCAACTAAAATATGAACTTGCTTTTCTTTCACACCCATAATGAACGGACTTAATATTTGGGGCAAATATAAACAACAGCCGTTGTTTCAAAAATAGCTGGGTGGGCTTGGAGAAGTCTGAAATAAAGCGGTTTTATGGCAATTTATTCCAAGCAAACGCTTGCACGATAACATTGGTCCAGTTCAAAGGTTGCCGGTTACTCCGAATAACAATAGTATTGTTGAACATAATTATTTGATAAATATGAAAACTGGAGGGTGTTCAGTATACTCAAGCCTCATTCGCCGCCAGAAACCAGGAAAATATAATGCAGCAGGTGAAGGAATTAAAAACTTTGAATCATTCCGGAATTAAGTACGGTGCCTGGTTGCTCCAGGATGGAAAACGTTCATGCATTTCGATCAGTTTGATAGTGAGCAATCACATCTGATATTGCAGGATCTGGCTTCCTTCAAAAAGTTCGCCGATGAGTTATGGGCCAGCGGATTAGAGGCAGAGCCAAATTCGAATTACTTAGGTTGACGGCCTCCACCGAAACCTATTACTAGCAATTGAATTATGAGAAGTCATTTCGTCGGCAGTGTCAATTATAAATTTTAATGCTTCGCGAAACACGTTCCATCATTTCTTCAGGCCGATCCAGTTTTCAATGTTCACACTGATGGTTTCGATCATTTCTCTTATGGCCTCTTTTCGATATCCAAACTTGACAGCCAAGGGTTGTTTTCAGTAATGGATAGAGAGAGGATGCATTCACCTCGCTGACCAAGTTTTCTATTGTAAGCTTTAATTCAAGCTACGTATAGTTTTTTATTTCTGGATGCGATTCTTCAATTTTTCCGTCTTTCAATCTTACCATTCGGCAAGCAGATATAGAAATGGTTGTTCCATATTGCTTTTTATTGAAACATAAGCCCGGTGAGTCAAAAGACCAGCTTGCCGCCAGAGCGCAATGACTTTGTGGAGAGATCATTTTTGATAGATAAATAAACCCGATAAATAAGGCATTGTATACTCAATTCAAGAAGATGATTTATATTCGTTAACCTGATTTGCTTCTAAAATCAATGGTCGTCAATTGAGAAGATAGACCTGCACCGGAGAGATAATCTTTACTTTTCTGCTACGCTTATACATATAAACTAATTAAAAAATGAGTAAGACCATTCGTTGCGCTGTTTTTATAAAGCTACTGATGGTTATCCTATGCGTTGAAGCAGCGGCACAAGAATTCAGATGGCCCAGAGAAAAGGCTGTTGAAATTGCCAGTGGCGTAAGTGCCAATGGTTTCTATGTGGAAGGTGGTTATGTAAGGTTCTTTCAGCCCAGAAAGATTAAAGACCTGCCGTTCAAAAATCGATTTAAATCATTGGTCGCACAAAATAAATATGTGGCCTTTCCCTGCAAGAGAGAACCGAATCATAAAATTCCACCCGGTGCCAGTGCAAAGGTGTCTCTCTTATATGAAATGGGCAGCGGCAAAGGTATTCAATACTGTGTTATTGGCGTAAACGCGTATTTTCATTATCTGCTATTCAGCAGACAATATCTGTATATATCAGCCAAAGGTGGCGTTTCAGTTTCTGATAACCGCCTGTTAAAGTCTGTGCGGAATGACAGTAACAAACCTGACTATTACGACCGATTGAAATACGGTGTAGTGGGAGGATTTGAATTTGAACGTATGCTGAATAAACTTCAATCTACATCTCTAATAGGAGGCTGGGAAGAATACTATTTAGCGAAACGTGACAGTTGGGGAGAAGATCGCTGGTACGCATACGTCGGACTACGCTTTAAGATTTAAAATACTATGGAAAAGAAATTCATTCTCATCGCCTTTCTTCTTGTGAGTTGTGAAGACAAATTGAATTGGGTTAAAATACCCATCGTTGCACCAATTGTTTATTCTATCGATCCCGATACAGGTACTTCTGGTACAATGGTAACGATCACAGGTGCTAACTTCAATACCACATCTTCTGGTAACAGCGTAATGATCCATGAAACTTCGGCCACTGTTGTCGAAGCCTCTCATTCCGTACTGAAATTTATAGCTCCCGACGAAACGACCGGGCCGGTTATAGTAACCGTAAACCACCAGGTTGCAGAAAACAACCCTGTATTTATTTACAAATAAAACAAACATAGTTCGTGGTCGCACAGAAGCGTTCCATGAGTATGACCTGCTATCTATTGACACATGATCGTTGATGTAAGGTCACCAACTTTTTTGAATTATCCCTGTCTCTATAATTTGATTTTGTTAGTGGATTCAGGAAAAAAATCCAGTTTTTAATTGCCCCATTCAATATTCCTGTTCAAAATTTCGCAGTTCGGAAGACATGAACATCTACATACGCTCGTAAGATCGGTTTTCAATTATTAAAAAATGTAGATTGAAATGTTTAGTTGTTATTGTACCTTGCACATAAGTATGCACCTAAACCAAACTGCAAAGGTTTTAGCTTTTGTAGCCTCTCTTTGTGTCGGTGGGTATAATATCATCGGTCAGAATTTGGCTGCCATTGGTAAAGAAAGACCCCTTAAGATCTCTGGAGGCGCATCGTTAAGCCAAATCGTATACAGTGCCAGCGGCATTCAGTCCCGTCGCGCGCCATACACTTACTATGGCTCCGGAAATATCAATTTTAGTTTTTATGGATGGAATGTGCCGCTATCATTTGCATTCTCCAATCTCAATACAACGTTTCAACAACCGTTCAATCAATATAGTGTTCATCCAACATATAAATGGGTGACCGGTCATTTCGGATATATTAGCATGTCGTACTCGCCGTACACCGTGAGCGGCCACATTTTCCTGGGAGCAGCTATTGATCTTGCACCTGAAGGAAAGTTTAAATTCAGCGCACTGTATGGTCGATTCATGAAAGCAGTGCAGCCTGATACATTGGCGGCAAATCCGCCACTAGCGGCATTCAGGCAAATGGGATACGGCTTTAAAGCAAGCTATGGTAGTAATGGTGATAATGTTGACCTCATTGTGTTTCATGCGAAAGATGATGTAAACTCAATTCGTTACGTTCCCGAGAAGGACGATATTCTTCCGCAGGAAAATCTGGTGATGAGTATTGCCGCAGGAAAAACACTTTTCAAAAATTTTCTATTGAAAGCAGAGTTTGCCACCAGTGCGATGGCGCGCGATATACGTGCTCCGGAAGGTGAGCGCGTCACCAACATGCTTTCACCCGTGGCCTTCTTGTACACACCGCGCATTTCTTCTTCGTATTACCATGCGCTGAAGTCTTCCTTCGCCTATCAAGGGAACGGATACACCGTAGGCGTTGGCTATGAGCGGGTTGATCCGCAATATCGTACGCTCGGAGCGTACTATTTCAATAACGATCTCGAGAATATAACAGCGAACGCTGCGACCGCTATTTTAAAAGGCAAGGTAAATTTTGCAGTGAATATCGGTACGCAGCGCGACAACCTTGATCAAAGTAAGGTAAGTACCATGAAGCGAGTTGTTGGTTCTGCAAACATTGGTTACGTTCCGTCACAGCGATTGAATTTCGCGTTGTCATACTCAAGCTTCCAGACGTATACGAATATCCGGTCTCAATTCATAAACATCAACCAACTTACGCCTTACGACAACCTCGATACGCTTCGCTATACGCAGCTCTCTCAGAACGCAACACTTACAACCATGTATGTGCTACGTCAAAACAAAGAAAAGCGGCAAAGCATTAACATGAATTTAACGTATCAGGGCGCGGCCGATAAGCAGGGCGGCATTCCACAGAACTCCGGTCTGAAATTCTATAATGCAAACATCGCGTACAGTATGAGTCTCGTACCTCAAAATATGACCGTGTCTGTTTCATTTAATGGAACGGCGAGCCGTAGCGTACAGTCGAATACGGCTACCTTCGGTCCGACGATCGCTGTTAGCCGTGCATTTTTTGACAAAAAGTTTCGCGTTACTGCATCATCGTCCGCCAATAAAAGTTATGCTGACTCCATGTTATTAACCACGATCACCAATGGACGATTAACCGGCAGTTACATTATTCAGAAAAAGCATAACCTGAATTTATCACTCGTAGTGGTTGATCGTCATAATAATGTGGTCGGAGGCGCACAATCTTTTACGGAGTTTACAGGAACATTGGGGTATAGTTATTCCTTTGGTCGATGAAATTAGAATTTGAAAAACAATACATGGCAGGTTTGAATACCATAGTAAGTCAGCGATATTTTAACATCAGGCGCCGTGGTGTATTAAACGGATTCGTATTATCGCTGGCGCTTGGTTTGATACTTGTATTTCAGAAGAACGCTGCAGCGCAGGTTTATCCGGTGCAGGCAACGACACAACTTGTTCCGCCATACTCGTTGCATCTGAGTGATTATGTCGCTTCCGGTTCTGAACGTCTTTCACTTCACGTATTTCTTGCGGACATAGCCCGACCGGAACTTTCCGTACGTTTCCGGCTTCGCCTACAAGGGCAGGGTATTACATTGGAGACAAAGCCCGAATACCTACCCGGTCCGGTGTTCATTCAGGGCGGTATACCACTTCGTCTGATCAGTACGGACCTCGCGGACTATTTCGATCCGCAGAATCTGAATTTCACGGGCATGACCCGCCGGGAGTATGAGCAGAAAGGCATGTTGCCGGAAGGTGTCTATCAAATTTGTTTCGAGGTGCTTGAGTATAATCGCGGCATTAAAATCTCCAACACGGCCTGTGCTACGGCGTGGATGATTCTGAACGATCCGCCCATCATTAACCTGCCAAGGCAAAACGAAAAAATAAAACCGGTTAGTCCGCAGAATGTCGTGCTTCAGTGGACGCCGCGTCACACGGGTTCGCCGAACTCGGCTTTCACAACGGAGTATGAGTTACGCATGGTGGAAGTGTGGCCATCGGATCGAAACCCGAACGATGCTGTTCTCACATCGCCTGCAATTCTGGAAACTACTACATCCAACACTACTTATATCTACGGCCCGTCAGAAGTGCAGCTTGAATTGGGCAGACGCTATGCATTTCGCGTGAAGGCGAAGAGTATTGCGGGCGTTGAAGAACTCGACTTGTTTAAAAATCAGGGATATAGTGAAACATACTCGTTTATATATGGCGATGCCTGTGATTTACCAACCGGTATATCTGCCAATGCACCCGGAAGCAGTCGCATTGATATCCAATGGGAAGGTTTAACAAACCACACCGCCTTCAAGGTTCGCTACCGCGAATCGGGAACAACCAACTGGTATGAGAGTTCCACCGTGATTACCAACACCGAGTTCTCTTCTCTCAAACCTGGCACGACCTACGAGTATCAGGTGATGGGGACGTGTGGGTTTTTTGATGGACAGTATAGTCCGGTTGCTACGGTTAGGACGGCGGATGCACCCATTGCTGAATATTCATGCAATATGCCGGTAGAGAATTTTAATCTCGATCCGTCTAAGCGCGCAGAGACCTTGAAGGTTGGTGATATTATCAAGACAGGAGATTTTGATGTTCAGGTTTCTAAGGTTAGCGGCAGTGGTGGATCGTTTACGGGCGAAGGCGTTGTCGTAGTACCGATGCTGAACAAAGTAAAGGTAAGGGCTACGTTTAATAACATCACCGTTGCAAATGAAACTGACGGATATAGAATGGTGAACGGTTTCATGAATGTAACCGGAGCCGGGGTAGAAGTTGTTCCGCAAGGTGTGTTAAACTTCATGGACAAGCTTTCGGAAGTATTGGATGCAGCAGATTCCGTTCTTGACGTTGCGTCGAAGTTTATTCCGACAGTTGGTCCGGATCCAGCATCCTTTGCGGCGGACACGCTTGTTCATGTTCAGGGTAACATCCTTAGTGTTCAAAAAGATGCTTCTGGCAATGTTGTGGTGGTAACAACGAATGGAAAGACTACAACGATTCCCGCCGGCACGAATGCCGCAATAACAGACGAGAATGGTAAAGGATATGTAGTCGATAAAAATGGAAACACCACGAAGACTACGGCAGCAGAAGCCGTTGCCGCGTCGAAGCGCGAATACAACTTCGAGATGAAATTTTTTGCTTCGAAAGGCACAACCAACTTCGGCTTGGATGAGTTGAAGGACGCACCACTCGCACTGAACTATGAGAAACTTGGAGACAAATATTTTGCACCGTGGAAAGCCATTGATTCAAACCATGGCGACATTTTCAATGCAAAGTTGCTGGGGCCTACCGGTGATGGCGGTAAAGTCCGATTTGAATTGGAGTCCGAACCACTGAATCCAAACGCGTCCGCTAATCAGACCTGGGCGATCGCATTGAACGGTGCACCTGCCGGACAAACCAATAAGCTTATAGCATATTACACACCGGCGGATACATCAAAGAAAGAGCAGATCCTTGGAAAGGTAAATGTTGTTGGGTACGACGCCGTTTCGCGTGACCTCGTTATTGTACCCGTAAATAAAATCGGTTATCCATACAATGTTCAGTCTCTCAAAGATAGCCTGAACAGAATATATGGTCAAGCGGTTGCGAGTTGGAATGTTACGATAGATCCCGGAATTGACGTGGCGCTGGGACAACAATTCGATGATGGAAATTCTGGGCTGCTATCAAACTATACCGACGACATGAAGAAGGTCATCGATGCGTATGGGAAAGATTTTAAAGACAACACCTATTATCTCTTCCTTGTTCAAAAACCCGCGAGCGGAAAGACCGCTGGCTTCATGCCAAGAAGCAAACAGGCTGGATTTATTTTCGTTGATGCAATTCCGACAGAATCGCAGATGATTAATACGATCGCGCACGAGTTGGGTCACGGCGCGTTCACGCTGCAACATACCTTTGTCGATTATCCTACGCTTACTCAAGGAAGCACACAGAACCTGATGGACTATAACAACGGTAACGGCAATCAGTTGTTAAAATACCAATGGGATAAGATTCACGATCCTGTTACGGTGATTGGTTTGTTTGAGGAGGATGAAGATAGTCGCAGAAAAGCAACATTCACCTTAGAGTACAGTGAATTTAATTTTGGTGGAACCGATGATATTTTGTTGTACTTACTAAATAACAAACGAGATGAATTGTTTAAACAGCTGGTAGACCTTGACTACTACTCCAGTAAATCAGACGCAGACAAAATTTGGGCTGGGCGAAATGCTTTTCGTAATGTGTTGGGAGGTGATTCAAATTTTTTAATTGGGGATGAAGGAGAGTTGCTGTATCTCACGGATCGGTTTGCTGACGCGGCCGTTACGTATATCATTGCTAAGCATCATACTGATATTCTTGAATTTCTAAAAACTAATTCCGGCGATAAAAAAATTAGTTTTATGACCTATGTGAGTGCCTTTTCGGAATTTGCAGACAAAGGTGCGGAGTTAAAACAAGAGTTCGATGCTGCATATAATTCTGTATATGCAAAATATTTTGATCCGAGAAATATTGCGTTGTCAACGTTTAAACAAAGTTTAGTGACAACGTCGTTGAAAGGCAATGTTTTTACCAAAATCGGTTTACAAAATTTTCTTTTGAAAGTGAGCAACCAAAAACTCAAGGGACTTCTTAGAGGTAAATTTCCGGGAATATCAAATGGAACGGTCATTAAGATCTTATCGCTGAAACGCCAGGGTAAACAATTCGAAGAAATGGATGATTTAATTAAATCCATGACACAAGAGGATATATCAAAACTTGTTAGCGATACGGATGAATTGGTTGTAGGAAGTCTTAAGGGAGACCCATCAAATTTTGTAAAAGGGATATTAGATCCAAAAGACGTTACGGTGTTGGATCTCGTAGGTGATGCGTTTAATTTCTTGGATTTAGCAAGCACGTTACACGACGTAGCATACGGCGGCGGCGATGTAAGTGGGATGTTTAATACAATTGTATCATTGATGCCGGTATCAGGAGCTGGACTTTATGCTTACATATTTCAGCGTATAGCAGATGATACAGAACGTGATTTCAATCGTACAGTCTGGGAAAGTGGTGGATTTAGTATGATTGTAAATTGGAATAATAAATGGAAAGGAAAGCCCGGACTACCGAATGACTTTGTGTATTTATACTATACAGATGATCCATCACGTGTAAATCCTACGGTCGTTCCAACGAGTTTTGTAATTTTAAATAAATCCCTGGCTAGCGAGATATTTGGATTTACTCCCGTATATGTGGATTGTGGTTTTAAGGGAAATATAAAGAAAGAAGGACTAGGTGTGTCCTTTGTTCCTGAGATACAGGTCGGCTACCTTAAATGATCGTTGCATGATTACAAAAATAAATAGACGCGAATTGCAGGGAATACTCACGATGATTATGTCTTCTCCGGACACATATAATACTACTAAACGTTTTTCAAAGCCAGTACTAGACCGTTATCGAACATTTTACGAAGACATTTGCAAAAGTAAAAATTTGAATGAATTAGGGAAGGAACAAGTTGCTGTGCTTCCATCGAGGCTGCCTAATCCGGTTGGAGGTTTAAAGACAATCTTGGCTATTTCTAATTTGATCATTCCGCTTTGCATGCTTTGGGTGCTTTATGCTTTGCAGGCAGATATAGGTTATATAGGTATTGTTTTGCTCTATGCGCCGGTAAGTTATGCGAGCTATTATATATACATCGGTACTTTCTTGAGAAGGCAAAGCGATGTCATTTTCAACCTAAGCAGGTTGCTGAAAAATGAAGAACTATTTAGAAAATAAAAAAGCCGGATGAAAAGTATAATTACGATAATAGCGGCAATGGTTTTAATTTGGTTTCATTTTGATTCGGTGGCTCAAAACCAGCTTCCGGAACTGGAGAACTATTTTAACGATGTGCGAAAGGGGAAGTCTGTATCTTTTCCTGATGAATTGTTTGCAAAAACTTCAATTGTCTTCGAGGGATTGGTTGTATATCAACGTGACTCTATTTCATCGATCCGCTCCAAAGCCTACTCTATCACCCAACAAATCGGCCTCCGATCAAACGATCCCTCGATTCGTCAAACCGCCATTCTCCAGCTCATCTCGGCATGCAAAGACCCATACTCCGGGAACGTCGGTTTAGTGCTCGACTATCTCTCGTCTTTCAAAACGCAAGACTTCACCCAGGAAGCAAAAGACAATATCAAAGCACTCACCAAACCAAATCAACCGCATCTCGACAAAGTATTAAAACTGATCGGCTTTCTTCAGATCACAGATCAAGTCGCAGCGATAAGGCCATACACACAACCGGGCAACAACCAGCGCATACGGTGGGCGGCGATTGTCTCATTGGCTCGCATGGGTGATGAGAGTGCTGTTCAAGATATGATGACCCGCGCGAAGAAACTGAAGGTCAACGACGCGGCTGTTGAAGAAATCTTCCCGGGGTTACTGTATTCCCGCCAACGGCAGGCATTGGATTATATGGTTGAAGTATTGAGAAGCGAAAATAAGAATTGTACATCCACAGGTGAGAACACGGCACCGATTGTTTGCGGCTATCGTATCATGGAGCAACTCGCAAAAGCAGTGAAAGATTATCCGCTCACATTGGATGCGAGTGGCGATATAAAAACAAAGGATTATAAAGCTGCGTTGGCAACGGTGCGTACCTGGTTCAACGAACACAAGAACTACGAGATTGATAATGATATATTTTAATCGTACGTCATGCTTATACCGGACGATAGTATTTTATGTAAAACTATGAAGCAACAAGGAATGAACATCAGATTGCTGCTGCTGAGTGTGCTCACATTCATGACATCGTTCTCCTTTGCCGCAAGCTATGGGCCGGGTAAAGATTCGACGTTTGTATTTCGCCCTGAAAGCGAAACAATTGCTTATGGACCTTCTGATGTTTTGGAAGAAGGGATGCTTTCAAGCAGTTTTCCTGCCGACTCCACACAGCATTACATCGATCAGGCACATGCCGCCATTCAGAAAATACGAGAGCTCAATAATTTCATCACCAATATAGATGAGGCGTCGAAGTTTGAATTGCCGGTTGGCATTTCAAAGGAAATCGCGGGGGTGCGGTATGATCTGGCGATAACTGCGATACGGCTCAAGCCGGCGTATGCCGAATTGGATGTCTTCCTTCAATTTGAAGTGCCGCAAAACAACATGACACTTACATTCATGGCAAAGGGCATTAAGTTTACAAGCAAAGGAGGCATCGTCGGCAACGCAACGCTTCAGCTGGTTGGCGATTACGCCATCAATATGAATGGCGACAAATCGCAGATTATTCTGAAGGGAACACAAAGCGGAAGAAATACTTTTGTTACGATCGATTGCGACGGCTTCAAAGAACTTGGACTTGATGCCGATGTCAAGTTTTCACGCGACTTGATTCGCCCGGAAAATCCGAACGGCACCGTCGCACCGGGTAATGTTACTGCATCCTTCACGTCTACGCTGGCAAGTTGGAATGATCTTGTCGTTCAATTGACGATTCCTACATTCCAGGTCACGGGGCTTGATGGCGTAAGCTTTGCTGTTCAGGACGCGGTTTTTGACTTCAGTGATTTACGAAACGCTCCGAATGTTCAATTCCCGGAGGGTTATCAGTCAACACTGATGCTTCCGGATAATCCAAATCTCTGGAGGGGTTTTTACATGCGCGAGCTCACCGTGAAGCTCCCACAGGAATTCAAGAAGCGTGGAAGTACGGACCGAACAACATTTCGTGCATCGAACGTCGTCATTGACAACATGGGTTTCACTGGCACGTTCGAAGCGAACAACCTTATCACGCTTCAGCAGGGTGACATGAACAACTGGGCGTTCTCTTTAGATTATCTGAAAGTACAACTTCAGGCAAATAATCTCGTCGAGGCAGGCTTTCGCGGGAACCTGATCATCCCCATCGCCAAAGACGACACGCCATTCAGTTACTCCGCTGTGATCAGCACAGGCGGTAACTATCTCTTTAATGTAACCACCAACAGCAATATTGAATTTGAGGTTTTCAAAGCTGCCAAGGTCGATATCTATCAGGGATCTTATCTCGAAATTAAAAGCGATGGCGGACGATTTCTTCCGAAGGCAAATTTGAACGGAAAGATGACGGTCAACGCCAAGCTAAGCGAAGGCGGACAAGGTGTTGAGCTTGCTGATATTACCTTTGAAAACCTCCAGATACAGACCGTTCAACCCTACATCAACGTCGGAAATTTTTCATTCGGATCGGAAGCGCTTCAACAGAAAATGGCTGGATTCCCGATCAGTATTCAAGATGTAGGCCTGACGCATGTATCGGACACGGAAGTTGGTCTTGATTTTACACTAAAAGTAAATCTCGTCGGAGAGGGTGATGGTGGTTTTGCAGGTGATGCAAGCCTCACGGTTGTCGGTAAAATGGATACACAGAAAGGCTGGCAGAGTTGGAAGTATGAAGATATTCAGGTTCATGAAATAGACGTCGATATCGACGGCGGTGCGTTCAAGATCAACGGAAGAATGATCTTCTATAAGAATGATGCATCGTATGGAGATGGATTTAACGGAACCGTAAAAGCAGAATTCAAACCGGGCATTAAAGTTTCGGGTACAGCAATATTCGGCAACGTCGCGGGCATGCGTTACTGGTATGTCGACGCGATGGTTGGATTTCCTGTTGGCATTCCGATTTTCACCGGCGTTGGCGTATATGGATTTGGCGGTGGTGCTTACTATCACATGAAGATCGATAGCAAAGGCTTGGGAAGTAAACTCGGGCAGACTGCCTCAGGCGTGGTGTATATTCCCGATACGAAAGCAGGACTTGGACTGAAAGCTGTTTTAAGTTTCGGCTCTTATCCGAAGCCGGAAGCATTCAACGGCGACGTCACATTTGAAATTGCCTTTTTTGAGGGCGGTGGAATTCGCTACATCTCCTTTGGGGGTAATGGCTATCTTGTTACACCCGGACTTGATCTGAACCTCGGCAAATTACAAGATGCTGCAGGTAAAATGGCAGACAAAGTAGCATCCATCAACAAAGCTGTCTCCGGTGCAACAAAAGGTTTGCTAGACGGCGATAACACAGAAGGTAATACGGACTTCTTTGGTGGCATCGGAGCACAGGCCGGAAGCAAGGGTTCAATTTCTGCGCACGTTCTGATCAGTTACGATTTTGAGAATCAGGTATTGCATGGAACCTTTGAAATGTACATCAATGTAGCCGGTGGAATTATTAAAGGTGTTGGTGAAGGCGGCAGGGCTGGATGGGCCGTGTTACACTTTGCTCCGCAGGAATGGTATATCTACGTCGGTACACCAGACGACAGAATTGGAATCAGTGTCGGCATCGGTTCGATACGTGCAAATGCTACGAGCTACTTCATGGTTGGTACGAAAATTCTCGGAAGTCCACCCCCTCCACCTGAGGTGGCGAAAATCCTCAAGATGGATGCCGGCAGTCTTGATTACATGAGCGATCTTAATTCTATCGGTAGTGGTGCGGGTTTTGCATTCGGCGCCGCGCTCAGTATCACCACAGGAGACCTGAACTTCCTTATGTTCTATGCACGCTTTGATGCAGGCGCCGGCTTTGATATCATGCTTAAGAATTATGGCGATACGCGTTGTCAGGGTAGCAGTGACCGTATTGGTATCAATGGCTGGTATGCCAACGGACAGGCATATGCTTACTTTGACGGATCAATCGGTATTCGTGTTAAAGTGTTTGGAATGTCGAAGAAGATTGAAATACTTGATATCGGCGCCGCGGCTGTGCTACAAGCCAAGCTTCCGAATCCGTTCTGGATGCGCGGCATCGTTGGAGGATATTTCAGCGTTCTGGGCGGTGTCGTAAAAGGTAATTGTAAATTTGAAGTCACTCTTGGTCAGGAATGTGTAATTGTTCGGGACCCCAATGCTGTCTTAGATGAAATCCAGGTAATCTCGTCCATCACGCCGGCCGATGGAGAGAAGGACGTCAATGTTTTCACAACACCTCAGGCCGTCTTCAACATGAAAGTAGATAACAGCTTTGATCTGGTTGATGATCTCTCCAATACAAAACGAACCTTCCGTATACACCTGGATGACTTCACGGCGTCGGTCGATGGAAGAGTGGTACAATCGACTTTTGAATGGAATGATGATCAGACGGTGTTGGCATTGAATCCATACGAAGTGCTTCCTTCTCAAAAAGACGTTGTACTCCGCGTGCAGGTAAGCTTCGAAGAGTTAAAAAATGGTTCCTGGACAAAAGTAGTGACGGATGGTAAGAATGTAATACAATTCAAGGAGAGCAAGGTTACCTCGGGAATCGCACCGGATTATATTCCCTTGTCAAATATCGAATACAGTTATCCGATTATCGGACAGTTGAATTTTTATAAAAATGAAAGTCCTGATGGCTATGTAAAATTGAAGCGTGCGCAACCATACTTGTTCGATCCGGGACCGGAGTGGCGACAGGAGGGAAGGTTCAAGGCGCAGGATGGAAACACCTCGGTCTTTGATTTCAAGTATACCTATAGCACAAACCTCATCGAATTCAAAGTACCGGGAAGTCTATTGAGTCAGAAAGTATATGGAGTAAATTTTGTAAATGTTCCAGCGAACAAACCAAAGACAGTCGACCGGAATGTCTCCGATGTTGCAAGCAATGTTGACACGGGTAACGCGGATAATGAAAGCACCGTTCAGGTCTCGACGAAAAAAGCCGAGGGTTCTATTGAGGAATTACAGGAAAAATCGATTTTAACCTATTATATAAGGACGAGCAAGTATAACGCATTCCTTGACAAAATAAACTCGCTGTCGCTGTCGGATGCAAATCCCTGGAAAATGAGTAACGGAGCGGCGAAGCTTTATGCCAATTTTAGTGGTGAGGAATTGTTCGATCAATTTGAAACCGATCCGTCGTTCTCTTCGAGCAGCATCGTATTTGAAGCAATACCGGATAACCTCTGGTACACAAGTTTTATAAACCCGCTGATGTACGATGGTTATCCGGTTGACGGACAAGTCAAAATTTTTAGCAGAGCGCCGGAGGGTCTGGGTATTCCCCCAGTTCGCTCCATATATTTTGAAGACCAGACAGATAATGTTATTAATCAGGACGCGCCCACTGACTACAAGCCATTCACCGGTTTTGCAAGCCTTCAATATTATTTCCCGGTTGAAGTTGGTAATGACTATATCGATATGCGGGCAGTTGCTGCCAACATCTCAGTCAATAATAAAAATAACACCGTGCGAATTAATAATTTAATAATGACGGTGTGGAAAAATGTATTTCCGAATGATTACTACCGTGTCAAGGCTTCCTATGTATTGCCCGGTCTGCGTAAGGTTTCATCCGAAAAAATATTACCTCTTTACTTCACAATAATAAGAAACTGATGAAGTGGATATTGACGTTCATAGTTACTCTCTGCCTGGTGTATCAAGTGCGATCTCAACAGGTGTCGGATCCTGTTATAAAAGTTATCGTCCAGCCCAGAAAAGATTCGATCATCCTGCGATGGGCTCCTACAACTCCATCCGCATGGCAACTTCTGAATAAATTCGGATATCGTATTGAGCGGTACACGATCATGCGCGATAGCACAGTGCTGGATACAAAGCCCATTGTGACAATTCAACCTGTACCCATAAAACCTCACACCCAGGCAGATTGGCAAAGGGAAATCGAGAGAGATGATTTTGTAGCGATTGCTGCGCAGGCAATTTTTGGAGAAACATTTAAAATAGACATAAAAAGTACGGACATCATGCAAGTAGCTACGAAGGCTAAAGAAATGGAATCTCGTTTTGCATACGCATTGTTTGCAGCTGATATTTCAGCCCGGGCGGCTTTTTTATCGGGGCTTCGGTATGTAGATAAAGATATAAAAGTTAACGAGACCTATTTATATCGTGTTTATTCCCTTGTGCCAGATGAAAAACTTAAAATCACAATGGGCTTTGTGTATACGGCTCCTGTAGAAGAACGGCCGTTGCCCGTGATACAAGACATTTCAGTAAATCCCGGAGACAGAAATGTTATGCTTTCGTGGAACTTGAAAGACCTTGTCGGTTCATACTCGGGCTATTATGTTGAACGTTCGGATGATGGAAAAAATTATCATCGGTTAAACAAGCTTCCCTATGTCCCGGTAGATAATAACACGGGATCACCGATACAGTATGCGACTTTCCTTGATTCGTTACAGTCAAACGATCAGATGGTTTCGTACAGAGTTATTGGCATTACTCCGTTTGCTGAATGGAGCGCCCCATCTCACGAAATTACTTGTAAAGGAGTGGATAAAAATGACGCGCGTGTTGATAAGCTTGAAGGAAGCGTAAATCTTTCCGGTAAAGCAACATTGCGCTGGGTTTTTGCTGCAAAAAAAGAGCCGTTGATCAATGGCTTTGAAGTGGAGCGGAGCAATCAGGCTGACAAAGGTTTTAAAACTATCAGCAAGGTGCTTTCACCTTCTGTTCGCGACTACGAGGATGTTGCACCATTATCAACCAATTATTATCGAATTTCATCGATCGATAAATCGGGCAAGCGAAAAAACTCCTTTCCGATTTTACTGCAGAAAGAGGATAGTATTCCGCCCGCCCCGCCGAGAAATGTTACGGCCGTAGTTGATACCGCCGGATTTGTTCACATCTCTTGGGCAAAGAACGACGAGATGGATATGGTTGGATATCGTGTTTATCGTTCGAGGTTTAAGAATTCTGAGTATGCACAGGTCACTGTATCACCTGTAAAAGAGACAGCATTTACAGATACGTTAAACATTCGTACACTCTCACGTAACTGCTACTACAAACTTACCGCAGTTGACACGCGATTTAATGCGTCTGTGTTTTCGACAATTATTGAAGTTATTCTTTCGGATATCATCCCACCTGTTCGTGTCGTTTTTACGTCGGCAAAAGCTACGCCCGACGGAATTAGTTTAGCCTGGACAAAATGTAGCAGTGAAGATGCAGTGTCATATCGTGTATACAGACGATCACCGTATTCAAAAGAAGCAGACCTGCTGGCAACGCTTCCAGCCGATAGTACACACATTCTTGACATTCCGCCACTGGAAATAAATTATACGTATTGGATTAATGTAATAGATAAAAGCGGATTGATATCGCAACCCTCACAACCAATAACCATCGCGCCTTTGGCAAAACCAATTTCCGCCATATTTAAAAATCTGGAAGGAGTGGCTGTGCGTGATAAAATGCAGATTCGCATCACCTGGAAATATGAAGAGTTAAGCCAGTTGAGAAGTATACAAGTATATCGGTTCGAGACAACTGCCGGCATCTTGTCACTTTACAAAACAATTTCAACCGGAGAGAGTTTTGTAGATGACAATGTGAAGATGAATACGCTGTATGGTTATCGTCTTAAGGCGATTTACAGGAATGGAAAAGAGTCTATGTTTAGTGATGAGATACGGATAAATTTTTAGGTCATGAAGAAAATTATTTTTGTTGCCTTCGTATTGGGTTGGGTAAGCGTGCGTGGACAGTCAACAATTAACGGTCCGACTACAGTTTGTCCGATAGTTCCCTCTGCTTATGGCACCGTTTCGCCAAGTGTCTACCAGGCATCTCCTTCAGCGCCGGTTGGGTGTTTCCCGGATGTATCGCAAGCTTTTTTTGATTGGACCATAACCGGCGGTGTATATTCAAACGGTGATGGTACATTCACTTCGAATCCTAAAGGAACCGGAATGTATGTACTACCAGCCGTATATTGGACGCAAAATACGGGGCCCCATAGCATTCAATTCGTGATGTCATCCGTCGGGTGTGCGCCTTCCGCAGGTGCTACTTTGTCGGTGACGCTTATAGTGCCCGGGTCTACGCCTAATACACCTGCCCAACTTTCTGTTTCGCCGCTGGTTGCTTGTCCCGGTGATCCTGTCACACTTACTGCTTCGTGGGACGCCACACATCCTGATCCAAACGCGGATGCAAGTCCAAATAACAACGTCGTTTTTCTGTGGGAGTATAGCACGACAGGACCGGGTGGTCCGTTTACATCCATCGTACCCTCATTTTATACCACGACGAATACGTATACCTACACCATTCCCACGAATACAACCGCCAGCAGTCTAGTGTTTCGTGTCTATACAAAATATTCACCTACGTATGGTTGTTGGGCAAATGGTCAGGGATCGAATTTAAACAGTTCGGGATTTGTCACGGCCACCGAACCGATCTCATCTCCCAGGCCGCCCATTCCTATTCTTGGTGTTTGCGCTGACGGATCTTCGGGTTCAATATATTTAAAGGGATTATCGGGCACCCCGATAAACGGTACGGTTAAATATTATTTAACCTCTACAGCGCTTGCTAGTGCGAAAGGTGGCTTAAGCATTGGCGACGTTATAGGTTCGGTCGATCCAACGTCAAGTAAAGGATATCAGTTCTATTATGATTTTGGTTCTCCAACAAATCCATTGGATGGATGCCCGACATCAGGTTCCACGCCAACAGGTAATGATCACACCCTGAGTGTAAGCGGAGTTCCGAATTGTGCTGCGGGCATGAATCTTACGGGCGTCTCCAATGGAACCGGACCGTATATGTATAAAGCGAATGGCGGCAGCTATGGAGGTAGCCCGAATTTTATCGGGCTTACCGCAGGGAACAATACATTGGCGGCAATAGATAAATATGGATGTGTTGGCAGTACGACTATACAGACATACGATGTTGTCTCGTTTACGGCTCCGGTCATTGGACTCGATTGCCCCGGATCAACGGACAACGGAACAATAACATTGAATGCCAGTGGCGGAAAAGCCCCGTTGAACTATTCAGTCGCCGGTGTAAATGGCGGAGCATATCAATCATCTAATATTTTTTCATCGCTGACAGCGAATAACTACACCGTAACCGTGAAAGACAGTAATGGAAGTGGTTGCACAGCTACGACAAGTGTTTCAGTCGGGAACAGCTCACCAATCGTAGTATCATCAGCGGCCGGGCAAAATCCGACATGTAACGGAAAAAATGACGGTCTGATAAATGTTGTTGCTGGCGGCGGCACCGGCACATTGACGTATTCATCGGATGCATCAACATTTCAATCTGCCGCAAGTTTAACGGGTCTTGTTGCCGGTACCTATTCGGTAACCGTAAAGGATGGCAACACGTGTACCAGTACATATTCACCCGTCACACTTACCGATCCCGCGGCAATATCATTTTCGACGTTGACGGAGACTTCACAAAGTTGTCCGGAAATGACAGACGGTTCCATTAACGTTGAAGCTGGCGGCGGCACGGGTGTGTTGTCATATATATTGACGCCTCCGGGAGGATATACCTATAGCACGACATTCAATGCGGATGGTAGTACCACTTACACCGATTTGAAAAGTGGTTCTTATTCAATAAAAGTTACAGACGACAATACGTGCTCTTCCCTGCAAAGTGTAAACGTGTTTTTACAATCCCCGCTCTTGGCAAATTTTTTTGAGACCGCTTCCATTAGCTGTTACGGGAAGGCGGATGGAGAACTTCGGGTAGCAGGTGGTGGAGGAACACCGGGTCCTTATACCTATCAATGGACCACGAGTTCAACACCCGTTTCAGGCGACACATATTCAGGTTTGACAACAGGCACGTATGAAGTGCAGGTTTCCGATTCAAAAGGTTGCAATAAAAAGTTTACACAATTTATTGATCAACCTGACTCGCTGTATATCACGCATACGGTGTCGGGTTATCACGGATTTGAAATCAGCTGTGCCGGTGCAAGTAATGGCAGCATCGATGCCACGGTGCATGGCGGAAGTTTCCCATACGCATACGTTTGGTCAGATGGAGAAACGCAGGAAGATTTGTCAGGTTTGTCTCCTGGAGGATACACGCTCGCAGTGACAGACAAACATGGTTGCGTTAAAGTAGTGAACCCAATTTCGATTACTGAACCAGCTGTTACGAAATTGAGTTTTGCCTCGCAAAAGAATGTAAGCTGTAATGGCGGCAATGACGGTATGGTTACGGTTAGTGGTGCCGGTGGCTCAGGTTCGTACGAATACTCGCTCGACTCTGCGACCTGGCAATCGTCTCCCGTATTTACCTTACTGACTTCGGGAAAATACCGTGTTCGACTACGTGATAATAATGGTTGTAACGATGGATTATTCAGTACCATTACACAACCCGCAACGCTTACGTTGGATCTTGATAGCAAAACAGAAACATCGTGTGGCAAATCAAACGGAACGGCGAACGTTCTGGCAGGAGGTGGTGTAACCGCTTATACATATTCGTGGTACAATGGAGCAACCTTTTTACAAAATGGAGCTTCGATAGGAAATTTGCCATCCGGAAATTATACGGCGTCAGTACAGGATGCGAATAGCTGTTTAAAGACACTGACCGTGCTCATCAACGATTCAGACGGACCGGTTATTTCTGTAGATGGTGCCGACATCAAAACTACTACTTGTAATGAAAGCGCTGATGGATCGGTAGCCATTTCTCTTGCCGGAGGACTAACTCCCTACGTGATTGCATGGCCGGGTGGTGAGAATACTACTACTGTTGAAAATTTAAAAGGTGGCGATTACACCGTTTCTGTTCGTGACCAAACAGGATGTCAGGCATTCAGGACAATTACAATTCCATCGCCACCACCAATCCTATTCACGGAGGTTTTACAAGCTCCGACATGTCATGGTGGTACGGATGGCTCGATTAAGATCAATGCGTCAGGCGGTAACGGGGCTTTTACCTACACATGGTCTGATGGTGCAACCGGGAACGCGCGTACGACACTGGAAGGTGGCGACTATAAAGTTACCATGCGTGATGTAAAAAATTGCCATCTCGATCACACCGTGACATTGCAAGATCCTCCGTCACTCACGATGGATTTGGGGCCTGATCGTACAATTTGTGTCGGACAAAAAGTGAACTTGATAGCAACCGCAGGCACAACATTTAAATGGTCGTCAGACAATGGTTTTACCAGCACAAGCAAACAGGTTGTTGTTTCGCTGCCGGGCACCTATCGTCTCGACGTAACCGATGCGAAG
>JGI24890J29729_1000636_pt1 | contig 20569 bp, 24 predicted proteins | sample FreactcultureFD7_FD_29729 | JGI IMG/M metagenome (IMG submission 29729)
GCAGCTGCTGAAGCCCTTCGACCAAAAGGATCCGACATGACTTCCTCCTTCACTTCATTCCGTGGCTCACCTCTATCTCAAACCCCTGCTCCCGGTACCCCCATCACTTCATCTTCTTCAAGACCAAATCTCGCAAGCAGTATCAGCAGTTTAAAATTAATGGATCGATTGTCAGAGAAAGAGAGGAATCCATTCGATGATACGGTTGATCAGATCAAGAAGGATCATCTGGAAGCGGCGAGGAAAGTTATCAAGGGAAGTCAGGTTCTGAGAGAAGTAGAGGAGGAGTTAGAGTATGATTGTGAGAGGTTGAGGGGTTTCTTGAATGCTACTCAGGTGAGATCTTACTGCTCTGTCTCGAGAATGTTGTGACGGAAACACTGACTTCTTTTCGAACCTTTGCTCCAGATCATCGAGGAAATCTCGACAAGATCAAAAGACATCATCATGGGAGTAGGAGAACGGCTCAGTTGTAGGATCGTAGCTGCTGTTCTACGGGATCGCGTGAGTCACATCACGCTGCTGGCTCTCTTCCCGAGTAAATGACGATTGACTAAATCTTTTCGCCCGTTTCGCAGGGCATTGACTCTGAACTGGTTTCTCTCGAATCGATCATCGATTGGGAAGTCATCTCAGCAGACGACTCAAAGGTTGGAGATGGAGCTCCTCAACTTGGTCAGGAATTCTACTCGAAGTTGAGTCAACGGTTAGGAGAACGATTAGCGGAATGTGGTGATCGAGTACCTGTCGTTACTGGTAAGTCCCATCTTCCGTTCGTAAAGTGGAAGTCCATGACAGAGCTGACGAACATGAGCGCTCTCAGGTTTCTTCGGTGTCGTTCCCGGTTCACTTCTCGCTCAAGTCGGTCGAGGTTACTCAGATCTCTGTGCTGCTCTCTGTGCCGTCGGAACTTCTGCATCCGAGCTTCAAGTCTGGAAAGAAGTCGACGGAATCTTCACCGCCGACCCTCGCAAAGTCCCCACCGCTCGACTCCTCCCTACGATCACTCCTGAGGAAGCTGCCGAATTGACCTACTACGGATCCGAAGTCATTCACCCTTTCACCATGGAACAAGTCATCCGAAACGCTATCCCTATCCGCATCAAGAACGTCGAGAACCCGAAAGGAGAAGGAACTATCATCTTCCCCGATTCAGTGGGTGCTGCTTCAAGACCTCCTTCGCCTCCTCGCAACGCTCGAGTTGCTACTGCTCCTTCTATGGCTCCCTCGCTTCCCCTCGATGTCGCCGTTCCCGAACATCACCTCGGACCAACAGCAATCACGATCAAAGATACAGTTCTCGTCCTCTCGATCCGCTCCAACCGAAAGACCATCTCTCACGGTTTCTTCGCAAGGATCTTTGGAACCCTCGACAAGCATGGAATCGTCGTCGACTTGATCAGTACGAGTGAAGTGCACGTCTCGATGGCGATTTACGGAGAAGTTAGGAAAGGAGTCTTGGATCGAGTAATGAAGGATCTGAAAGTCGTTGGAGAAGTCAGTATCTCGAAGAACATGGCTATCTTGTCACTGGTAGGAAAGCACATGAAGAACATGGTCGGTACCGCCGGTAAAATGTTCAGGTAAGCCTCTCTCATTCACCGGTTCTCAGGCGTCTGAACTGATCTGAACTATTCTTTGTTTCCCGCAGTACTCTAGCTGAAGGTAATATCAACATTGAAATGATCTCGCAAGGTGCAAGCGAAATCAAGTGAGTTGTCTTCGTCTTTTTCCTCATCAAACCCCTTTGCTGACCAACTTCTCCCCTCTAGTATCTCTTGCGTAATCGAAGAAAAAGACGCTGTCAAAGCGCTCAACCTGGTCCATCTCAAGCTTCTCCATCAAGCACAGCGACCCAACTTCTCCTAATCACCCTTCCTCGTTTCTTCCCTCTCTCGCATATGTCGTTTCCTCTCCTTTGTCGTTCAACACGCTCTCTCTATCTCATATCAGCCACAATCGCATATATACCTCTTCTTCCAACATAGATCTGTAGTATATTGTAATCGCATCACCCACGATGTACCGCCGCGCTTTCGAGGAGTGTCCACAAGCGAGTGTCGTGCTCTTTTCTGCGAGATTGTAGGGCTCCGAAATGATTAATGACCTTGAAATGCTGAAGATTGTCACCACGCTTTCGAACTCGAAAGCGAGAAATCCGTATTCGCTCTCAAGTTGTCTGTTCAAGTCTTCACGAACTTTCCGCTCAGCACGGCTCGCAAGATAAAACCACACCTCTCCACACGTCGACTACCTATCCAAACGTAGCCCTAGTTCAGGANACTGGACAAACGTTTTCTCATCTTGCGGTCGATCCAACGTACGTCCTACCTCTCTAGAGCTATGCCGCTAGGAGTACGAGTACTCACTAATACTCTCTTCAGGCTCTCAGCACCTCGCTTCCTACTCAAATTGCAATCTCGCTCACTTCCGCACTTTTCCCTTTTCACCCACTTTCTTCCTTCCCCTCTCGCTCTCCCCACCCGTTGCTATGCCAGTCCTACCTCCCGAGCTATGGACGAATATCGCAGGAACGATACATCTGAGCGAAAGCTCTACACTCTATTCTCTCGCCCTCGTCTCTTCGGCTCAACGCGAAATCGCTCAAGCACAACTTTACAACACCATTATGATCAGTGACCGAAGAGCGCAAGCTTGGATGAAGATCGTCAACCTGCTCCGAGGTGGAGAAGCTCCGGAACCACGCCCAATGGAGGAGAACCCAGACTGGGAGGAGGTTGATTCTCAGCCCTATGACGATCCTTTCGATCGATGGTCAATGGGAGCTCCACAATGGTGTTCGAACGATATCCTGGACGACCGCTCGTACAAAACTATTAAAACTCTCGAAAAGTTTCCACACCTCGGGAGGTTCGTCAAGACGATTATGATGTCTTGTGATCCAAATGGAGAGGCTTCGGAGGGAGCAATGGCGAAAGCGCTTAAGCACGCGCCCAACGTTGGTGAGTCGCTGGTCCACGTCCTACTTTCTGCCGCAACACTCACATAGATCTTCTTTTCCTGAATAGAGGAAATCACGATTATGGAAGCCAGTTCGAATTCGAGAACCTATACAGCTCGCGTTACGAAAGCAATGAAAAGCTGTTCGACCACTCTCAAGTCTCTCGCCCTCATCGCTTACAAGCCCGGTTCTTTCGAAGTCTTCATGAGGAGGGACCTTTCCAAACTCACCGCACTCGAAAACCTCTCGCTTTCGCCAACCAATTACGATCTCGGCAAGATCCAACGAGGGCAGCCAAAACCTATCACCGCCAAATTCGTCCAGCTTCGAGTAGACGCACCGCATCAAACCTGGCTCTTACCTTACCTGACCTCCTCCTCCCACGCTTCCCTCGAACTACTCACCATCCAATGTGACGAGGAAGTACTCGACCTCTCGCCCTTTCCCCATCTCACTCACCTGACAATCGAATACCTCGAATTCTCCGACCTTCAGAAAACGTTATCAACCCTCGCAGNTCCCGGATTACGACACTTCAAACTCAAGAAGATGCTCCTGACTGGTTGGGGAGATCCTAGACCGTGCAACCACGAAATAGAGAGGGAGATATTCGATCTTCTTCCGAATACGCTCGTTCATTTGGAACTAGATTATGGATTATTGAAGGATGGGGAGGGGACTTATTTGGGGGTCAAGAATGCACTTGAGAATGGAAGGTGGCCGGGATTGAAGGTACTCGAGATGAGGTTGAAGGAAGAGGGAGATGAGGAAGAAGAGGAGGAAGGAAATGATTCACAGTCGGGTTCGGAGATGGATGAGGACGAGGAGGATCGGGGCAGCGTCGAAGGCTCAGATGAAGACGGAGAAGACGAGTGGGAAGATGTGGGAGATGCGGAGGAAGTTGGTCATGCTGCTCGACCAGAACGGGAGACCACGGCGGAACGAGACGCTCGAATACTGGAAGGACCTGATCCACTCAAGAATGCTCAAGTTCAAGTCATCAGGGAACCTCTGTCGGCGAAGGAACGGTTGTGGCAATGGGAGGATGAATTGGAAGCGCAGTGCTCAAAACGACGTGTCGAACTTATCTGGAAGTCAGGTTGAGGGAAATCGAGGCGCCGGGAGTATTTATTGTAGACCCAATCTCAGCTGTTATGCATGAGACCTCCCCCTGTACAGTACTCTCTTCTCGCGTGAGGTCTACGATTCTCGATAAGACACTTTAGTGAGGACTGATCGAACTGGTTTGCAAAAGAGAGAGAGAGAGCGATATAAACAAAGGTAAGGCGATTTATAACTGAAGAAACGAACGACTATGAACGACGAATAAGAGACCATGCGAGCGATAAACGAAACAGTGAAGGAGGGTAAAAAAAAAAGCTAAACGGATTATAACGAGGGTATTTCGTGTAGATTTCAACGACGAGGAATTGAGGAAGTAGGGATTACGCTTCTTGATCCGTTCGAAGATTGACAAGCGAACAATCTCAATTGAGTGGGACTGGCAGCTGGAGAGACGAGAGGAGAATGTTTGTAAGTGAGAGTGTGTAACGAAGATTTTCGACGATGATGCTGAGTAGGTGTTGAGTCGGGAGGGGCGGAAGGTCGACGAGAGGCGAAGGTTGGCTGAGGGAGAGAAGAAGGAGTCGGGAGAGAGGATTTGCGATTCGAGCTCGAGGAGAATTGACGAGGGGTCGAACCGGAGGAAGAGAAGGGATCTAGTTGTAGTTGGGGAGAGGAAGGGGAGGCGCGATTGGTCGGGATTCGAGACTGAAGAGAGGGACTACCGAGAGAGGGAGAAGGTGTTGGTAAGTAGGAACGACGATGGTCGGGCGAAATCGAAGTGAAGAGAGGTTTTAAAGCTGGAGATCTCGGACCATTGGTCGAGTAGGAGGGGCGTCTCGATACTGAAGGTGAAGTGGATGGCGATCCACGTAGGAGAGGGACGGAACTTGTGGATCTTAGCGTTTTCGGCGATTGGAAGCGATTCCCAAACGATTCCGAGCTCGTACAACTCCTCAACGCTCTCGGGGTTGCATCATCTTCGTTCTCTTCCTCTCCTCCATGTAGTTCTTCCTGATCTCGTAGTTCCTCCTCCTCTTCCTCATGTACTCTTCCAAACATTTCGTCTGCTCTCCTCATTGCAGATCTTTTCAACCTGTCTTCGCCAGCCACTTCCTCCTCGATCGTCGTAGCAGAACTTCTCCTCCTCCCTGACCAGCGGGGAGGGATTCTGTTACGTATCGACGAGGGTGAGAGTTCGACATTCGAAGAAGGTGGTGAGAGGTGAGATGATTCGAAGGAGAGGTCGAACATTTCTTCAGAGGCGGAGGATTCGAGAGAGTCGATAGAAGAAGAGCGAGATCGTGGAGAGTGAGAGATCGAGTGTCCGAAGAAAGAGGGAGAGGGGGACAGCGAAGGCTTCCGAGCGAGTTTGTAGGCCTGTACACGAAACGAAAATCTCAACGACTGATCTGGGTAAAGAAGCGTAGACACTAGAGAGGCTTACCTTGTATCCATTCCTTTCCTTCTCCATCGACGAAGTGCTGCCACAAGTAGCAGAACTAGCTGTACTCAATTTCCTCATCTCGATTACCGAACTCACTCGACTGATCAACCTCCTGACTCGTTCCCTCTCCTTCTCTTTCTCCAATTGCATCTGTTGCACCACAGGCGAGATCGCTCGTTCGTTCGTCGTCGAAGTGGGAGACATGCTTGGTTGAGATTGAATTTGGGATTGGCTGGCGAGTTTATCGAGTTCTTCTGAAATGTTGTAAACGTCGAGGGAGGCGATCGAAGTAGTTGATACGAGGCGAGTACGATGGGATAAAACTTGGGGATGAGGTGTGGGATTCGTCAGGGAGTAGCCTTCGAAAGATGGGATTTGTCTCTCTGCCGAACGAGCCTGTCGAGGGTTGAGAGTGGGAGTACTCGAATCCGATCCAGTCGAAGCAGATCTCGGTCTCGTAGCAGTTGGAGTCGAATCTTTCGGTGGAACCGCTGGCGGAGAAGGGCTACTTCTCTGAGCTTGAACTGGACTTGACCGTTTCCGAGGGGAGGGAGGACCTCGTGTAGGAGAAGAAGGGAAAGAGATGAGTCGAGAATCACGAGGTGCTGAATCGTCGATGAGGGGAATTGTTGGTAAGGGTCGATCTGGAGGAGCCATTGGAGGCCTTTGGGGTACTCGCCCGTACGCTGGAGTGTAGAAACCATAGGGCACAGAAGAGATTCGACGCGGAGAGGTGTTCGTGGGAGAGCGTGCGGAGGGCGAAGGTGGGACTGCGAGAGAGGGGGAAAGACGAGAAGGCGAAAGAGAGGTAGAAGGAGGAGTCTGCAATCGGGAGATCTGAGATTAGCGAAGTGTTCGATCGGAAACTGAGAGATTTCACGTACTGGTAGAGGTAGAGCGGGAGGACGATCGGGCGAGAAATAAACGCTAACTGGTTTCGCAAACGACCTCACCCTCCTCAAGTTCGCTGCGTTCGGTCTCGGGATCGCAACGGGTAACATCTCTGACGCATTAGGAGTCTGTGGCGAAGGGGTCTCGATCGATGAATTCGTAGAAATGGTCGAAGCGAGAGTGAGTTCGCTTGAGATGGTCGAAATCGAGGGACGATGCTGGAGTTGAGGATGATAGTCGAAAGTGAGGGTACGAGGAGGGGAGCGAGGATAATGGAGAGGCGGTGAGACGGTGGTATGGGGGGGATAGAGAGTAGGTGAGGAAGAAGGGAAAGAAGGCGAAGAGGAAGTAGGAGTTGGAGGAGCTGGGAAAGCGTCGACAATCGGAGTCAGATCGAGGTCTGGGCACGTCGATGTGACGGATACTGTGTCTGAGTCGTCGCCGTTGTCGAATTGTCGTCCTTTCAAGGGATATGCTTGTCGTTCAAACTTGAACGGAGTAGACTCTTTCTCTGAAAGGACTCTTATCCCTAATCCCGTAAGCCCTTTCCCTTCCTGGCTCTGTTCGTCCTCCCTTTCTCTCAATTCTTCGACCTTCATCGACATCAAGTCGAGGTTCCAATCAATGCCTCCGGTCTGCTTTTCTAACCTTCTCCCTCTCGTCGCTTGAAATAACGATTTCATCCTTTGTCCAGCTGATTCCATCTTTCTACCGCTATTCCCTCCATTCATCTTCTCTTGAGGTGTCGCCGCTTGAGTCTTGAAAAGGGGTTTCAAAGAATTCTAGGTTTGAGAGCTGGTCGAGATTGAGAGGGAGCGAAATTTGTGGAATCTAAACCATTGAAGGCATGCTCGTAGAGAGAGTGTGTGGTAGAAGGAGAGGATACGAGTGGCTTAGAGAGGGTTGAAAGGGATGCAGGAGGATCCGAGCGAGACGCTAGAAGAGGGAAATTAGAAGGTCTCGAAACTAGGTCTGTGTCTGCTCCTGGAAGGGGTGTCCGCCGATAAAGAGTTCGCCGTACGTCCGTTTGATACTGCCGGCGATACTTGCTTAGGTCGAGGGAGGGGGTAGAGACAGCGATGAGGATCGATTACGCTAAAAAAAAAGTAGTTCGCTAATGAAATTGAAATTCTTTCGCCGGTGAAACATTCGGGAAGTCAATGATACCGTCTCGAATACGACGGGGCAATTACGAGTGAAGGGTCTAAGTTCGTTTCTTGACCAGAAAAGAAGAAGAAGATTTTCTGAACAGGGGGCGGACTCGTCGCCACGCGTGATCTTTGCCTCTCTTTTCCTCTCTTTCTCTCTCTCTCTTCCGCGTCCCACTTTACACTTCACTTCACACTTCAGATCAACGCAAGACTTCGAAGCACAAGGTCCCAGCTACTCGCCACTCTTTTACCCTTTCCGCTTCTTCACTGTCTCTCTCCCTCTTTCACCCCATCACTCACTCTCCAGAAGAATGCTCCGATCATCAGCAGCACCTACGACACCTACCAAAAGACCTCTCACTGAACTCCTCGCCACCTCGAAGCGTACGACTGAAGATGGGATCGCGAAAAAGAGAAAACTATCCAATTCTCCTCCTCAATCAGAAAGATTACAAGACAAGGAGAACAGGGAGATCGGAGATTGTATTAATGAGATCAGTATGAAGGTTGATCAGACGGAAGGATTTGGTAAGCGACCTATGTAGACCACTTTCATCTCGTTTAAAAAAAAGCTAATCACACCTCGTACAACCAGCTTCAAACATCGTACCTTCACCTCTATCGACACCTACGAAGCATTCTCGATCGAATGACGCGTCTCCGTTCAAAGCAACAACGATTCCTCACATTTTCGCACACGCTCACCTCGTCCTCTCAACTTCCTCCCCTTTGACCTCTTCCCTTCCCCTCTCTGGTCGATCAGATCAAAGAGATACTCTTCTCGCATTCCTCAATCGTCGATTCCCTTCAGTCTATGCCGAAGCTTCAACCGATGGTTCGACTAGTACTCCCAAACTCAATCCACGAGGACCAGGACCTGCAGCTTTATACGCCTCGGGTCCTCCAGGAATCGGCAAAACTGCGTTACTCTCAGCGGTATTGGGAGAGTTCGTCAACAAGGTAGAGGAGAAGGAAATTGGAGAGGAAGTTAGGGTTTGCATGAGGAATTGTTCGACGGTTGGAACGGGAGAGACTGCGTGGGAGAGGCTCGGAAGTGGGTTAGGAATGGATTGGAAACAAAACGGTACGAGTAAGCTCAAGGGAAAGGAATTGTTCGAAGAAGGTCTAAAGGATGGAAAGAAATAGTAAGAAATAGCACTCTTCTCCTCTACCCGCCTTCCAAACACTGATCACTTCTCCCTACCCTCTAGTCTTCTCATTCTCGACGAGATTGATCACCTTTGCACCTCGACCTCGACCTCTTCTCCCTCTCGAACTTCTTCCGCACCAGATCTTCTCAACGCACTCTTTTCCCTCGCATCTCTCCCTTCTTCCCCTCTCACCCTTATCGGTATCGCAAACGACTTGACTCTCAAAGCTCTCAACCTCTCCTCGATTCCCTCTCCCTCAAAACTCCTCGGCAAAGGAAAAGCGAAACTCGACCCTCTGACGACTCCCACCAAACCAATCAATCTTCACTTCGCTCCTTACTCGTGGCAAGAACTAGTCAAGATCGTTCATCAACGACTCGAACTCCTCTCTCCTACCTATCCAATCGAATTCGATCAAGCTCTCTCAGCCGTCTCTCCCTCTTCCTCAACCTCGACAATCCCGAAATCATTCCCTTTGATCGATAAAGTCGCTTTAGAGCGAGCAGCGAAGAAAGTAGCAACTGGTACTGGAGACGTACGAACCATTCTCGACCTCGTCAGGAAATCCATCTCCCTCGTCTCGACCTCCCTTTCTACCGATTCTCTCCCTTCCCTCACTCTCGAAACCGCACCGAAAGTCAAGATGTCCCACATGACTCAAGCACTCACTACTTCGACTGGTCTCACCACTGCTCCTTCCCTCGCCTCAAGGTTATCCTCCTTGAACTCGAACCATCGATTCGTTCTCGTCTCTCTACTCATCTCAATCTCTCGTATCCTACCTCTCGGTCTAGACACGACCGATTCCTCCTCCTCATCAACCGCAGCAATTACTCTGGAAGATGCTTACAAAGTGTATCGAGAAGTAGTAGGGAGGGAAGAAAGTTTGAAGAACGTTTTACACAACAGTAAAGATACGTTTGGGGAAGCTGTCGAGATGGTTGAGGATTTGGGAGGGTTCTTTAGAGTGAGTTCGTCGAAGGGAGGTGGGGGGAGTCCTGCGAAAGGTGGAGCGAGAAAGACTCCTTCACCGGTTAAAGGGAGGAAAGGTGGTAAAGTTAGTTCGACTATGATCATTTCAATGTCGGATTCTGCTCCCGTCAATGAACTCGTCAAGGTTCTTTTACCGTCGACAGAGGGAGTCAAGGAGAAGGAGGATGAGACGAGCAGGTTGAGTAGGAAAATGTTGGAGAGGGAAATGAGTGATCAACAGTGGAAGAGGAAATTGGTTGCGATGGGGCGGGACGAAGAGAGGAGAGCGGAAGAGGAATTGGAAGGGAGAGAGTGGGAGAGATCAATGAAAGCCAAGGCAGCTGAAAGAGGTGAACGATGCGATTAGGATTTTGCTTAACTTACGCTACTTGTTTATACCCCGAAACGACTCTCCCCTCTCTTGCGATATCATGCTTACTTTTGGCTTAATATGGATAACATCTGTTGTAGTAACCTACGCAATTCTCGCAATCATTGTCGTTCGGAACCATCTCGCATGAATCGTTCTGACTTTGGAAGAGAGGAAGAGGTACTGCTAATGACATTACTGATGGACTATACTAACAGGGAAGACTGAGAACCCACAACGAATCAAGCGAAAGGAGTCACCAATTCTTTGAGCGTGCTTTCCAAATCAGTCCAACCCTCTTGACCCAACTCTTTCAACACCTCCAAGCTCGTCTCCGACTTGTAAGTAGAGAACTCGGTCGCTTGTCCCTCAAAGTCCTTGTATTCCTTGCTAGGGTACAACTTGCGGAAGATTGCGAGAACGTCGTTCCAATTTGCAGAGTGAGCGGTTGCAAAGAGACGNGTGTTAGAGACGGAGGGGAGGGTGAGAGCTCCAACGTGGAGGAGAGCGGTGTCGCGAACGGAGACGAGGTTTTCTAAACGGAGGACAACAATTTAGCTTGATTGCGAGGGATCTCGAGCAAAAACTTACGAAGAGGGAGCGACTTGGCCCATACGTCGGATTCACCGGTGAAGAGGTGTTTGACTGTAAGCATTGCCTAGACCATGAGCTCTGCTTGATCGTGAAGGCAAAGCGTACGAGATAGCGAAGACGTACCTATTTTTGCTGTGGAACCAAACTGAGTCTGAGGGTCGAGGATCTCACCGACAGCGACGGATGGAAGGATAGTATTGAGGGTGAAGGAAGGCTGAGATAACATACAGAAAGGTCAGCTCGTCGAATGAGGTACAGAACATGCGAAAATAGGGTTTCCAAGCTTACCTTCTCCGTTTTCACGAACTCCCAGGCTGCAACCTCTGAAGCCGTCTTCGAAGCAAGATAATTCATTCCCGGCTTCATAGGATTGTCTTCAGGGAGACTCTTGGCGTAGGAGATACTCTCTTTGAACCAGGATGACTCGTCGAAGGTCTCTCGAGGAGCGCCCGCTTGAGCCACACCGGCGGCAACAGTCGAGGAGGTGAGGACAAAGCGTTTGACGGAAGGGTTGGAGGCGGCAGCTCGGAGTGCGTTGAGAGTACCTTTGACGGAAACTTCGACAGTGTTTTCGTAGGAAGAAGACGGGATCATGGATGAGGCGACGTGAGCGATAGCGTCGACGCCTGTATACTCATCAATTCAGTCAGTGCGTGGAATGAGCGTGTACCGAGAGAGAGCGCACTCTTCGCCGCTTCGTCATAAGCTCCGTTAACCGCGAAATCAGGAACTTCGACGACTTCGAATTTCCCTGGGAACTTGCTTTCCCATCGTTTTTCGAGGCCGGACACCTTCGAGGCAGAACGAACGGCTCCTCGAACGCGGAAACCGAACGTGAGGAGTTGCTCGACGATGTGCGAGCCAATATAACCGTTTGCACCCTGTCGAAGATCGAGCGAAGGCGAGCCGTCAGCATTCGTCGATGATGAGGACTGAAGAAAGTAAGAACGCACAGTAACAAGAACGAGGGAATCTTGAGAAAGAACAGAGTTTGCGATTTGAGGCATCTTTAAGTAAATATGGGAGTGGAGGAGTTGAGTTGGCGTAGAGCCGTGAGAGTAGGAGAGAAGGGCGAGGAGGAAAGGAAAGAGAAAGCGTAGCAGAAACCAAGATACTCTCAAGTGCGACACGGTTTCGGAGAGCTGACAAAGGAAATTTGTGCACAATAGCGACCTCGTGGAGCACGAGACGAAGCATACATCCTAGTGAGACGACAATGAGAGAGAGTTTCGGAAAGCGGGAAACGAAAAAGTCAGCTCAAAAGAAAAGGAGAAAGGGGAAAACAAAGGGAACTCACAAGACGCGTCGTACGGTCGACCAGCCTAGAGTCACTGCGGGTGTGTATACAAAGACGACTCTCGCATGCACCGAAGAGGAGAGGGGAAACACAGACATGAAAACTTCTACTCCACACTGAAACGAACAAAAAAGAATGTACGACGAAAGGAAGAACAAAGGAGAGGGAGAGGAAGAGAGACAGAGAGGGCCAGTAGTGCGAAATGCGAGTGTGGGAGAAGGTAAGCAAGAGTAGTGTCCATCGAAGAAAAAAGCGAGAGGTGAGGCAGATAGTGGAAACGACGGAAAACAGAAAATGGGAGTTAGGAAAGTCTACATGATAGGTGAGATAGAGAAAAGATAGTCGTAGTCGTAGTAGTGAACAAAAAAGTTGGGAATAGAGAAGAGTTTTGCGATAGAGATGGGATTCATCGTTTTGAGTTAAGGGACAAAAGCACGAGAGGGAAAAGCGAGGTTGATCTAAGTACAATCACTCAATCGTCGAGAAGTGATAAAGGTGAAAGGTCGAAAGAATTAGACGACTATGGACAGAGGGAGTCAGTCTCGAACAGAAGCGAGCGAGGAGAACAGAGAGGAAAGTCACTCACAGAAATGGGTGAGTTTGCGAGAATCAGGATGAACGTCCATCTCCTCCTGCAATGGTGAACAAGAGAGTTGATCAGCATCTGAGAGAGCCTAAGTTGGTTGAAGTGAGGATACTTACCATTTTGAAGCTGTTCAACTCCTCCTTGATCTGCTGAGCCAAAGTTGGCGTCAATCTGTTACACGTCGCAGGCTCAGCCCGACGGTCGTAGATTGCAGCAGGCCAAGTAGTATGAACGCTCAAGTTTGCAGCGAAAGCGATTCTTCGTGTACCAGCTCCCGGAGCTGAATTTGAACGAATCGCAGTTTGAGCGGCGAACTGGGTGAGCACGGGTGCTGAAGCGTTCATTGAAGGGTTGCCGTAGACCGATCCTCCTCCTCCTCCTTCGACTCGGGCAATGGCAGAATCATGAATTCGTTCGGTCGAGGTGGGAGGCTGGGTATCAGTCCGAGCAGAAGTCGAAGAAGGAGCTACACCGTCGACTTGAGCTTGAGAAGGAATAACGTTGACGAGAGCTGCACCTCCGGGAGATCCAGGTCGACCTTGTTGTTGAGGAGCATCGAACGAAGAAGCTCTGTTACGATGGAAACCAGGTCGAGGTCGCGCGTAGTGATCTTGACTGTATGTTCCAGCGCCTGCACGTCTCAACAACTGTCAGTCATGCACGGGCAAAAGACTGACGCAGAAAGAAGGCGTACCTTTGAGAATACCTTTGACTGAACGAGGATTCTGTGAAGGAGGAACGGCACCTTGCCTGTACAGACTCGGCTCGTAATCGCTAGAAGAATCCCTCCTCACCGTCTCTTGACCATAGGTAGCGTAAGATTGAGGTGGTGCGAGGATTTCGAGACTTTGTCGAGGAGTCGTATCGCCATCTCGATAAAGTCCGAGTGCTGAGCCTCCTCCTCTTTCGGTTCCAGCGATAGAGCTTGCATCGTCGTTGCGAATGATCGAGCCTGCGTCCGAATGAAGATCGGTCTTGCTTCCTCCAAATCCAAGTCTGAACCCTCCTTTCGATCCCTTCTGATTCCTCGATTTCAACTTGTCCTTCTCCTTCTCCAACGCCTTCTGTCTTCCTTGATCTGCATCATCCGTAGTCTTACTCCTTCCGATTCCCCATTTCCCACTCTTCCCACTCTTGACCGACGCTCCATCTGAATCCGTTCTCCCATGAGAATGCATCGAAGGAGGACCTAATTTCGCAGCTTCTTCACGAGCTTTCGCTTCTGCAGCTTCTTGTTCGGCGTAGTGAGCTTGTTGTCGTTTGGCGAGTGCGGCGGCGGGAGACATTCCAGGTTGATGAGGAGATGATTCGACTTCTGCTGTAGCGTGCGAAACTGAAGCTAGACTAGCACCCGATTTGTTCTTCTTGTCCTTCTTTCCCGGAGTCTTCAATGGATCCTCTTCTTCTCCATCCTTGTTCTTGTCCTTCTTGAACGCTTTCGTCAATCCCATCAAACTGTTTCGTCTAGCTAATTTACCCATTTGCCCCAGTTTACGAATCATGACGGAAGCGGAAGATACAGTGGACGAGATTGAAATGTTGTCGGTCGAGGAGTTTAGTTTGGAATTGAGGAGACGGAATCGAGAGGATGGAGCTTTGCGAGTGGAATCTGCATCTCCATTGATGGTCCGACTCGAGGAAGATGCCATCGAAGCGATCGAAGGTTGACTGGTGTGAGCCGAGGGAGGAGTTCGAGGGTTTGTCGAAGTTTCTGAAGAACTGACACTGTCATGTCGTGGTCTGAATCCTCCGTTGAGTTGTACAGGTCCTCGTCCATCGAGTTCGCGTTCGGTCAACGTCGTAGCAGAAGACGAGTTCGATGAAGATCCTCCTCCTCCGAAAGCTTTCTTGAATCTCGACGCCATCCCCTTCTTTTCCTTCTCCTTCCCTTTCTCGACTACAGCGACGGGCGGAGGTGCGGAGGTTTTAATCGTGGCCATACTATTCATCGTCGGACTCCTACTAACTTGGGCTGCTGCGAGAGAAGCCGAATTGACAGTCGCAGTCGCTTCTGCAGTTCCATCAGATCCAGCTCCATCGTCCGAGTCTTCATCACTATCGACCGGGAGAGGTTGGTGAACACCTCCAAGTGGTGAAGGTCGAGGTCGATTCTGTGCGTGAGGTGTCGAAGAACGAGCAGATTCGAAAGAAGCTTGACGAGGTAGTGGAGCAGCTGGTTGAGATTGTTCGTACTGTTGGCGATGTAGGGAAGAGGAAGAAGAATTGGCGCTTTGAGTTCGAGGTCGTGAGGCATAAGCGGGAGAAGGAAGTTGAGAGGTGGAGGAAGAAGATGGGAGAGTAAGACTGCGAACAGAAGTGATCGATGGAGTTGAAGTGTGAGAGCGAGGGATAGATTGAGAAGGGTAGGCTTGAGATGATTGAGAAGATTCAGTTCGAGAGTGGGTCGTTCGATTTTGTTGAGGTTGTTGGGGAGATGGGGCGGTGATTTTAGGAACTGCGACTCGACTCGACATACTGCTCGTCGAGGGAGTCGTCGAATGAGATCGAGGAGTCGAAGAAGATCGAGTACCACTTTCGGAAGAAGAAGATTTCGAAGCTTGATGATGGTGATGTTGATCTCTCCGATACGGGTGATAACCTCCTTCTCGACTTCCACCGCTTGAAGATCCGCCTGATTCTCCGCCTCTCACCACTCCTTCTGTGCTACCGGGAGGAGTGGGATAGCCGTGATTCGCAGCGAAATGAGGCAGCATAGCTCCAGCGGGAAAAGAGGGAGTTGATCCTGAGGAGGGGAGACCATATTGAGAGGGAGAGGGAGAAGGAGGATAAGGTAGCGGAGTTGTATAGTAGCTAGGTGAATGATTCGCAGCTGGTCCTGAAGCTGTCCTCCGTCGACCATCTTGTCCTGATAAAAGCAGGGTTTGATCAGTATTCCAACAAATCATGATTATTCAAGAGTGAACTGAGTTTACCATTCTGACTCTGATTCTGATTCTGATAAGTAGTTTGTTGATTCCTCAACAATTCCATTTGACCCGCTGCAGCTGCCCATTGAGCCTGTTGAAACGCTTGCATTCTCTTTTGTTGTTCAGCAGTTCCACCTGGCGTCATTTGACCATTCGGAGAGTAGCTGACATAGTTGTTCGAGTTGTTGTTCGGGTGAGGTGAAGGGACGAAAGGGAAAGCGGGATGGGCGAAAGCGTGAGGTGGTGCAAAGGGGGAGAAAGNTTGACCAACGAAAGAAGGATGTGCTACTTGAGGTTGACTCATGTAGTTTTGTTGTTGCTGCTGTTGATACTGAGCGGGATTGATGCGAGGTAGAGAGGAGGAAGAACTCGAATGCTGGTGATGATATGAAGCGTTTTGTTGATTCGGCAGTGGAGTAGCAGTCGGTCGATTCGGAGAGGAAGAAGAGGAAGAAGATGTAGATTGGAAAGCCAGAGGAGGTGTTGAAGCGGACCGGGAAGGGGGAAGAGGTGAAGGGAGACGAACGCTGCTTGAAGAAGGGCTCGAGCCAACTCCTCCGGCGGACGACGACGACGTCGCTCCTCCTCCTCCTCCTCCTGCGCTCGTCGTAGCGTATCCTGGAGTAGAAGAACCTTGCCGAGGAGCGTGTTGCGAGTTGTAACTTTCTCCTCCTCCTCCCGTTCTCGACGTTCCTGATCTACTGCTCCCCGCTTGTTGACCCAGCTGAGGTAGCCCACTCGCCGATTTCACTGGACTCGCGTGCATTGATCTACTCGAGGAAGAAGTCGAGGTGGGAGGAGGAGTAGGAAGAGCCCTAACGAGAACTGAAGGAGAAGAAGGGTCTGAAGTAGTTCGGGCGTGAATTGAAGCTGCTGAAGGGTAGAGGGAAGTGGAAGGGGTGATGCTTGATACCAGTGCCATATACGCTCCTGAGTCGTCGAGTAATAGAGAGCGAGAGGGAGGTGACCGAGATCTGAAGGACTAGAGTGTCAAGGAAAACGAACTGTGCGATTTAGATGAGTACAACGCGCTCTTTCTAGGGAATAAGGAGCTCTACATACGATATAATCCCCAGAGTACCTTGCACTATCCGATTGACCTGATTTGATGACTTTGAACGAGGGTGGAGAGGTGTGTGAAAGTAAAAGGGGAACAAGACAATCAACTTGTTCAAACAAGAGCGATCTTGACCCTATCTAGCGTNATTGCTGTACTTGATCTTGATGTACTTGTTACACTGTTGATCCAAGGTGGTCGAGAAGCTGTGTGAAGGAATCACGATTCATCAGTTCAATTCGATTTGAGAGGCCGCTAATACGATTCCTTTCTTGTGATCCTTAAGAGGCGTGGACTTACAATCTACCTTGCCGTCTGATACCCCTGTTGAAGAGAAGCTTAATTGAGGGAGTGAAAGAGGGAACGGCTCTTCGGCGTGCAAGTTGGAAAAGTTGAGGGAAAAATGTGGATCGATTTGTATCGCTTACACTCAGCCTTGTAGTCCTCGAGTCGTGTGAGGATCGGGTTTGACGAGACTGTGCTGCTCGAGAAGTAAGGAGCGATCGAATGAGAATTGTTCTTTGGATAACCCTCGAATTGAATATTGAGTCTCGCTGCGAAAATAGAACACCTCCTTTTTCATGGTCCTCCGCTTTCTAACGTTGACCTCGCTCGAGTATACCATTGACGACGACGATCTACGACGATGCAACGTCCCTGAAGGTAAGGAAGGAGGCGACAGTCCGTGAAAGGAGAATTTGAGAAGATGAGGAAACGAAAAGGTCGATCGATGAATAGTCAACTGCGAAGGAAGCTCTACAGAATAACGAGGGGGGTGTCAAAGAGGAGAAAGGGTATGTGAAAGCGAAAGAAGGAGAGAGTTGCGAACTATGTATGTTGGAAGAAAATGCGAAAACGAAGAGAAAAGACAATGAACAAAACGTAAACGTGAGAGACGAGCTGCAATCGGGAACGAAGAGGAAGGGTAACGCTTTATGCAAGGGATAGAGAAGGGGTAACTTGAACGAGGTGCGAAGGAAAGGAAAGCGAAGGGAAACTATGCAAAAATGAAAACGAGAAGTGAATGAGCGATAAGTAAGCGTGTAGATAAACAGAGAAGCTTCTTGAATTAGACAGTAGACTAGAGTCTACTCGAGAGTGGTGGAGGACTCGGATGTGGTTAGATCAGAGGCGGAAACGAAGCGAGCGTTGGTTTGAAGATATTCGATGTACTGGAGAAGGAATCGGACTTGATGGGTCGTCTCGATTGATTTGACGCTACCGGTGTAATCGACTTGTGTTAGCTACCATCGAGCATGATCGAAGGGCGAGACGAAGTGCTCGCTCACCTGCGACGTTTCCTAATTAACTCGATAACCCTCTCAACGATAACGATCGGATCTTCATCCTTCCACTCCTTCTCGCCTCTTCTCATCTCCTCGAACCCATGTCTCCTGCCGACCATTCCCATTTTGAGCATCCAACAACTCGCCACGAGTCCAGCTCGACCGATTCCACCTCGACAATGAGCGAGTACGCTTTCCCCCGTCAAAGTGTGGTTGCGGATCAAGCGATCTAGTTGAGCGTCGAGAGAGGCGGGAGATGAGGGAGCGAATCCTTCGACCATAGGGATTCGGAGAACTTGGAGTTCGAGTTCGGAACAAGCTGCCGAATACTCAGAGAATGGTGTACCGAGATAAGCGAGTTCTACAATCGTGGACCTCAGACAATATCAGTAGTGCAGTATAGAGAGCTCGAGAATGGGAGAGACGTACCTGAATCATCTAAACAACAAACGACCATTCTAACTCCCTCGTCTTTTGCACGTTGCAAATCCAGCTTGACATCCCTGCAGATCGCTCCTCTTCCACCTTTCAACGCTTCACCGTTCATTCGAACCTTCTTTCCGGGACACGAAGAGAGCATGAAGTTTCCGATGAAAGGAGGAATCGTCGAATTCGGTGGGCGGTAAGAAGAGTGAGGGAGAACGGGACAGATACCGTTTGAGACGGGAGTGATCATCGTGAGTAGATCGCAGGATGGTTGAGGATTGATGACGAAGGATTCAGGAGTTTCGCCGGATGAGGGGAGTCCAGAAGGAGTTGGGTTGTTTGAAGAGGAGGAGGTCGAGGGAGAGAAGATGCGAGCTGCAAAGTAGGGGAGTAGCTCAGGCGGAACGAGAGGTGAAATGCTGTCAATTCCGGTCAAGGAGATCAGCATTTGTCTGAGGTGAACCGAAGACTATATGTTTCAAACGAGAGGTTTGTACTCACTTGATTGGGTGACTCGTCGAAGTCTTGACGGGCACGCCGTTAACGAGTTGCATACCTGGGAGTAATCCAGGTACTGTGGCCGGGGATTGAGTAGGAACAGTCTCTGAAACGACTACTTTGGTTGGAGTTCGCTCGACAGTGACTGGTTCTCCTTCGACTAGATCATTGAGAATCGTATCAACTGTGTGTTCAGCAGCACTTCGTTGTTGTACTAATACTGGAGTTGCCGAAGTGGTGGGTTGGGCGTTGAGGGAGAATTCAAAATTGACTCGAGCGAGAGAAGGGGTGAGAGTCGATCTTGGGGGAGGAGTATTCGCGTTTGACCTCGTCGTCCTCGTGGACTCTGAGTTTCGAGCGGATTGTGGACTGCTAGCAAGTGGACCAGCACTGGCGGTACGAAGTGGAGGAGAGGGTCGTGAAGAAGGGGAAGAAGGGAAAGTCGAGGAACCTGCGCTTTGAGCGTGACGAAAGGGAGGCATGGGAGGAGCGATTTGAATATGCTGTACTGAAGTTTGAGTACCGGGACCTGCAGCTGCTACGGCACGTTTCAGGTTGTTGTATTCGGAATAACTATAGTGAGAAGAAATTTCATGAGTAAATGCGAAACTTAAATTGCATGAATCCGAGCGAAGGAGAACTCACGGATGTTGACTGCACAACCTTGCAAGTAGGTTCTGAGCCTGATAGGAGAGTTGCCCCAGCTCCCTCGTCTGTCTCTCCGCCGTTTCTGTTTGAGTCGCTCCCTCGTTCGATTCTGAGTCCTGCTCAATAACCTGTCCCTTTTCCTCGGTAGCTAACCCATTGACACCTAATCCAACTAATGATTCCGTCTCGTGGTACTCTGGAGGGGTTGAAGGGTCATGAGGGAGGTCTCCTTTCTCTAGTCCTTCAACATCCAATTCCAACCTAACTTCTTCCTCCTTTCCGTTTGATAACTTGGTACGTAAGATTCGTGGACTGCCTTCTACTCCTAGCCCTGGACTTGTGTTGCTCCTCTTGGTTGGTGAGGAACAAGGTGGCGATTCTCGAATTGAACTGACGGTTTCAAGGGAACGTAACCTAGTAGTTGCTGACATCTTGTCGAGGTACTGAAGAGCTTATAGAGTGTTGTTATCGAGTATGGCGTTGCTAGAAAGGGAGGAGAGGGGTAGGTGTGAGGCGTACTAGCGCGCAATTTCACCGGGGAAGGGAGACTGGATTTGCTTGCAGTCGGATCTTGTTGTAGAATAGGTATTTTGTGTGATCTATGCGAATTGAAAGGGCTCTGGTCGAGAAGAGTTGTGAGAGAAGAAAGGATCCGACAGTTCGTTGAGCGGGGATTCGAATATTCGAATTTCGCAAAAGGGTCAACCTTTCAATCTCGACCGATATGGAGGATTTTGTCGATTGCATCGTTTGACGATATCGTGTGAGGAAACACGGCAGCAAAGGACGCAAAGTGAGTTGATTTGCTGAACAACGAAAATCTTTGAATCGTCAATTTCGTCGTTTCACCCGAGACGTTAGAAGTTCTATCAGAAGGGGTCAGTCAGAGTGCGTATCAAGACGATGAAGAGCAAGACAAAATGGAGCAGCGAGTCAAAGAAGGAGAGGGAGAAAGACAACGTCGAGTTCAGAACCTGTTCCCCATCTCGTTGCTAGCGAATCCATACATTCTCGCTTTTCGAGGGCTCAAGCTAGTCTGCGCCGAGACCGCTGGATTCACGAACTCTGTCGTAGCCTTGGTCTTCGGATCTATCTCCTCGATGTGACCTTTGGACGTTTCACGGAAGAAGCGATTAGAAGATCTGCAAGATCTACCTCTGTCGAACCGGGTGGTGAGGAGGTGAACTTGCTGGGAGAGAGTAGGTGAGTCGGAGCGTAGGCGACGGGAACAATAAACAGTGAAC
>JGI24890J29729_1000637_pt1 | contig 20534 bp, 27 predicted proteins | sample FreactcultureFD7_FD_29729 | JGI IMG/M metagenome (IMG submission 29729)
GTAGTCCATCGCCTCAAACAACTCGTCGCACTCGAGAAGGCTAAGCGATGAGCGCTCCACACTCAACCCTCGACTCCCTCTTCCCCTCCGCTGTCAATACTTGTCGTTTCTTTTCGCCTTTCGTCCCTCCTCCCTCCTTTACTCGACCGTCCTCGCTGTTGTACTGTACGGGAATCTGTTTCTCTCGTTCGCCTCTCCCTCGTAGCATACCTCTCACTTTCGCTCGTTATTCGTTTTTTCGTTGTTTTTTCGTTTTCGTTTCCCTCGTGATTTTTTTCGTTCCCACTCTTTTCTAAGCAGTCCTATTACACCTTTATATTGTTCATGCATTACAATCAGGAAATAGTGTTGAAAAAGGAGTCAATCGATGATTCACCTCCTTCTTGTTGACCCTCCATTCACTTGCTCTCTCAAAACCACGCTTAGACTTAGCCTCAACAGCAACAGTACCTACGACCTCTCAGCCCGCCTCTCTCACGTCTCAATCGACTCGCCCGCCCTCCCTTACCTCCCTCCGATAAGCGCCCCCTCGCGGTACACCTCCCCTCTCAATCTTCAGCCCATCGATCCCCACTCTAGCGATACAGACAGATCCATAGATCAAGCGCAACAATGGAAGCAGTCCCACCTAGTTCAAGAGCGAAACTCCCTTCGAAACAATTGGTCACTCTCCTCGTAGTGGGAATGCTCGTGACTGGATGCTCAAACAGTGAGTATCATCTCGCTACTACGTGATTGGCTTCGAAGAGAGGAGGGAGGAAGAGGGGCGACCTTCCCCCACTTGCGACTGTGGAAACCCCTCTCATCCTCTCTCTTCAAGCGGCGTGCTCTACAGAGACTTCGCGGGTGGAGTCGACGATAGCGCGATAGCCGATATGTAGAGCGATTCGAGGCCCGGAGCGAAGGGGCAATCCATTATCTCGATTCGAACAGACGAAAGCTGACTCCCTTCGTTACTTCTTAGGTCTCTGGAGCAAGTATCAAGATATGCAATGTGTAGGAAACTGTAATGCAGTAGACCCAGGTCGGCGGCAAAATTTCGAGCGTGAGTTGAGCTAGAGGCAAAGAATCCGCTCTTTCTTCGAAGAAGCTGACTTTGCCTTTTTGTTGGTCGCTCACAGAACCGGTCTGGCAGACTGCAAACATGTTCCTCGGCGAAACGTGCTGTTTGATCGCATTCAACCTCCTCAATTCTCGCCTGAACCCGTTCAAGACCGCTCAACGCAAGAAGGCCTCCAACGCCGCACGCGAAGCTGCACTCGCCTCGAATGCTGCACGACTCGGCACAAACCCTCTCTCGAGACCCGAAGAATCTGCATTCGCGTTCTCATACTCGGCAATCTCGTTACAAGGTCAAGATATCGAAAGTGGTCAAGCTAGTTACAAACCTATTCCTGGAGATGTCAAGGTGGCGAAGGCAGAGCAGGAACCTAGGATGAATTGGAAAGAAGCGGCGTTGTTTTGGGGTCCGGCTTGTTGCGATATCGCTGGAACTACCGCTATGAACGTCGGATTGTTCTTCGTACCGTTCGTCTCTTTCTCTTCTCGCTCAATTAAGGTCTATCGGTACTGACTCGTCACTCCGCTCGATCCCACTATCTGTCTCTTACGTTGCATCTGCTCACTTGGAGCTTCACCACGAACAGAGTCGTAAGTTCTGCTTCGCTGAGTCTGAAAGTTTTGACTCAGAAGCTGATTCGATCTTTTTCGCATTGCAGAGTATCTTCCAAATGATGCGAGGGTGTCTCGTTCTATGGGTCGGAGTCTTCTCTGTCATATTCCTCGGACGCAAGCTTGATCGAGCCCAATGGACGGCACTCGCAGTCTGCATGCTCGGAGTAGCTGTAGTCGGTAGTTCGAGTTTGATCGGAGCAGAGAAACCGGTCGAATCAGCGGAAGAGAGCACCAGAACTTCTCCCATCGTCGGTGTACTCCTCATCGCGGCTGCCCAACTCTTCAGTATGTCGAAACTTCGATGTCTAGTCATGTACGGGTCCAATGACTAAAGTGTTGAGAATCGTTCACAGCTGCAACTCAATTCGTCCTCGAAGAGCGTATAATGGAGCACAACAGCGTCGAACCGCTCTTAGCGGCAGGATACGAAGGATTCTTCGGACTCCTCACCACACTCTCTGGCCTCATGGTGATTTATCGACTTTATGGCTCGACCCCTGCTGGAGAAGGAGGTTACTTCGATATGAAAGTCGGATGGTACCAGATCGTTGAGAACCCGAGGGTTTGGCAGAGTTCGATCGTCATCGCTATCAGTATCGCTCTTTTCAATTTGTGAGTTGAGGGAAACCTTTCCTTTTTCGAAGTAGATTGCTGATTTTCGACTCCAAATCTATAGCTGCGGTCTCGCTGTTACTCGAAAGTGAGTCCTGTCGACCCTGCTGAGCTGTCTCGATTGGCTGAGCTCACATTTGGTTAACGGTTTACAGTGTCTCTGCAACCGCTCGTTCTACGATCGACACCTGTCGTACTCTCGGGATCTGGCTAGTATCCCTTTACCTCGGATGGGAAACGTTCAAATGGCTACAAGTTGTCGGGTGCGTCTTTCCCTCTTCCTGCTCTACACCTCCTTTGGCTGACCCTCGATCTCTCCAGATTCGCGATTTTGGTTTACGGAACGTTCGTTTTCAACTCGATCGCTCGATTCCCAGCCTGGACGAACCTTCACCCCGATCACGAAGTCGTTGTCGTTCCCGCCTACTCCGCAGAAGAAGAGGATTCGCTCCTTGGAAGCGAGGAGGATGATGAAAGTGCGGAAGAACGAGATGCGCTAGGAAGACCTGCGCTGCACGGGAAACGAGCGGGTAGCTCGAGTAGAGGCGAAAGGAGCTCCCTGTTGAAGAAGGCGAACGGAGGAGTCAGAGAGGATTAAGGAGTTTTGATCGTTCTTGTACTTTCTTGTTGTTTTGCATCTCTTGCCCTTACGTCTCGTTCTGACTCTTATGTGCACTTCTTGTACCTGTCTTACAGTCTCTGACATCTTTCGTTGTACGATCACCACGCTTACGCAAATCGCTGTACTCCGCTCGATCCGCAAGTCTCTTTCTCGCACCTACTCTGCTGTTATTTGCCCAATTTCTGGCTTATCGTCTGGCAATGCTATATACTCTCACACGCTCACCGTCGTTTTCCGGGAGTTCTCGATCGAGGTCGATGAATCGAGACATGTATTGCGATTATTATGGTTGTACGAATGGGAATCTAGCGACTGGAGTGACCGATATGAAGATAGCTTAATAGCCCGAAGGAGAACATGACTGATGACTGAAGCCCTAGGAAGGAATGAGTGACGAAGAGAAACGAGAAAGGACGAGAAGCAGACAAAAATCTAAACAACGTCGAGAGGATCGCAAACCTTGCGCATCTCAACAGGGACTGGCACAGTAACATAATGTTGTCAGTATCGACAAAGACTCATAGCCTTCAACATAGAATAACTCACCAAGACCACCGTGAGTACCGCAAGTTCCGTCCAACAAAACGACGTTCTGGAAGTCACCGGGTCCTTCCTTGTTGAACCTCTTGATGTTACGTTTCAAGCAGCATTTCCAGTTACCATCTCGGAAGCCCCAATCGAGTCCGACGCATTCTGTGGCACGAGACTGGTCAAACTTCGTTTCGTTCCGGATATAGAGAAAGGACATACTAGAATGCTCTTGACATTGGTTGATACAGCGCATAATGTTCGAGGTAGGAGTGCAAGTGAGCTGTTGCGAATAAAGGAATGAGTCGGACAGTTGTGCGAGAGGGAGAAAGAGATCAAGTCACGTTGTCTCCATAAATCTGCCATCCAGCGTAAAGCGAAGCTGATTTGACTGGCTTGTGAGTGTAGTGAGGGCTAGCAGGAGATGTTGAGGTGCTAGGTCGCTTCGTTGAGGAAGCCGAAGGTTTCTTGGTCGAGGACGGTTTTTTCGTCGAACTTGGCTTCTTGGTCGAGGAAGGTTTCGAAGTTGGCTTGTGGGTTGAGCTGGGTTTCTTGGTCGTCGTGACGCGCTTCGTAGAGGAAGAGGTATGCTTCGAAGTGGTGTGTCTGCGAAATTGATCAGAATCGTTGTTAGATTGAATCAAACCGATGAAGCGAGAGGCTCAATAAGGCAAACATACGTAGTAGGCTTGGTTGTCGTCTTGATGATTGTACGAGAGGCAGAGGTTGACTTGCTAGAGGAGAACAAAGCGTGAGCAGTCCGTCAAGTGAAGCGAGAATGCGCTGGACTTACTGAGTTGTCGAGACTTTCTTCGTCGAGCTAGACTTGCTCGTAGTCGTTGCTCGTCTGCGGACATCAAGTGTGTGCGCGTCAGTTATCAAGTGTGAGAGCAAAAGGAGGAATCGAGCTCACGATGTCGTGCGAGAAGTATTCCGAGAAGTCGTGGTCGAAGAAGGACGAACGGAACTGGAGAGGAAAAGAAGAGTCAAATTTCGATTCATGACGCACGAAGATGTCTCGACTCGACTCACGTTGATCGGGTAGTCGTTGTGACTCGGCCAGTAGAGGTTGAACGTCCGCTGCTGGAGGAAGTAACGGTTCCTCCCGGAGCATTGGAAGTCTTAGTGATCGAAATCGAACTCGGGCCAGGACCAGCAGAAGTGAGGGTCCCTCCGGGAAGAGTAACGACAGGTAGAGCCGAGGTAGAAGTCGAATTACCAGCGTCGATCTCCGTCGTGTTGTCGCGACAAGTGAGCTTTGAACCGTCGAAGACTTGGCCGTTTGAGCAGACGAGGGCACTCAGGGAGAAACACTTGGTGTAAAGCGGTTTCGGTTCAGCTTCGTAAATTGTGAAAGAACTTTCGGGATCGTCCTTTCCAAGAGCTTCCGAGATCAGGCCTGTGTAGAGCGAATGAGCGGGACTTCGGTGAGAAGTAGGGGGAACGACGAACGGGGAAGGGTGTAGAGTGCTCGGTTCTCTGCAGTGACGTCGATAGACCAGTTGACCCCCTCTGTGCAGTTGTCGTGGTTGATTTTGAAATTGTTCTCCAACCCAAACTTCATGCCCATTCCTCCGCTCAATTCTTGATCCGCTGCAATCAGGTTGAGTCCGATTCTGACTTGAGGCTCGATCTATCGAAAACAAAGTAAGCCTGTCAGTGTCGGATCGAAAAGATCAGAGATACGGTTTGAGGGATGAACTCACGTAAACTCCAGCTTTGAGTCCGATTTCGTTGACGTTGCTATAGAGATGAGAGAAGGGTCGGTAAGTTCACGATCATAGTGAGAGGGTAGGTGAAGAGACGTACTAGGTAGAGTTGTGGATCGCATAAGTTGGCATCGGAAGCTGTTGCTTGCTTTGCTCAGCCGACGTCGCAACCTTCATATCAATCCCATTCCAGTAGAGAGAAGCGCCAGTAGTGAATGTGACATTGCCGGAGATGGAGATCTCAGCTGATCCTTCGAGTTGGAGATCTGTAACCGGGAAGAAAGCGCATCAGTAAAATGCTTGTGTCAAGAAAGAGGGAGAGACGAACAAGGACCGACGACCACGACGTCCGGAATGTGTAGTCTGGAGACAGAAAAGATTAGCACGATGCAGTGCATTCAGTAGAACGAGACGAATCTAATAGAACAAGACAAAACTCACTTGGGAATACCGTAGGTAGCGAGAGTCTTGTTGACCGACGCAGAGAGTTTGCCAGCCATGGTAACATCGATATCGACGGAAGCGTTGAGCCCTCCCTTGAGTCCGATGAATCCAACAGTTCCATCACGCTTGACCATCTCCCGTTTGCGAAGAACAGCGTCCTCGCCGCGAGACTTGTAGAGTTGCGAAGTTTCAGCGAGAGCCTCGAGGAAGAGTTCAGATCCATCAGAGTTACGACGAGAGAGGGAAGAAGATTCGTGGTTGTAGTTGAGGAGTCCCTTTGCTTCGAGTTCCTCCCCGAGGTGCTTGAAGAATTCATCGACGGCAGCATCACGTTCTTCAGGAGTCATCAAGTGTCGTTTCCTCCACCATCCGGAGAACCAATCGTTGATCTTGTTTCCGACGTAATCGATGGCTGCTGAGGCTCCGTCTGAGATAGTCCCTACAGCATCTCCAAGCGCATCTGCCACTTCCTCTGCCAACTCTCCAACACCGTTGAGAACCGAGGAAATCTCTAATTTCGCGACATTGACGGCCGAGGAAAGTCCATTGGTTGCTCCCTTGTAAAGTGCTTCAATGTCGGATGCTCCAGCTGTGGACGTTCGATAATCGTCAGATAAGAAATATATAGGAGGACAGACGGGGGAAGACCTGGGAAAGAGAAAAGAAAGAAGAAAATTCGAAACTGACCTTTAATTGCGGCAGCAGCCCCTGATTGCAGGTTATCGACAATCGCTTTCGCAGTATCCCCAAGAGCAGAGAGAACCGCTGTAGTGGCGGTGGCCGCCGCATTTGCGACAGTCGAGAGAGCTTGCTTCGCTTGAGTAATGGCTTGATCGGCTATAAAGCGAAAGAATCGTCAGAATGATCTACGAGAATCGGCACGTGAGATTGGAAACTCACTGAGAGAGACGACGGCAGCCTGTGGTATCACGCGTGATCAACTAACGAACAATGTGGAAGTGAAAAAATGTTGAGCTCACGAGAACGTTCAGACCAGCATTTCCGAGCGACGAACCGGTTTCGACGGTGATGATCATACTGCCCTCGACCTATACACAGCTGAGATTAGTCATGACCTTGAATGAGAGACAGTTTCGAGACTCACGTAGCAATCTTTACACTTGATATCGAGATTTCCTTCGAATCCTCCTTTCTCAAATTTGCCTTTGTAAAGATCGATCGAGGAAACCAAGGCCCCTCGAGTAGTATCATTGTAGTTCATGTTGGACAGGAGAACGTAGTTCCATGGATCGAAAATGCCTCTTTTCGAGAGAGCGGTTTCATCGAGGACTTGTTCGGCGTGAGGGTCGAATCCGATCGAGACGTCGTGATAGGAAGCCTCGAGAGGCCAGAAGGATTTGTAACCTCGGAAGTTAATCTATGGTAGACGAGCGACTGATCAGACTCAATGATGAGATGAGGCTTCAGGAGAAACGAGAGAAACGTACGGTGAGAGTGGATCGGTCGGAAGAAGCGATAGAGCGAAGGTGGACGGCTAGGAAAGTTCGCTGAGAGGTAGGTGCGAGTTCCGGCAGTACGAAGAGGTCAGGAAGAAAAACTCACGATTGTATTGAGGAGCATCGGGAGACTCGAACGAACAACCAGCGGAGGTATCCTCAGTTACTATTACGAGACAACCTTGTCAGTCTTCATCACCTTTTTGAATAAGAGACGAACTGACCAAGAACGAGAGGGAACTTCCAGTCCAGAGCCTCTTCGAAAGCATCTTTGTCGTTAAAAGTTAGCGTCTTCCACTGGACACCGCATACAAAGCTATCCATCTGCGGTGCGTCCCCAATGACCAGCGCATTCCAGTTCATCGTCCACTCGATAGCTGATCTGTAGTGAGCCCCTTGAGTATAAACATCTTTCTCGGCGTAGTAGAGAGTGATCTTCTTCGAGGGGTTCGGGAGAGCCGAGTCGACTCGGGTGATAGTCGAGGGGTCGACAGGAACGAGGACGGTAGTTGTCGTGTCCGAAGTGGAGGAGTTGAAGGGAGTTCCCAATTCAGTTGCGAGAGAAGGAGTGATGAGGTCTCGAGCGGCGAGGTGCTGGTGTGACGGGGAGAGAGATCGGAAAGAGTCGTGGGCGGATACGAGAGGTGCGGCGAGGGCGAGGGCGATCGAAGGAAGAAGTCGCATCTTGTGAAAAGGAAGTGACACCCTGCGAAGAGAAGGCGAGAGTAAGCATAAAGGAAGAGATCACGACGAGAGTCCACGTACTAGGGCGAGGTGAAACGCTGTTGTGAATCCGAAAAGATGAGTCGAGAAGATGAGTCGAGAAGATGAGTAAATGAAGTGTGGAAGGAGAAAGATAGCGAAAGAAGGAGAAGAAGAGAAAGAAAGAATGATTTGAGCCCTCTATCCATAAGCCGCTACCTCTTCCTGCAGATTCCGGTATTACCTTTCCCTCGCTCGAACAAAGACCATCGAGTTGAAAAGCAAGTTCTCGACCCATTCATGGAATTCCGCGAAAACGGGTGCAAGGTTCGCTTCGAATGATCGAATTCTAGAAGAAAGGTAGGTGTCAATGAGAAGAGAAGTCGTGGAAGCAAACCTTTCTTATGCTTATTCGAGGCGGAACCGTTGCAACCGGCGGAAGCGTTACATCCAAAAGCGCGAGGACAGTTGGAAAGAAGGTAGGTGTCGATCTCGTTCCTAGACCTCGAAAGCTAGGCACGAAGAATTTCGTAAGCATCTCGCCCGTTGAACGCAAAAGAGTGTAAGCGAGAGAGAGAGAGAGAGAGAGAGATGTGATGCAAAGCTATTATTCGTTTTCATTTCGTTCCTCTAAGATTGATCAATCCTTTATCTACCACCTTTGACCGCAGGCTTCTTCTTCCCCTTCTTGTTGGGAGTCTTTTTGGGTGTTGTTGCCGGAGTACCGACGTCCGAGGTCGAAGGTGGAGAAGCTGGAACTGGGGGAGGAGCGTCGATGATAGGGGAATCGACGACTTCCTCGAATCGGGAAGAAGGTGGGATAGCGGTAGCAGGTTGCTGTTGCTTCGCTGGAGTAGAGGGAGGAGAGGATATAGGTGTTTTGACAGTCTTGGCCGGGGAAGTAACTGCTTCAGGAGCAGGGGTCGAGTTGCGAGAAGGAGGTGCAGACATGTTATTGGGAAGAGGGGCGAGGTTCGCTGCTGAACCAGGCTCATTCGAAGGAGGTGCAGTGAGGGAAGTCGAGGAGGGAGCGGGGGTAGTTCCAGCTGCTGGGAGAGGGTTCGAAGGGGCGAGAGTGAGGGAAGAAGGAGTGAGGTAAGGAGAAGGGGCGAGAACGAGAGCTGCGGGGGTGTTCGAAGCGAGCTTTGCGGCTACGTGAGAGATTCAGAGGCGTCAATAGTCGAATCAAGGAGTCTAGGAACGAAGCAATCGAAGAAAGGTGAACGGAAACTCACTTTCTTCTGCTCGACGCTTTGGAATGTTTTCGTACACTTCCTTCCACCTTTCGTGACTGACCATCTCACTCGCCATGGCGAAGATTCTCTGACCGTAACCCGGTTCGAAAGTGTTTGCTTCTCCGACGACTTCGACGATTTCACCTTCCAACTCTTTCTCTGCGAGTAAGAACCTCTCCCACAACTCGTCTCCGATTTGACCACGTTGTAAGAGTGTCGTGAGGGAAGTCTTTGCGTCTCTGATGGACCAGATGAGTTTGACGTCGTCCATCGCTCGTCGAAGTAAGGCTGCTACGAGAATCGGCCGAGGTGGTGGAGGATCCATTGATAGTAACGAGACGTAAATATCACGAGATTTGTGATGAGGGAACCATGGCTCAGTCGCTGGCTTGTCTGCGAGAGAGAGTAACGCGTAGAACAAGGGAAGAGGGGTAAAGGAATGAATCGAAAGTAGACGTGGAACAGTGACGCGAGGTCTGTCAGCTCTGCAGTTCGCATAGTGGGTAGGGTAAGAGATACAACGCACTTTGCTGCCTCTTCCTCAGGATCTTTGAGAAGATTGACAGAGATCCGACCAATGCGATCAAATAGGCGATTGGGAACAAGATTGAAACCATCTCCTCTTTCCTGCTAGAGCTCTGTGAGCTACTTTAAACTGGATTGAGAGCGTGTCAAGTATCGCTCGAGGGTGTCGGAAGTGGGAAGAGTGAACGATCACACGTAAATATTCATATTCAAGTCAGAATTAGCAAATGTATTCGCTTCAACCGTGGGCCAATTGACCTGCTTCCTTGCTCCACACACCTACTCCGACCCTAGACTAGGTTAGACCAGACTAGACGAACGAGCGCTGTCCTCCCCTCCTCTCCTCGTCTCTCTTCATTCGCCTTCGCCCTCTTTGAATCGTCACCAGCTGTCCATTTCCAACCTCTCACTCTCGTCTTTTCAACTCGTTCTCCTTCTAGAATAGATTAGGATATGAAGTCACTAAAGAAGTCACTCGTGAGTACCTTTACAACCTCCAAAAGTCGAGTAGAACTGATGAAATTGGCTTGCATTCTTCTACTCCTCCTCTCCCACTCTCCCTCCGATATCATCCTTTTGCAAACCCTCTGAACCGATTCTCCCTCGTCGACACACTTCACCATATTCAACGATGATCCAAATGCACCGTGTCGCGATCAGCTCAATCGAGGTTCTTCATCTTCATCGTCCAACAACTCGGCCCAGCAACAGCAAGCAAACGGCAAGACTTCCTCTTCCTCCTCGTCCTCTTCAAACAACAAAGCACAACCACCAGTGAATCAACAACCTTCGAGCTCGGCGCAACAAGGAGCAGGGAGACCCGGGAGTGGGTTCGTTTCAACGGGTCAACAAGGTAAAGGAGCTGCACACGCTCCTTCGATCGTTGTCAGTCCCGATAACGTGAGTTTAGCTTTCATTTCGTAGGCGCGTAGCCGGGACCAGGCGAGAAGATGAGCAAGATTCTCTCCCCCTCGTCTCGGTTAACCTTCCAGGAATCAAACACACAAAGTCACTGACCCTGATCTCTCTTTACAACAGGCTATGATGCCTGCCGATCCTATGGTTCACCCTTCTGCCTCTCCTCATCACCCAGTCCCAGGTCGTTCCTCTCCCGCCGTCCCCTTTCCTACCTCGTCTTCAGGTCCTTCCGGACTCGGTCAAGCTCTTCCTTCCGGCGCAATCTCTCCTCCTCCATCGACAGCCACTCAAGTTGCGAATGCCGAACAACCAGCGACTCCTCCTCGAGGTTTGACGGGCGCGGCAGGATCCGCAGCGGGTGCAGTTGGAAAAATGAAGGCTGCTAGTGCTCAGGCTCAAGCACAGGGTACTCCGAAAGATACTATTCCGTTGTCGAAAACTCCGAGGAAACAAAGGAGTTCGAGATTTCACGTTACGGAGAAAGTTGAATTGGAACGGTTACCTGGTTTCCTTGGTGAGTTTTGAGGTCTATTAGTGAGACTTTGATCTCGAGCTTACTAGCATGTTTTCGAACTCGCAGAGGTCCCCGTCGTCGAACGTCACGATCTCTTCCTTCAGAAACTTCACCAATGTGCCGTTGTTTTCGATTTCAACGATGCCGCAACCGAACTCGGTGGAAAGCAGATCAAGGCTCAAACACTCGCAGAAATGCTCGACTGGATCACGACACAACGAGGTGTTATTACTGAAAGTATTTATCCCGAAGTCGTCAATATGGTTAGTTGTCGCTTTTGACTTTTTCTCCCTAAAATCCTCACTGACAATTTTGCTCTCTCGATAGTTTGCCTCGAACTTGTTCCGATCTATTCCACCTCCTGTGAACCCAGTTGGAGACGCCTACGATCCTGAAGAAGACGAACCCGTTCTCGAACTCGCCTGGCCTCACCTTCAAATCGTTTACGAATTCTTCCTCCGATTCGTCGAATCTCCCGACTTCAACACGAACATCGCGAAACGTTACATCGACCAACAATTCGTCCTCTCGCTCCTCGAACTGTTCGACAGTGAAGATCCCCGAGAACGCGATTTCCTGAAAACGACCCTCCACCGAATCTACGGCAAATTCCTCAACTTGCGAGCATTCATCCGGAGATCGATCAATAATGTCTTCTACCAATTCATCTACGAATCGGAACGACACAATGGAATCGCCGAACTGTTGGAAATCTTGGGTTCCATCATCAATGGATTCGCTTTACCTCTCAAAGAAGAACACAAGACTTTCCTCACTCGAGTTTTGATCCCTCTACACAAAGTGAAAGGACTGGCACTCTACCACCCTCAACTCGCTTACTGCGTCGTTCAGTTCTTGGAGAAGGATGCTAGTCTCACAAAGGATGTCGTCGAAGGTTTACTCAGATATTGGCCGAAAGTCAACTCGCCGAAGGAGGTCATGTTCTTGAACGAGGTGGAAGAAATACTAGATGTGATTGAACCGGCAGAGTTCCAGAAGATCATGGTCAAGTTATTCCAACAATTGGCTCAATGCGTTAGTTCGCAACATTTCCAGGTTAGCTTCTTTCTCTCCCTCTCTTCAAGTGTTTCTTGAGCTGACTGAATGTTTGTGCAGGTCGCCGAACGAGCGTTGTATTACTGGAACAACGAATACATCGTTAACTTGATCGGAGAAAATATTCAAGTCGTTTTACCGATCGTTTACCCTTCGTTGTTCGCGAACTCAAACGGACACTGGAACCGGTGAGCTATCTCCACTCTTCCGCTACTCTCACTTGCGTTTGCTTATCTGGTTCCTACGATAGACAAATTCACAACCTCGCTTACAATGCGCTCAAATTGCTGATGGATATCAACGGAGAAGTATTCGAACATTGTGCTGCCGAGTACAAACAACATCGATTAGAGTGAGTCTTGTCACACTTCGATCATTCTCCGACAGCACGGACTGATCGAGATTTGACAAACTTCCAGGGAGAAATCTCGAGAGCAAACTCGAGAAGAGAAATGGCGCAACCTTCACTCTTCAGCGATCTCGAACCGACGATTATCGAACGCTTCTATCCCTGCTTCCTTACTCGACCCGAACGTCGACCCTGTCCCACGAGGTACTTTCAACCCTCACAAAGATGCGCAAGATCTCGAAGATGCGAGGTTCGATGAAATGGACGAGGAGATGGGAGTTGGAATGCCTTCGATGGGTAGTGGGAGTGGCTTCGGACTGCAAGGAGGAGGGAGAGATATCGAAGGAATGGAAGAAGGGATGCAACATGAACAAGGATCTGGTTATGGAGGAGAAGACGGTCATGCTGATTTGGTACGTTCTCACGAGGCTTCTTCATCGTTTCATTTGGAGCTGATGCTCGACTCGTTCCGATGTACAGCCACCAGAAGGTCAATTCCCTGAAACTTCTCGAAGAACGGTTGGACCCATGTCGCAACCTCATGTTCGACGAAAGAGTGTCATTCCGATCGATCCTTCAGTGCTGAAAGAGCTACAAGGGCACAAGTCGTACGTTACTCTGTACTCTCTTTCTCTCTCTCGACCGGACTGACTCGATCAATCTGTACAGTCTCGACGATGCACCTCTCATAGCACCGAGAAATCGAGGACATCAAGGCTGATCCCTTCAAATCGCCTCTCTCCCTCTACTCACCTTGTGTCTATTCCCTTCCTCTCTCCCTGTCTAGTAGTCTTCGTTCGTTTGTTCTCTCCTTTGCCCGCAGTCGTGATCATTGTTTCGAAAGGGGGGAAAAGGTGAATGAAGGAAATTTATACCCCTCAGCGCTCAGCTTTCGTTTTCTCTATCTCTTCACTCCTCCTTTTTGTGACTTTAGCTTGCCCTCTTTCATCGTCCCCTTCCTCGTGTTTCCTCTCTTTCTATGCTCTCTACCCCTTTTTTGTGTGTCTAAACATGCTGCGATTCTACGCTATTACACAATCTCTCACTTTGGCTTGACCGCTGCTTACGAGAGAGACTGATATCTTCTGCGCTAGTTGCGAAGTGTTCAGGTGAGGATGAAAGATTGAAGTTCTCAGTGCGAAGGAAGAAATTGATTGGGCGCGCGTGGTGGAAAAAGTCTTCAAAGCTGGACCTGCTTTTCTTGCTCTTCAAGTCTGTTGGTCCTTAACGGTTAAGTTCACTTCGAAGCCTTCATTCATGTAAGTCTATACCACCATTCAACTCGCAAGCTACATCAACACAACCACGCAACATCAACTGCTGCAAACGGGTGAAAAAGGGGAAAGATTTTGATCGAGTTGGAAAGATGAATGAGGAAAGGTCTAGGGGAGTAGAAACTGCTAAGGGATAGTCAGTTACATGTAGTAGGGCAGATACAGAGTAGTCTGGGGTCACTAGTGAGCGTTCCCATCGAGTATGAACAGACACTAATTATTTTCCTCATCTCTCACAAATCCCCTTTCCAACCTCTCACTGTTACTCTTACATCGATAATCAGCATGTCTGCCGAACTCGCCTTCACCTACGCGGCTCTCATCCTCGCTGACGAGGGTGTTGAGATCACCGTGAGTTTCCACTTCGTCTCATCAATTCTGCAAGGAGCTGATGTTTCTTTTGGAATTCCACAGGCCGACAAGCTCACCACTCTCACCAACGCCGCCAAGGTCGAGGCTGAGCCTATCTGGGCTACCCTCCTCGCCAAGGCCCTTGAGGGTAAGGACATCAAGGACCTCCTCACGTAAGTCCAAACTACTCTATCACTGTGCTATACGATCCCAGAGACTGACGAGAGTGCCCTCTTTCCCTTCCTCCCCCTACTCAACCTCAACTCGTCAAACTCTACACTCGAAAACTATGCAAAAATGTGATCAGCAACGTTGGTGCTGGTGGAGCCGCCCCTGCCGCTGCTGGTGGAGCCTCCGCCGCTGCCGGAGGTGATGCCGCTGAGGAGAAGAAGGAAGACAAAGTAGAGGAGAAGGAGGAGTCTGAGTGAGTTCTCGTTGATTCTCTCGTTCGTACAAAACAAATGCAAGAAAACTAACCTTTGGATGGCTTCTCTCCTGTGAATTTGTGCAGCGACGACAGTAAGTCATCTTCACATTGTTTGCTCTCCTCGAAGGCTGTTACTGACGTTTCCCTGTTTCCCTCGCGCAGTGGGTTTCGGACTTTTCGATTAAACAATTCTTGCAGTCTAAAAATGCATTGCCAGTTTTGTCCTTCACTTCTAGTTCGGCCACTGACAATCGAGAGGGACTTGTGAGAGGGTTATATAGCTAGCGGGAATTGCGTAGGGAGAGCGTCGAGCTGTGCAGACCAAGGGATTTTGCGAAACTGGGTTGCGCTCTTTCGACTCTTCTCCGCTACCGACGAACGACGAAGAAAGGGAGTTTTATCACGACAACATGGGATTATGGCAGCTACAGGTAAAGGTTTGGTAAAGATAGAGTGATCGACCACGGCATTAGGAGGCACTTCTCGATCAAGCTTTTATCGCCGTTCCGTCTCCTCGATCACAATCGACGATCCCTAGGCAAGGCGTCTCCTACCCCTTGTCGTCGAAGGTGCTTGCTCTGAACGATCCAGCTCCCTCGGGTCTCCTCCCATCAACGAGATCAACATCGCTTCGATCCCGTTTCCTCCATTTTCACCTTTGCCTATCGAGCCCGAGCGAGGAGGAGGACCGGCGGCGGCTTGCAGTGCGGTGGTGTATTGAGGTTGTGCTTCTTCCCAGAGTTTGGCGAGACGAGAGAGTTCAGCTTGAGTTGCGAGTTCTATACGAACGAAACCGAAACGGGACCAGTCAGCGACCGTTTCGAAACTACGACAGCGCCTCCCGTTGTGTGAGTGACTGCAGGTCGAGTCGAGTGCGATACAAACGCACCAATTTGAGCGAGCTCGTGTTTCGTTGAAAGTTTGTTGGCGACAGCTTTCGCGTTGATTGAAGAGATCCGCTCAACAGACCCTTCGAGCTTCCTCTGCTCGACCAGTCAGGATTGTCAGCTCGATGGGGGAAGGCATGGAGAAACCTTAGAAGCGGAGAGAACGAACCAAATTCGCAAGCAATTGAACAAGCTTTACTCGATCGTTCTGTAGATACGCTTGATGCTTGACCACCGAGCTGTCATACTTGGCGAGATTAGCTCTATAGGTATACATGTTAGTTGGTAGACGAAGTATCCCGGATCGATTTGAGGCGACTAACCTCAAAGCATTGACAGAATCGACTGAAAATGATGAGGTGATTCCGAAACTCCTATCCTCACTACGTTCGGTGACTCGAGAGAACGCTTTGAAGTCGACGACGGGAGCGGAAGCAAGAGAACCTGATAGGCATCGAATGAGAATCATGAGCAAAACCGCTCGGATCTAACGAAAGACATCGCCAAATGTAGCAAACTGACCCGTTGAGAACCTCGAAACGCATCTCCTGACTTTGAAGCGATAGTTCCTTTCGACTTGCAAGCTGTCAGTACGTTGCGAAGTCGGAAAGTCAGCAATCACGATCATTGCGAAACTTTCCAATCAAACACGACGCTTACCCAATTCCTCGTTCCTCGCCTGACCCGACCTCAAGTAAACGCATCAAGTCGTCGTCATCATCTCCCAGAGTCGAACCATCTTCATCGCTCCACGCTTCTTCCTCTACCCATCTCCCATCATAACTCGACGCCCTCGCTCTCTCTCGCGGGCTCGCGAACCTCACTTGAGGTTTACGATATTGTTTGATAGAAAGCGAAGTGATCGAAGGAGGTTTGACTGATTCTATTCAGCAACATCAGCAAAGCGAGATTAGCGAAAACGAAGAGGGGTCAAAGCAGTCTTTCGGAAGTGGGAGGAGAGCTGGACGTACTCTTGGGAGTCTGATAGTATCCTGTATTGCTATTCTTGAGTGTGTTTGAGCGAGTCTGTTGAGAGAATTGAGAGAATTGGGAAGAGTCGGGGCGAGCTTGAGGAAGTGATTGTGAAGCTTGAGTAAGTCGTGCAGCCATCTCGAGTACCACGAGCGAATGGAAAGACGCTAGAGAGAGGCGAGAGGGAAGAAATGGGGAATTCTGGAAGAGAAAGGAGAGAGAGAACTTAGACGAAGAGAAAACGAGAATTTCCCATCGCACTCCTTTCCAAATCCTCTCCTTGTACGTTCCGCGTCTCGAGTGATTCCAAGACAAGTACTACTGACAAAGCTGATATACCGGTAAATCTACCCAAAAATCAAGATTCATTTTATCCATTCCTCGTTTACCGTTTCCTATTGCTTTCTCTTCCCTACGCTCAAGCTGTGGTTCCTACGTCTCCCAATCCATTCCTATCTTCAGCCAACTTCGACGACATCTCGAAAACACTCGACTCGGGAACTTGAGATTCCTCCAAAGCTGAATGACGGAACTTGTGAGGACGCGAATCGAGGAACTCTTGACAAGTAATTCGGTCGGCTTGATGAATCGCAGAGGTCGTCGACGAGCGGAGGAGTCGAGGTCGAGAGGAAGAAGCCGAAGAGGAGGAAGAGAATGAACAACGGTTTTGATTTCGATTCTCCTTGTTTTGCGATCCTTGCATGCTGCTAGTACTGTCGCGAGATTGACGAGAGCGACGAGAGAAATACGAGTGACGAGATCGAGGAGTACTCCTACCCGTTTCGCGTCCATCTTCGTCTCCATTCAACGATAATTCGTATCTCGAAGTGTTGGCCAGGGACGTTCCCCAGCTCGAGAAGTGGGAACGAGGTTCATTTTCGCGTTGAAGGAGATTGATTCGAGATAATGAGGAGGCGGAAGGTGAGGGAAGGTGGAACTCAGTTTTTGAAAGGTTGAAATAGCTCAATGACGAAGGAGGGTGATAGGTCGAGGAAAGAGGCGAGGGGTTGCGTTCTTCGCGAGGTGTTTCGAGTTCACTACTGATTGATTCGGTTTCGTCAAGTTCGTCGAGAGTGAGGGGCGAAGGTACACGTTCGGAGGGAGAGTATTGCGAAAACGAAGAGAAACCGGGGATTTGACTCGGGAGAGTGCGCTCCATCTCCATCGAAAGTTCTCCCGTCAAAGGGTGTCGGGGAATAACAATCGGAGGGGACGAGGAGCCAGGCGTAGTAGGAAGAGGAAGGGAAGTTGAGGGAGCACTGAAACTAGGTCGACGGAAAGAAAGGGAGGAGAGTGAGAGCTTCGGTTTCATTCGAGGTGAAGTGGTAGGACCTGTAATTCAGTCGAAGAACGTCAGGACCCTCAGTCTGTGGAGCTATGCAAGAGAGGGGACTCACTGAGATTCGGAGAACGATCATTTGATTTCGCTCCATCGCTGACTACCTGATTCAAGGGAGTCGCTTGTTCCTTTTCTTGCGATCCAGATTGTCGGCGCAACATCTTTTGGAGCTGTGCTAGTCTGTGAGGCATCTTGAGAGAGTGGGAAAGTAGGATTCGAATGACGATGTGATGGGAGGAAGTTTCGAGGTCAGTGGCGGCGAGGAGACGCGATGAGACTGCCGATAGAGTACTGATACTATCTCTGATATAGATATGCAAGCAAGAAAGTGTGAAGATGTTGTTGAAAGCAGAGTAGGGAAGTTGGAGAGCAAAAGGAGAAGAGTGGAAAATTCGAAAAGTTTCGTTAGTCTCCGTTCTTCATTCCAGCTTAGTCGGAGTATCACTGACCTTATTGATTACTGTGGAAGAAGATCAATAGAGTTACAAGAAGCAAAAGAGAGCGAGAGAAAGGAAAGACAGAAAGAGAGAGGGCAGAGGAAACGACAATCTTTTCATGTTTTGAGAGCCTCGATATTTCCGCGAGAAGTCGCTACATCCAATGGTCCTAGAGCATTCGTCAAAGCATACCATAGCGCTCCAAGCTCAGCCTCTCAATCTCTCCTCGACGAGACTAAGCCACGTTTCGAAGTTTTAGCTTTTCACCTCCTGCTCTTCCTCTAGTACGGCAATCCTCCTCCTCCTCCTCCTCCTCCCGATCCCCCTCCTCCTCTTCCACCCCCTTGTCCTCCACCTCCACCTCCCCATCTTCGTTGACCTCCCGAACCTGGACCTGCGACTCTCTCTAAAGCATCTTGTTGCGACGGTAAAGGTCCACCTCGTCTTCCCATTCCTCCCATTCCCGGTGGTGGCCCATTGATATTCATTCCCGGCGGTGGTCCGTTCATGTTCATGCCAGGCGGAGGTCCATTCATCATTTGCATTTGAGGATTAGGTCTACCGAATCCGGGAATGAATCCTTCGTTTGCCATCGGATTCGGTTGCTGAGGACCTCCGAAGCCAGGCAGAGGCATAGGAGGTGGAGGCGGCATCGGAACTCGTCCTCCCATCGATGGGTCAGAGTTGAAACCAGGTAGAGAACCAGGAGGTGGTCGATTCTGATTACCGAATGAAGGGAGAGCTCCTGCAAAGTTGTTTCGTGGAGGTCCTCCTCCGTTCTGACCATTTCCTCCTCGTTGTTGATGTTGCAATCCAGGTAAAGCGAAATCATCTCGTTCTGATTTCACGATTGAATTCGAGATCGTCAATTTCCCTCTATCCTCAGGAGTAGGAGAACGAAATTTGGGAGGAAGAGCGATAACTCACCATCTTCCATAGCAGGGTTATCCATTTCCTCTCCAATCTCCCTCGCCCTCTCTTTTCCAACATGGAATCTATCCGCTTTCACCCTAATTCCAGGTCGACCTCGACTCCAGAACCTCGTCGTATGATCGTTACTTGCACTGACTAAGATATGACCGAGAGGATGATAAGCGAGAGACCACACATTCGAGTCGTGAGCGAATTCGAGCGTTTCTTTCGGTGAGGGATCGGGGAGAGACCAATGAAGAATCGATCCTTCTGAACCTCCTGAAGTGAGGATATCGGAATGAATAGGGTGCCATGCGATTGCTGCCACCGGGAAAAGGCGTCAATTATCGATATTCGAACAAAAAAGGAGAACTGAGCAGAGAACGTACAGCAAACTTCCTTCTTGTGACCTCGCAATGTGACCAGTTCTTTCATCGCCCGAATATCGAACACCTTGATAAGTTGATCTCGAGAAGCTGTAGCGACCATGTGACCATTCGGAGACCATTGTAAGGCTTGAATCGTATTTTTGTGACCATGTCTGCGTTACCAAATCACGACGCACATCAGCCTCGAGCGCAACGATTCGTGAAGGAAGTGGAAACGCACAGTGTAGTGAGAACTGTACTCGTTCGAGGATCCCAGAATTTGACCAAGTTATCTTTCGATCCCGAAGCGAGCAATCCTTTCGTAGGATGCCATTTCACACACTTGACGTCCCATCCATGGCCTGAGTTGACTCTTCACCCGATCAGCAGACATACTTGCTTGCTGAGAAATAGAGCGTGAGAACTCACCAGTCAAAACTTTCTCCTCTTTCATTCTCTCGAAATTCCAAATCTTGATCACACCATCATCACCTCCCGTACAGAACCTCTCATCGTTCGGTGCCCAACTGACATCCCGAATCGCTTCGTTGTGTCCTTGAAAGATTTGTAGATTGTTCATATTGGGTTGGAAATACTTGATCAGACCTGAGTTGTCGGTTGAGAGTAACCATTGACCAGAATTCGACCATGATAACGCTCGAACAGCGGAGTCGTGAGCCTGTACAACAAATGGCCGAAATCAGCATCGGGAGGCTTGAGAGAGCTGAAAAGGTCAAAGGACGCACTTGGAGAATAGTTTCGAAATTGAATGTTAGTCCATTCCATAAGGTGAATTCTCCACTAGTTGATCCAGTCAAGATACGTCTCGCGTCGGGTGTGAACTATGTACGTGAATGTCAATGGTTAGTGTGCAGAATGCGAGAGGAGAGAAAGAAAAAACTAACAGTAGCGATATTGACGGGACAACGGATCTTGTTTGTCGAAGTATGAGCGTATCGGGTGCAGAAGGAAGTCGAGAAGTTGTTGTAAGCGTGCGGTGGTAGCAGCTACGTCAGGTGTAGAGGTGAGTATGCTTGAAGAAGAGAGCGACGAAAGCGAAAAGTGAATTCACATCGATCAAGTAACTCGGTTGATTCCGCACAAACAGCTCATCCCTCATACTAGCTCTCACTGATTTGAACTGCGAGGCCGAGAACAAACACAATCAGCAAAGTAGTGATTGTAGTGTAGTGAAAGAACTCACAATTTTCCATCTCTCTAG
>JGI24890J29729_1000638_pt1 | contig 20523 bp, 29 predicted proteins | sample FreactcultureFD7_FD_29729 | JGI IMG/M metagenome (IMG submission 29729)
AAATCTGCTGTTTCTGTGGCTTCTGGTTCTTCTGTTTCTGTAACTGTTTCTCCTGCTGTTATTAGCGGTGGTCAGTTCCAGAATGTGAGCATCCCAAGCCCTGTTGCTTCTGCTGCTGTAACATTCTTTGCATCACAATACAATGCAAGTGGCTCTGGCATCGTCAGCCCACAAAACATCGTAATGCATCGCAATGCTTACACAATGGCTATGGCTGACCTTGAGTTGCCTGAAGGTGTTCATTTTGCTGGTCGTGCATCAGACAAAGAAATTGGTTTGTCTATGCGAGTCGTGAGGCAGTACACCATAAATAACGATAGTATTCCAACTCGTGTGGATGTTCTATATGGTTGGGCTCCACTCTACCCAGAATTGGCTTGCCGAGTAGCAGCCTAATGATTGGAAGGGGTAAAACCCTTCCTTTTTAAACATATTTAAGGAATAAATCATGAGTAATCCAGGACCAGCAGTAACCAATACTACCCACCCATCGAACCTCAATAGCCAACAGGCTTTGCGAGTTTTAGGTGTTCTAAAGGGTGTTTCCACAGCAGCAGCAGCAGACTTTGCTGTTCAAATTAACAATAGCGCACTTTATGTTCCTGCTTCAGTTGTTGTAGCTAATGCTAACAACAATGGCGCAACACAATCTGTAGCTTCTGTAAATTTGGGTGTTTATACAGCAGTTGCTAAAGGTGGTTCAGCAGTTTTGACAGCAGCAGCTTTGACAAGTCAAACTACTCCATCTTATGTAACTATTTCTGCTGCAACTAACCCTAATACAGCTTTGTCAGCTCAAACTGTTTATGTAAATATTTCTACAGCTTTCGCTACTGCGACTGTTGATGTTTATATCTATGGATATGACTTAAGCCCAGGCGCATACTAAGAAATACCATGAAGTAAAAAGATAAAGGCCATGCCCAAAAAGTGTGGCCTTTTTTCTTAAATACCCTATAATTGATTAACCTTATTTAAAGGAAAAACCATGCCATCTACCACTATTGCTCGTGGAAATGCTATCAGCACTTTCTATGTATCAGCACCTTTAGTTCCAACTGCTGTAGCTTCTACTTCAGCAACTCAAACTTATTCATTGCCAGGACTTCAAACTACAGACATTATTTCTGTTATTGGTGTTATCGGCTCACAAACTGCTGGTGTTACTGTAGCTGAAGCAGATTGCTTTACTGCTGGTGTATTGTCTATTCAATGGATAAATGCAAGCGGTTCTAGCGCAACTCCTGCTACTGGTAACTATGCTATTCAAGTTGTTCGCCCAGAAGGTTCACTACCTGCTACTGCGGTTTAAGGAGTTAAATAATGGCTTACAATTCAGCTTTTGCACCTTTTGGCCCAACATACCTTGTTGGAAGTTTGGCTGCTGTTCAAGTTAAATCTAGCAATAATGTATATCCTTCAGGTTATCGAATTGTAAACATTACTTCTAGCTTAATTCGAGTATCTTGGCAGCCCCAGGAGCCTAATGATGGGACTTCTACTCCTGTAGTTACAGCTCCTGGCTTAACAACTCCTTCTGCTAATACTTTTGCTATTCCTGCTAATGGTGTAGCGGTATTTAGCGGTATTCCACCTAATGCTTGGTTCTTGTCTAGTGCAGCTTCAAGCGCAGAAATCACTCCAGGCGAAGGAATTGCATAATGAGTTCAAACCAAGTAGCAAGTACCAATACCCAAAATATTGTTCCAGTTCAAGCGGAATTTGATACAGCAGGTAATTGCCTTGGTTTGGTAGGCCCAGGAGGGGTAATTTTTTACCCTCCTACTACTTTTGCCAATGTTCTAAATCAGCCTCATATTGAAGCTTATGACCTAAGCGCAAGCATTGCATTGACAGCTACTCCAGCTTTATTAGAACCAGCAAGCACTTTAGCTGGTGCAAGTGGCATTACTTATGATGCTTCCACAGGTGTGTTTACTTTTGTTGCTGCTGGAGATTACAACTTATCTTTGGTAATCAATGCTCAAGCAACTGGTGCAGGACAATCTGTTTATGTTTATGCTGAAAAGAATCTAGGTTCTGGCTGGGTAGTAAATGCCAACTCTGGAAAATCTTATCAATTAGCCAATGGACAGCAAACCCAAGTAATTTATGCCAATGCTGTTTATCGTCAAGCTGGTGAACAAACTAGATACTGGATTTATTCTAATAGCACTAATGTGGTACTAAAAACTACTGCATTGCCAGGCTCTGTAGGAGCTAGTGTTCCAGCAATTAGAATCCAATATAACTAAGGATTAAACATGGGTGCTCCCAACTCAACAGTAGACCAAAATCTACTGCCTGTTCAGGCTTATTTTGATGTTTTTGGTAATTTTCAGACTTTTATTGGTCAAGGAAAGCCTTTTTATGCTACCTCTAATCCAATTCAATCAGGTCTTACAATCACCAATAGCACTCTAGATAGTTCGCCTATTGGTAGCACCTCTCCTTCTACTGCTGTTTTTACAGATATGAAAACTACTACTGGGCAAGTTTCTGCCCAGCCAGTAGCAGCAAATGATTTAGTAAACCTTCTTGCTTTGCAATCTTATGCAGCAGGAATTAGCTGGAAGCAGCCTTGTGTAGTAGCAACTCTTGCTCCTATTACCCTTTCAGGACTTCAAACTATTGATGGTCATGCTGTAGTAGCAGGTAATCGAGTTCTTGTAAAAAACCAAGGAACTGCTTCACAAAATGGCATTTATTTAGCTTCAGCAAGTGCTTGGACAAGAGCATTAGATGCTAATACTTGGAATGAATTGATTTGTGCTATTACCTTTATTGAGTATGGCACTCAAGCTGGTGGCGCATGGTTCTGCACAGCGCAAGATGGCGGTACTATTGATGTAACAGCTAATAACTGGTCGCAATTTACCACTTCTGCTACTTATACAGCAGGAACAGGACTAACCCTTACAGGCTTTCAATTTAGCATTACCAATACTGGTGTGGCTGCTTCTACTTATGGTTCAGCAACCGCTACTCCTGTTTTTGCAGTAAATGCTCAAGGTCAAATCACTTCTGTAACCAATACCACTATTACTCCTGCGATTGGCAATGTAACTGGTCTTGGAACTAATATGCTGGCTTTCTTGCAGACTCCTACTTCTGCAAACTTAGCTGCCACAGTAACCGATGAAACAGGCTCAGGAGCACTTGTATTTAATACAAGCCCTACCTTTATCACCCCAGCTCTAGGAACTCCTGCAAGCGGTGTTTTAACCAATGCTACAGGCTTGCCTTTGTCTACTGGGGTAACTGGTACTCTTGGTGTAGCAAATGGCGGTACAGGGCTTTCTACTACTCCTGCTAATGGTGCATTAGATATTGGCAATGGAACAGGATTTACTAGAGCAACATTAACTGCTGGAACTGCAATTAGCATTACAAATGGTGCAGGTTCTATTTCTATTGCCAATACTGGTGTTACCTCTTTAGTTGCAGGAAGTGGTATTAGTGTTTCAGCTTCTACTGGAGCAGTTACTGTAAGTGCTACAAATTCTATGGTTTATCCTGGTGCTGGCATTCCAAATAGCACAGGTAGCGCATGGGGAACTAGTTATTCAACAACAGGAAGCGGTACAGTTGTTGCATTGCAAACAAGCCCAAGCTTTACAACCCCATCTTTAGGTGTTGCAAGCGCAACAAGTTTGGCTGTAACTGCATCAGCTCTTACTTCTTCTAATACAAGCGCATTAGGTGTTGGCGGTACTTTAAGCTTTAGTGATACAGGAATTATTGCTCATACTGTTGCAAGCACCAATAGCTATTTGCAACAAGTTATACAAAACACTAATGCTGGTGCTTCTGCTTCTGCTGAATTTATTGCTTACAACAATAATGGAACAGCTTCAACTAATTATGCAACTTTTGGTATTAACTCAAGCGGATATACAGGCACAGGCTCAATCAATGCTGCTGGATATGGTTATTTTTTAAGCGGTAGCACAGATATTGTGATTGGCACTATTGGTGCTAATAACATTCATTTAACAACCAATTCCCAAGCAACCGATGCAATAACAATCAATACAAATAATGCAGTAGCATTTAATGGCTCTTATGGAACTGCTGGATATTTGTTGCAATCTAATGGCTCAGGCGCAGCAAATACTTATGTTGCCCCATCCTCTTTAACAGTAGGAACAGCAACAAATGCTACTAATGCCACAAATACAGCAATTACAGACAATACAAGTTCAAGTGCTACATGGTATCCAACCATTGTATCTACAACAACTGGTAATTTGCCACAAACAACCAGCTCTACAAAATTAAGTTTTGTTCCTTCTACTGGAGTTTTAACTGCTACTGGATTTAGCGGAGCAGGTTCATCTTTAACAAGCTTAAATGCAAGCAATATTTCAAGCGGAACTTTAGCTGTTTCTTATGGTGGTACTGGTTTAAATAGCCTTACTGCTGGCTATATTCCTTATGGAAATGGCACAAGTGCATTTTCAAGCGGTTCTACACTTTCTTTTGTATCAAATATTTTAAGCATAGGAACTGCTGGCTCATCTTTAATCAATGTCAATTATGGTGGTACTACTGAATCATCAATGGCATTTTGGTCTAATAATATTGCCACTCCATCTTCAACAAACAATTTTATTATTGGAATGGATTCTGCTGCAAATGGTGGCGGTGCATTTATTTGGAATAGAAATAACAATTATTTAAAATTTGGTGTAAATAATGGAGAAGTTGGAAGATTTAATCCAGGCGGTCAATTAACCCTTCCTAATCAACCAACATTTAGAGTTGCTTTGACAAACAATGGGGACCAAACCTATACAAATGCAACATTGCCATTTAATGTGGTTATCTACAATAGAGGCGGTGGCACTTTTAATACAGGAACTTATACTTATACAATTCCTGTAGCTGGTCAATGGCTGTTTTATACCTGCAATTATGGAACCTCATCGGCTGGTTCAGCAACAATGTATAACCAGATTAGAGTCAATGGAAACAATTTAACTCCTATTGCTGGAGATACTTATATTGGTGCTGCTTCAGGACAAGTTGCCATTGCATCTATTGCAGCACAGACTACTGTGCAATGCTCTGTTGGCGATACTGTTACTGTATTTGGAAGTGCATACAATTCTTCTGCTGTTTATAGAATTTATACTGGTGCTTCAATATTTTGCGGTGTTTATTTAGGATAAATTATGGCAAATACATACCAATGGGTAGTAACAAATATGGATTGCTACCCATCTTCAGAAGGTCAAACTGATGTAGTTTATAAAGTTTATTACTATGTAGAAGCTTTTAGCTCAGAAACTCATGAAGTAGATAATCTGGATGGCTCTAAAAATACAATGCCTTATCAAGCCACAACTTGCGGAGAGCATGATTTTACCTATAGTGGGAAAGGGCCATATACCCCATTTAATGAGCTAACTAATGACATTGTCATTGGATGGGTTCAAAGCGCATTGGGAACTGATGGAGTTGCTGCAATTACAACAAAATTAGATACTATGATTTCCGACCAAATCAATCCTCCAGTAGTCAATCCTCCTTTGCCTTGGAGTGCTTAATGGACTATATTTGGAAAGTTTTAAGCATTTCTGATGGATGCAAAAGCATTCACTATTTTGTTAGTGCTTCAGATGGAAAAAATACTGTTGAATCAGAAGGAAATCATACTTTTGAAGAAGGAACTGTAAATATCCCATTTGAGCAAATTAAAGAAACAAATTTAATTGATTGGCTTCAAAAAGATAATACTAAAGATGGTGTAAATGCCATAAAATTGAACTTAGAAAATCAATTACAAGCATTAGAAACAATCAAAAAAGTAGATTTCCCTTGGTTATCTGATACTTTTACACCAGGAAGTTAAAATGACTCAACCAATCGACATTATTAGCAGAGCATTAAAAGACATTGGCGCACTAGAGTCTGGGGAAACTCCTACCCCTTCTGCTGCTCAAGATGCTTTTGATATGCTTAATGACCTTGTAGACCAATGGTCTAATGAGGATATGATGGTTTACAACACCACAGAAATCATATTTCCATTGATTCCTGGTCAGGTTCAATACACCATTGGCCCTACACCTTCAACAGCTAATTATATTGGTGCTCAATTTACAGGCTCTATTTCTGGGAATGTTTTAACTGTTACTGGTATTTCTAGCGGTGCAGTTGCACAAGGTCAAACCCTAAAAGGAACAGACATACTTCCTGGAACAAAAATTGTTCAGTTTTTAACTGGTGCTGGCGGTAATGTCAATGAAGTCGGAACCTATGAATTAAATGTTACTTATCCTACTGCTGTAATGTCTACAAGCATTACTGCTTACTATCAAAAGCCTTTGTCTATTGACCAAGCTTATGTAAGGGTAAATACTCAGTCTAATGGTGAACCTGTTTTAAATGGTGGATTGGATTATCAAGTTGGTGTCATTTCACTTACAAATTACAATCAAATTGGCTTAAAAACTCTTAATGGTCCTTGGCCTAAAGCTCTTTACTACAATCCTAATGCTGAAACAGGCAATTTGTTTGTATGGCCTAATCCAGCTCAGGGTGAAATGCATATTTTTGCTACAACCATTTTTAGCAATTATGAAACCCTTTATGATGAAATAGTCCTTCCACAAGGCTATTCAATGGCCCTTAGATGGAATTTGGCTGAAAGATTGATGCCTATGTATGGCAAAGCTTCTGCTACTCAAATATCAATGATAAATGCCTATGCAGCTCAATCTAAATCTACTATTAAGCGCAACAATATGAAGCCTATTGCTTCTGCAAGCTATCCTGCCATTATGATTACTGGCAAAGCTAAAGATGCTGGATGGATTCTAAATGGTGGATTTACAGGATAAAAATTATGACTACAACTACTTTTATTGATAATCAAACAGTAATTTATGCCTCTTGGCTTAATGATGTAAATACTGCTGTTTACAATGGCACTTTCCCAAATGGTGCTTTGTCCCTTATAAATCTATCTGTAAGTGGTTCTGTTTCAGGTGCAGGGTATACAACTCTTGTAAATGACATTCTTGTATCACCTGGAACCATAGGCTCTACAACTCCAAATTCAGGTTATTTCACTAATTTATCTGCAACAGCAGCATTTACAGGCACAACTGCAACTTTAAATAGTCTTTCTGCAAATCAAGGCACTTACCCAGCTTTAACAAGTCAAGTTATTGGGGCATCAAATACTCCTTCTGGTGGCAATGTATTTAGCGCAAATCTTTATGGTGGTCCAGCAACAGGATATATTGCTACTGGAGCTACAGGTGCTAGTGGATATGACTTTTTTGGGGCTTGGACACAATCAGGTACTAAGTTATTTAGTGTAGATGGTAGCGGAGCTGTAAATAGCAATAAATTTAATTTCAATGTAAGCGGAAAACAATCATTATCTGCTAATGGATATTCTTATCTTACAGGTGGATTGATTATGCAATGGGGTACTGTGCAAGTTGCAGGAAGCGCAAGCACTCATGTAAATTTTCCAATTACATTCCCTAATGGATATTTAAGCTTTACCATTTCACAAAATATTGGAATTGTTACTACTGGTATTGAACCTATTGGTCAGGCTAATATTACTCAAGGTGGAGTAGACTTGTTTAATGGAAATGCTGGCCCAGACTATGTTTTTTGGATTGCACTAGGATACTAATATGCCTGATTTTGGATTCGTAGGAGCATCTTATGAAGCACCTAGTATCTATCAGGATGCTCAAGAATGTATAAATTGGTATCCTGAAGTAGACCCTACAAAGTCGCAAGACTCTAGGGGTGTTGTTGCGCTTTATCCAACCCCAGGGCTTACCTCTGTTGTAGCATTGACTCCACAAGCTCCAGTAAGGGGCATGAGAACTTTATCAGGTGGAAAATCTTTTGTAGCGGTATGTGGTCAATATTTGTATTGCATTGACTCTACCTATACCCCAAGAATTGTCGGTCAATTAAATTCAAGCACAGGTCAAGTAGGCATTACAGACAATGGCATTTCTGTATACATTACTGATGGAACCTATAGATATTCTTGGTTTATTGACCAAGACCCAGGAGATTGTATTTTTCAAGGCTCGATTACAGGAACAACTTTAACTGTTACTGCAATCAATGTATTGGGAAGTGGTATCTCAATCGCAAGTCAATTATTTGGTGTTGGAGTTTTGCCAAATACAATCATTACAGCTCAAACAAGCGGTACAACTGGTGGAATAGGTACTTATACCTTAAATATTAACCATGCTGTAGCTTCTACTCAAATGTATGTAACTGATGTAGCAGCAGAGCTAACAGGTGCAATTTCAGGAACTACATTAACCATTTCAGCAATTTCTACTGGGGATACTTTATACCCTGGAATGACTATTATTGGCTCAGGAGTTGCTAGTAATACCATTATTACTGCTTTAGGAAATGGAACTGTTCTTACTACTGGAATTGCTTCAGGCGGTACAGGATATTCTGTAAATGACACAATTACAGTAGTTGGCGGTGTTTATGGAATTACCCCTGCAACTTATACAGTAGCAAGTGTTGGCGGTTCAGGAGCAGTTACAGGCTTAACTACTACAAATTCAGGCCAATATACCTCAAACCCAATTAGCCCTACAACCACTTCTACTAGCGGTTCAGGGACAGGTTTAACCTTAAATTTAACCTTTGGAACTGGTGCTGGTGGAACTGGTAATTATGTTGTAAATAATAGTCAATCTGTAGGTTCAGAGGCATTATATGCTTTGCGCTTTACAACAATGCCATCTACTGATGGAGCATTTTCTGGCGGTACAGTAGTAGATATTGTAGACAATTACTTTATCTACAATGACCCTAATACCCAAAAATGGGCTGCTTCAAATCTTTTAAGTCCAATTACTTATGGTCTATCTTTTGCCTCTAAATTTACAGGCCCAGATAATCTTGTATCTTTAATAGTAGATCATGGACAAGTATATTTATTAGGAGAGCAAACTTCAGAGGTTTGGTCTGATGTTGGCACTTATCCATTCCCTTTTCAAAGGATTCCAGGGAGTTCTAGTCAGCATGGTATTGTGGCCCCTTTTTCTGTGTCCAGGTTAGGAAATTCTTTTGCTTATTTAAGTAAAAATATTAGAGGACAATCAGAAATAGTTGCTATGAATGGCTATTTTCCTCAAAGAATTTCAACTCATGCTGTAGAAAATACCCTTGTAGACAAATATGTAGAAGATGCAGTTGCTTATACATACCAGTTAGAAGGCCATGAAGTCTATGTAATTTCATTCCCAACCCTTGATTTAACTTGGGCTTTTGATGTTACTACTGGTTTATGGCATAAATGGCTATGGGTAGACAATAACAATGTATTTCATCGCCACAGGTCTAATTGTTCTTGTGTATTCCAAAATAATGTATTAGTTGGTGATTGGCAAAATGGTCAAATTTATCAACTAGATTTGAAAAACTATACTGATAATGGTGGAACTATTCGCAGACTTCGCAGAGCACCCCATTTGGTTTCGGATTTGCAAAGGCAGTATTTTGATGAATTTCAAATTCAATTCCAGCCTGGAGTTGGTTTATCAGGATTGCAGCAAACCTCTTATTCCCCTTCTAATGGTGTAGCAGGATTGGCTGTAGCTGGAGTAGCAATAGCTGGAAATGCACAAGTATTGACAGTAGGGGTAAACCCTCAAGCTATGCTTCGCTGGTCTAATGATGGTGGCTCTACTTGGTCTAATGAGCATTGGACTACTATTGGAACTCAAGGGGCTTATCAAAATAGAACAATTTGGCGCAGACTTGGATGGTCAAGGGATAGAATTTTTGAAGTAGTGGTAACTGACCCTATTAAAGCTGTGATTGTTAGTGCTAACCTTAAAGCTTCACAAGGAGAAAACTAATGGCTAATCCTAATGTAATTTGGGGTACAGAGCAAACCAATCCTTATCCTGTAACCCCTTTAGTAGATGATGTTACAAAAATGCCTACTAGAGCATGGCAGCAATGGTTCTTAAATTTGCTTAATTTTAGTTCTTCTCCTTCAGCAAACAAAGGAGCAGCTAATTTGCCATCTCAACCAGTTGGATTTATCAATATTACTGTGGCTGGAAAGCCTTATAAAGTGCCTTATTACAATGTCTAATTTACAGGTAATAACTGAGGAAAAAGTTCAGAAATTAGAAGCTGAATTTTTAAAACATGAGCAAGTGGATTGCCCTGTAATTCATCGGTTTGGACCAAATATTTACATTAGAGAAGTAACTATTCCTGCTGGAACTCTTTCTATTGGACATTATCAAAAGACTGAGCATTTAAATATTATGCTTGCTGGCAGAGTAACTATGGTCAATGAAGATGGTTCAAAGACTGAAATATCTGCTCCTCAAGTATTTGTTTCTAAGCCAGGTCGCAAAATTGGCTATATTCATGAAAAAATGGTTTGGCAAAATGTTTATGCCACTTTTGAAACTGATGTAGAAAAGCTTGAGTCTATGTTTCTTGAAAAAAGCATAACTTGGCAAGAAAATCAAAAAGCTCAAAGTTTATTGCTTACTTTAGACCACTCTACTGATGTAGCTGATTATTACTTAGCTATTGCTGAGTATGGGTTTGACCATGAAACTGTTAGAAAACAGACAGAAAACATGGATGACCAAATTCCTATGCCTTTTGGCAATTATAAGATGATGGTAGCAAATTCAAGAATTGATGGAAAAGGAGTATTTGCCACAGGAAATTTAGAAGAAGGGGAAGTAATTGCTCCAGCTCGAATTGATGGCAAAAGAACTCCAGCAGGAAGATATACAAATCATGCAAAAAATCCCAATGGAATTATGGTTTTGAGAGATAATGGCAATATAGATTTGGTGGCAAAAAAGGCAATAAATGGATGCCAAGGAGGTAATTTGGGTGAAGAAATCACTATTGACTATCGGCAAGCCTTAAGCCTTGCAACAAGGAGAGATTAAATGTCAGGAGTCGCAACAGCAGTAGTTGTAGGGTCAGTAGCAGCAGGGTATATATCCAGCCAAGGTGCTCAAAGTGCTGCTGATACTCAAGCCAATGCTGCAATGAGTGCAGCCAATACTCAATCGGCTGCTGCATTGCAACAACAACAAAATTTATTAGCTGCTGGAAAAGAGGCAGCAGGTCAATTTACACCTTATGCAAATTATGGTGCAACTCCATTATCTAGCCTTACTGCTAATAATCCATACTTTAATCAGCAATTTTCTAATGCAGATTTAAATTCAAATCTTGCTCCTAATTTTGCTTTTAACCTTGGACAAGGTCAGCAAGCTAATTTAATGGCTTCTAATGCAACAGGTGGGGCTGTAAGCGGTAACACTTTAAAGTCTTTGCAAGATTACACCCAAAATTATGCTTCTAATGCCTATCAAAATGCATTCAATAATTTCCAGACTCAAAGAGGAAATATTGCTGCTATTGATTTAGCTAACTCTAATTTAGGTCTTGCTGGTGCAACTGGTTCCGCTAATGCTCAAATTGGTACAGCTACAAATATTGCAAACCTTGGTATTGGCTCTGCTAATGCTCAGGCAGCAGGAATCAATGCATCAGGTCAAGCACAAGCAGCAGGAACAATAGGCTCTGCTAATGCTTATAGTGGCGCAGTAAATTCATTAGGTAATATTGGTTACATGACTGCTCAAAACTATAATAATTCAAATCCTTATGCCAATATGGGGTTAAGCGGTAGCAATGGACAAGGGTTTACTTACAATACTCAAGTAGGCCCAACCCCTAATGGTGGCAATCTTTCAATGCCTACAGCTTAAGGAAAAATTATGGCAATTTCTACAAGTGGATTATCTGTCCCACAATTAGGTCAAGCTATTGATACAAGTAGTTATGGTCAATCCAGTATGCCTAAACTTGAAACTCAAAAAGGCATGAGTTTGGCTGATTTGGTTAATGTAAGCCGAGGCAATATTGCATTGCAAAAAGAAAGAGCATTGCTGCCTTCAGAAATTGAAGTTGGTCAAGCTGCTGCTAAAAAAGCAACTGCCGATGCAAATACTTCACAGCTACAAAATTTTCAAGCTCATTTAACCAATACTATTCAAGACCAACAAAGACTTATCAATAAGCCTGATTTAACAGCTCAAGATATTATTGATTCTGTAAAAATTCATGCTAAAAATGCTGGAACTCCTGATGCTGCTGTTCAGCAAGCTTTAGCAGGTTTGCCAACAGGCGGTAATCAAGCTCAATTAAAATCATGGCTTGCTCAAAGCATGGCAAGGTCTTTAAGTGCTCAAGGTCAATTTGAGGCTCTTTATAAGCCTTCTCAGTCTACCAATATTGGCGGTCAAATTGTTCCTATATCTCAAGGAAATGCTTTGGTATCTGCACAACAACCTGGTCAGCAAACTGGCCCTGGAGTTTCAACAAGCATTGCTCCACAAGTATTTGCAAACCCAATTACAGGCGCACCAATGGTTATTGGTGGCGGTGGTGGCGGTGGTGGTGCTGTTGTTCCTCAAGGCGGTGGCGGTCAAGTGGGTGCTCAACCTGTTGGCGGTGGTCAAGTTGGTGGCGGTCAAACTGGCGGTAGAGCTATGCCTAGCAATCAACCAAGCGCAGGAAATCAACTTGTTCAAGGTGCTAATGAATCTCCTGCAAACTTTAATTCTAGGGTTCAGGCAACTCAAGGTGCTTTTGCTAAAGCTCAAGACCAGTTTAATAATGTCAATAGTGAGTTTGGTCATATTCCAACCATAAAACAAATCAATGACAATATCTTGACTGCATTGAAAGACCCATCTGTTGATACTGGCGCAGTTTCAAGCTATTTAGCTCATAAAACAGGCAAAGGTAGCTTAAATCCTAAAGAGCAAGAATTGGCTAAGTATTTGGAGCAAAGGATTCAAAAACTTACTCCTAAGTCTGATGCTGATGCTGAAAGCAAAAAAGCTGCTTATGGTTCATTTAACCTAAGCAAAGAAGCATTGATGGACTTGGTTCGCCAAGATAATGCATGGGTTACAACTCAGGACTTGCAATCTAAAGGCATCATCAATAATGGTGGAAACTCAACTAATCCTAATTATGGAAAAGTTCAGGCATTTAATAATCAATTTACTCAGTTTGCACAAGACCCTAAATTGATGAAATATATCTCCATTATTGGAGAAGATGCATCTAAGACAAAATTAGACAAAGAAGATATTAGGGCTTTAAGCAAAGAAATCGGCAATTTAAGCGCAGAAGATAGAAAGAAGCTAGAACTTAAGCGACAAACCCTGCTTAAACTTGTCGGAGGGCAATAATGTCTAATGAATATGATGTCAATTCACTACTGCAAACCCTTCCATCTGGACAAAACTATGCTGGAAGCTCTGAATATACTGTAGGAGATTTATTAAATACTATTGAGCCATATAAAGAGCCTTCTATTGTTTCTCCAAGCAGGGTAAGCGGTAAAAATGTCCTAAAGGGTATGGAATACTTTGCTACTGGTGGACCATTTGGAGTTAAAAAATTCAAAGAAGGAGCACAAGGAGTTGCATCTTTATTAGATACAACTATTGGCTCTGCCATTCCTTCTACTGCTAGTTATGTAACTCAAGCTGTTGCTAGGCCTTTTACAACTTCTGAAAAAGCTGCTGAAATTGCAGGTAAAGTTGAAAGTGCTTTAGACAAGCCTTTTGGTAAAGCTTTTGGAATTACTGAAGAACCTGCTTACAAACAAGAAGCTTCTAATCGCCTAATGAATTATGTAGGCGAAAATATGAGCAAAGGTGCTGATTGGATTTCTAAGCAAACTGGCTTACCAAAAGCTGATGTTGAGCATATGATGAATTCCTTAACTATTTTGGGAACTCATCAAGCTGTTCAGTATGGAAAACCTATTGTAAAAGGTGCTATGCAAAATCTAGAAAACAGATTTGAGCAAGCAAGAGCTGATTTAAGCGGTGTTAAGCCTACAGTTGAGCCTAGTGCTCCAGTAGGTGCTGTTGCTCCAGAGGGCGGTGTTCCTGGTGCTACTCCAGCTCCTAAAGCAACTGTTGAAGTTTCTCAGCCAACTGCTCCAGTTCTTGAAAGAAATATTGAGGTTCCTTTGGAAATGCCTGAGAATAGGGCAGAAGTAAACCCATTTAAACCACAAGATATTGCTGCTAGAGAGCAACTTTTAAACAAAATTGGCTTAGAAGATGTAAGACTTTCTGCTTTGACAGGAAACCCTAAAGAAGCTGCTTCTCAATTTATTACTTCTCAAGCAGACCAAGGGCCTTATGGTTCTGGCATGACTCAGCAAATCAATCTTGAAAAACAAGCTTTGGATAGTCATTTCAATAAAATTCAAGAAGAAGCTGGCGGTACTGCTATTCGACACAATACCCCTTTTCAAGAGGGCGATAAGATTAAAGTTGGCAGAACCATTAAAGATGCTTTGCAAGAAGGCTATGACAGCCATGCAAAAGAAACTACTGGTCTTTACAAAGAAGCCACAGATACTTTGGGCAATACTCCTGTAGAGCTTAAAGGATTTAATGAGTTTTTAAATGCTGATGAAAACTTTGCTTATCAAAATGAAAAAGGTTTGCAAACTGGCATTAAGCAATTTATGAACCGCAAAGGCTTTTTGGATGAGTCTGGAAATGTTAAACCTTTGACTGTTGCTCAAGCCGAGGATGTTCGCAAATATATCAATAGCAAATACCATTATGAAACTAAACAATTAGGCGGTCAGCTTAAAGGTTTACTAGACAATGATGTATTTGAAACTGTTGGTGGCGAAACCTATGAAAAAGCCAGAAAGCATTATCAAAAAGGTATTGAGGTTTATGACAATCCTAAAGCAATGGGAAATCTACTTGCTGATGAAGGTGTAAATCAAAAGATTCCTGATGAAAAAGTAGCTTCTACAGTAGTAAATTTGCCTCATAGTCAATTTGAGCATTTGTTTAATACCTTAGAGTCAGATGGTCAAACAACTGCTGTAAATCAGCTTAAAACCTCTTTAGTTGAACAAATTAAAGAAGCTGGTAAAAGTGCTAAAAACCAACCTTTTAATTCTGTTGCTGCTGCTAAAGAGGCTGCCAACCTAAGTGAAAAATTAAAAGTTGCTTTTAGAAATGACCCTAAAGGATTGGAAGCCATTTATGATGGAATTGAAGCTGCAAATATTTTGCATATTCCTAATAAATATCCAGGCGCAGGAGTTCAAACTCATTTACTAAAAAATAAATTTAGCGAAATGGCACTTCAAAGAGCTGGTGCTTTTGTTGGTGGTGCTGGTGGAAGCTTTTTGGGTGGCCCTTTAGGTGGCGCTGTTGGCGCAACTGGTGGCGAATATTTAAGCGAAAAAGGTGCTTCTAAATTAAAATCTTCAAGACAGGCCGAGCAACTTCAAAAAGAAATTAAGCGGTCTGGAACACCATTGAATGAAATAAATAAATTTGAAATCAAGGAATAGCAATGGCAACAGTAAACCTATCACCATTATTTAATGGTCAAACAATGTTTAATGGCAATTTGCCATTGGCAGGTGGTCAAATTTATTGCTATCAAGCAGGAAGCTCTACACCATTAGCAACTTTTACAAGCTCAAATGGAACTGTTGCAAATCCAAATCCTATTATTTTGGGTTCTACTGGCAAACTTCCTAGTGAATTGTGGCTAATCAATGGCTATTCCTACAAGTTTATTCTTCAAGATGCCAATAATGTTGTAATCAATACTTATGACAATATTGCTGGAATTTTGACTACACAGCAGTCTGTTGCCCCATCTTTACCAAGTGGATGTATTTTGGTTTGGTCAGGTTCTATAGGTTCTATTCCTGCTGGATTTGTGCTTTGTGATGGCACAAATTCAACTCCAGATTTAAGAAATTCATTTGTCTTGGGCGCAGGAAATACTTATACAGTTGGACAAACTGGTGGTAGCAAAGATGCTATTGTTGTTAGCCATACTCATACAGCTACATCAACTTCTAGCTCTGTTGTTACCGACCCAGGGCATTCTCATACAACTGGCAATGGATTTAACTTTGCCACTTTTGGAGGTGGAAGCGGTGCTGGAGGCTCAGGCTCTGCACTAGGCACAAAATCAAATACTTCTACAGAAGTTACTGGTATTTCTGTTGCTACTACAACTTCAACAACTAATGCTTCTTCAGGTACAAGCGGAACAAATGCTAATTTGCCTCCATACTATGCTCTTGCATATATCATGAAATCTTAAAGTGTCATTATGTCTTTTGATTTTGATCCTGTGAAATATGGTGTCCTTTGGCAAAAAGTAGAAGGATATGAGCAAAAATTTAATGAGATTTCCAAAAAGCAAGACAAAATGGAAGCTCAACTTGAGGAGCTTGTAGCTTTAGCCAATAAGTCTAGAGGTGGGTTTTGGATGGGAATGGCTATTGTTTCAGGTATTAGTGGATTGATTAGTTTTTTTGCTGGAGTATGGCACTCAAAATGAAAGCTCATAAATCCAAGACAATGTGGTTTTCATTAGCCCTTGTTGTTTTTGGTGCTTTGGCTGATAACTTTTCCTATGTCCAGAACCTTATTGACCCAAAATATTATGGCATTAGCCTTATTGCTATTGGCATTATTGTCGCTGTATTGCGCTTTATAACTACAGAACCAATCAGATGAACTATATTCTCTACCCTTTTTTTCTGGTTCTAAACCTGACAATGACTTTGATTGCTTATGTCATTGCTCCTATTCTTCCAATATTTACTGTCCAAAAGCTTTGGTGGTGCGATAACCATAGCTATCAAGCTGTAGGCCCAGTTCTTCCATCATGGCTTAATTGGTTTATGACTCCTGACAATACTTTAGATGGGGATGCTACCTTTCAGCAGCACTTTCCTGAAAAGAATTATTGGTCAAAAGTCCATTGGCTTTGGCGCAATCCTGCTTATTCTGTCTGCTTAAAATATATCAATACCATTGAAAACAAGTCTAAACTTTATGGCAATGACTCAATCAAGGACAATGACAATGCGGTGGCTGGCTGGTGTTTCGTACAATGTGCTGGACTTTTTCAGTTTGTTTGGATTGCTCCTATTGGGTTTTCTAGGTGCTTTTATCTTAATATTGGCTGGAATATTAGAGGCACTTTGCATACTGTTCCATCAGAAAGTTATCAAGCGACTTTTGCATTCTCGCCAAGGATAAGTGGCTTTAGATGAATATTTATGCAATCTATTTGATGGTAGCTATTAGCCTGTTTTGTGGTGGTTTTGTAAGCGGATGCCAACATGAACAAGCTTCTCAAGAAAAAGTCATCAGGGAAAAGGAACATCAATATCAGGCTGATGCTGACAAAATAAGGACAGAAAAAGATGCTCAAATCAAAGCTATTAACTCTCAGCTTGTCGATTCTATTAGTGAGTTGCGGAAGCGCAGCAGTCGCACCTCAGAAACCTCAACTGGACAAAGTGGAACTGGGGCAACCCTTTTTGCCGAGGATGCAGAATTTCTTATCAGGGAAGCTGCCAGAGCAGACCAAATAAGAGTAGGCCTAGAAGCTTGCTATAAACAATATGACTCAATCAAATGAATAAAGAACAACTAGCTGCCTGGGTTACTTTAATAGCCTCTTTTACTTTATGCATTACTGTAATGGCTATGGTTACAGTATTTATGATTGGATTTTTTAATCCACAAATAGACAATACAAAACTTTTTGAAATAGTTGGCCCAGCTTTTCAAACTATAGTGGGTGGATTTATAGGGCTTATTACTGGAATAAAAATAGGAAGCGATAGTGAATAGCGAACAATTACAAGCCCTTGGTATTGATACTAAGTGGCTTAAACCTTTAAATGACACCTTTGCAAAATATGGCATTGATACTCCTAAGCGACAGGCTGCTTTTATAGGTCAATGCGGTCATGAATCCAATAACTTTAAAGTCTTAGAAGAAAACCTGCATTACAGCGCACAAGCTTTGATGCGAGTATGGCCTTCTCGATTTGACCAGGCAACTGCTGACAAATATGCCAACAATCCTGAAATGATTGCAAACAAGGTTTATGGTGGTAGAGCTGACTTAGGAAACTCTCAAGATGGTGATGGCTGGAAATTTCATGGCAGAGGGGTTATTCAGCTCACAGGGCGGTCAAACTATCAAGTATGTGGCGATGCCCTAGGCCAACCCTTTTCAGAGCAACCTGAGCTTCTTTTAGAGCCTGAATGGGCTTGTATGTCTGCTGGCTGGTTTTGGAACAAAAAAGGTTTAAATGCGCTTGCTGAAGCTGAAGATTGGACAACCATGACCAAGCGCATCAATGGCGGTACTTTAGGCCTAGATGACCGAATCAATCGAATCCATAAAGCAATGGATATTCTAGGGGCTTAATTTGCCTGAGTAGTTGTTTTGACTAATAACTGTAGACATGCAAGCCAATCTAGCGGTTCGCTTGCAGTCTGAATCTACTATTATCCAATCATGGGTCGCATCAAAGATTGCGCCTTCAGCTTCGCAATATTCTTTCCACTTTTCTTGGCTGACCCTATCAATAGGGCTCATCTTTCCAAGCTTTAAAGGATTGCTTTGCCTTTCTTTAAATCGCCTAGATTGCTCTTTTTTGCTGACATTAAGCCAAAACTTAATAATCTTGAAACCATTATTTTTAAGCATTTGCTCAATTTGAGGAGCTTCTTGCAAAAATAGATTTACTTCATCCTCAGTTGCAAAGCCCATCACTCTTTCAACTGTAGCCCTGTTGTACCAGGACCTATCCCAAAAAGTAATCTCACCAGCTTTAGGAAGCTCTTTGATATATCTTTGCCAATACCATTGGGTCCTTTCAGACTCTGTAGGCTTGTCTAAGGCAACAACTCTGGCTGACTTGGGATTCATGTGCTCCATAAACCGCTTAATAGTGCCACCTTTGCCAGCCCCATCTTTGCCTTCAAAAATGATGATGTGCTTCTCACCATTGTCTTTGACATGGTGCTGCCATTTAAGAAGCTCGACTTGCAACTCATATTTCTTTTTTTCAAATTCTTTTAAAGAAATAAGATTGCGAGGCCCTTCCTCGGTTTGGTCTATGGTGCTCAAATTAGCTGGATTACAGGCTTTTTATTCTCAACATAGTCAAGGGCTGCTTGCCATGCTTGAGTCCATAAATTAAGGGCTGTAGAGCCTTCATAGAAAAAGTCTGGATAGAGGGCAAAAAATGCCTCCTCGCAGTCATCGCTAGGGACTTTTACATTACCTGCAAAAGGGATTTTTTCATCTGTCATTATCTTTTCCGATTAAATACAAAATAATAAAAGCGAAGCCAATCATGACAATAGCATTGAACATCATGGCTTCATCATTACTCATTACATTTTCTTCTTTTTAATACCTTCAGCCCTGCGAAGGTCATGGCTGTGAAGCTTTTTTCCAACTGATTTAGGAACTTCACCAGCTTTTTCTGCAACTTTAGCAGCAACTTTTCTGGTAACAATTCGACCATTGGAAAGTTCAAACTCATGCTTTGCATGCTTTGCTTCTTTCCCAGCCTTCTTTTTTAGCTCATCATGCGACCAGGCTTTACTAGGAGCTTTAATAACTTTCCCAGACTTTTCCTTAATTGCAGGAACTAATACTTTTAGTTTAGTTGCCATTATTTAATCCTTGCCACTTTAGCTTTTCGCAAAACTTGTTCATATTGCTCTCTAGCTGCATCATCAAGACTTCGCAATGGAAGGTTTTGGTAATACTTCCATTTATCTCGATATTCCTGCTGTTCAGAAGGTGGAGTCCAGCCATTGAGCCTCCATCGAATTGTAATATCTGTTCCTGATGCTGTCCAAATATGTTCATTCATCATGCTCTCCTTAAAAAACTCGCATTGAACCTGAAGGGCATTGTGGTCCATTCCAAACAAAAACTAAACCAGCCCAAGTTTTGCAAGTAATCACTTGGTCAGCATAAGCTGATAATGCAACTAATAGAAATAAAGCTCCGATTACTTTTTTCATTTATAGCTCCTTAAAAGGGAATATCAGATTCAATGTCAGCCAAATTTGAAGGTTTAGGCTGGTCAGTTTTTTCTTCAGGAACATTTAAGTAAGCCCAGAAAGAGCCTTCTTTTAATCCCAATAATGGAATCATTTCCAATTTCAGCATTAAATCGCCTTTTTTGGTTTCAGTAACAATTCCTACTGTTTGATACCGCTTTTTGCTGGTTCCATCCTGGGCTACATATTCAGAAACTGGAGCCTTTACATACCATTTGATAGCCATTTACATCCCTTTCATTTGTTTAACTTCTACTTCCACTTCATCCAAAAATTTCTTAATTTCTTCTTCCATCTCAGCAATAAAAGTTTCATCCCTAGGCACTTGAACAATTAGCAACTGGCTGCGGTCAGGCATCCTTGGGTCAAAGCTTACAAAGTCGCACCAATCTCTACCAGTTACCGCTATTTGAGCTTGCATCTGGATAAAGTATTTTTTAGGTGGTTCTTTAGCTTTGAAATATTCCCAATGAGTTGCGCTATTAGGACACTTAATTTCCACAAGCCCCCTGTCAGACACAAGCCCATCAGGGCTACAGCCAAA
>JGI24890J29729_1000639_pt1 | contig 20491 bp, 22 predicted proteins | sample FreactcultureFD7_FD_29729 | JGI IMG/M metagenome (IMG submission 29729)
CTAAAACTCCTGCAAAATGGGTTGCCTAGGGAGGGTGTTGTTTTTAAGAGACATATTATGAATAGAAAACCAATAGAGTTGCATCTAATTGACGGAACTAAGCCTGAGCATAATGCCCAGCCTATTCCTGACTTTGTGCGTAAGCGTATTCCTGAAGCTGAATGGCTAAAAACTCCCCAGGCGTGGAGCGAATCTGTTTTTATTAAAGAAACTGCCGACTACCTTTATGATGTTTATGGGATTGGTTCAGACTTTGATAAAACCACCCTGACCATGTTGGCTACTCAGATAAATCGATTCATTCAATGTGAAGCTGGGCTAAAAGGAATGGATTTGGTTATCTCTACAAACGATGGCAAGACACAGGCACCTCATCCTTTGATCTCAATTCAAAACAATGCTTCTAAAAACATTATTCAACTAATGAACGAATTAGGGCTTACCCCTAGATCAAGGCTAAACAAAACTGGCAAAGAAGAAGATCACAGTTCTGTGGCTAAATTCTTGAAAGGGCCTAAAGGTTGATTAAGTTAATTCAAGGGGATTGCTTAGAAGTAATGAAGTCTATCCCTGATAAGTCTATAGATGCCATTATTTGTGATTTGCCTTATGGCACTACAGCTTGCAAGTGGGATTCTATAATTCCTTTTGAACCTCTTTGGGCGCAATATAAGCGCATTATTAAAGACAATGGTGCAATAGTGCTTACTGCTGCACAGCCATTTACTAGCGCATTGGTAATGAGTAACCCACAATGGTTTAAATATGAATGGATATGGAATAAAAAAGCTGGTGGAAATTTTTTAAATGCCAATAGAACTCCATTGGCTATACATGAAAGCGTATTAGTGTTTTACAAGAAATTTGGCGCATATAATCCACAAATGACAATAGGAAAAATTAGGTCAAAAGGTGGTAAAAAATATAAAAACAATGGGGTTTATGGCGATTACAAAGAAATGCCCAAAACAATTTATAACCAGTATTACCCAAAATCAATTATTGATGATTGCTCTAATTCTTCAAGAAAAGACAGGGTTCACCCAACTCAAAAGCCTGTAGCTTTAATGGAATATCTTGTAAATACCTATACAAATCAAGGTGATACTGTTCTTGATAATTGCATGGGTTCAGGAACAACTGGCGTAGCTTGTAAGAATTTAGGGCGTAAATTCATAGGTATTGAACAAGATGCTAATTACTTTGAAATAGCTAAAACAAGGATTGGCTAATGAAATGGCAAGATGGCGTTCTATACGCTAACCAAGTAGCAAAAGGCGAAATTAATGTTTGCCGTTATGTCAAGATGGCTTGTCAGAGATTTCTCAATCAACTAGAAAACAAAGAATGGGAATGGGAATTTGATTCGGATTACCCTGCCCATGTGCTTAATTTTGCATCATCTTTAAAGCATACTAAAGGCCCTGATGCTGGTAAGCCCGTTATTTTAGAGCCATTCCAAATCTTGTTTATTTGCGCCATTTATGGTTTTCGATCTAAGAAAAATCATACTAATCGCATGGTTCGGGATGTTATTTTATTTATTCCTCGCAAAGCTGGTAAGTCCACATTAACCTCTATTATTGCTTTGTATGAGCTTTTATGTGGTGAGGCTGGTTCTGAGGTATTTACCTTGGCCACCAATCGAGAACAAGCATCCATTGTGTTTGATGCCGCTAGAGGATTTATTGAAAATATGGGCATGGAGTTATCCAAGCAATTTAATGTCAGTAAGTATGAGATTAAAAAGGCTGGTGATTCTCAATCCATGTTTAAAGCGCTATCGCGCGATACCAAAAAGACCGGTGACGGCAAAAATCCATCTTGCGTGATAGTAGATGAAGCGGCAGCTATTACCGATAGAAATAGTATTGAGGTGCTTCATTCGGGTATGGTGGCTCGTAAAAACCCATTGCGGGTTTATATTACAACGGCTGGATTTACCAAAGATACTAAGTTTTATGAAGATATGTCAATGCTTGAGTCCATATTAGATGGCGATGTCAATGACAATCCTCGCTGGTTTGGTTTGCTTTATGGCTTAGATCAGGCAGATGATTGGAAAGACCCATTAAGTTGGTCAAAAGCCAATCCAATGCACGGAATCTCTGTTTTTGATGATGCTATCAAAGATAGGGCAGAAGAAGCCAAGCATAAACCAGCTACCCTTAATGAGTTCTTATGTAAGACATTAAATATTTTTGTATCGGCTAATACAGCCTGGATTGATAGATCATTTTGGGATGATCCGATTTGCGCTATTACCGATAAAGTGCGAGAGCCAGCAGATGTCTTTATTGGCTTTGACTTGGCGGCTACAAGGGACTTAAATGCGGTTTGTACGCTAAAACGATTTGATGAAAAGGATTATGAGGTTGAATTTCAATTCTTTTTGCCGGAAGAAGGTTTCCAATTAATCCCTAAACACTATCAAGACATATTTAGATGCGCTATTGATTCTGGCATCCTTAAGCTAACTGAGGGTAATGTCATGGATGATCGAGAGATTAGCGAGTTTATTAAAACGCAAGGTGAAAAATATAACCTTAAAGAAATTGGTTACGATAGCTATAACTCTGCCGCTTTAGTATCTCGTTTATATGATTATGGGATGCCAGTTAAAAAGGTAGGGCAAAGCATGGCGGTATTAAATAACCCGTCTAAATTTGTTGAGAAATTGATTTTAGGCAAGAATATTAAGCATGACGGCAATCCATTTGTAGGCTGGCAGTTGGGTAACTGTGAAGTTTATACCGACATCAATGGAAATATTAAAGTGCGTAAAAATGAATCTGACAAAGCTGCAAAGGTTGATGGCATTATTGCAATGATTATTGCCTTTCATTGTGCTTTGGATAATCCATTTACATCAAATAGTTTTGGTTTTAGGTCGTTTTGATGTAATATTGAGGAAAATTGAGAGGCAATCATGGGTATTCGAGATATTTTCAGCAAGAAAAAGACAATCCAAAAAGAGAATAATTCTATATTCGGTCAGCAGCAGTTGGGCAATCAAATTGTCCGACAAGCCCAAGATGGCAAGGGTGGCGCTAATTTTCAATTACTTTATGTAACTACTTCATCTACCACAAGCGCTGGGCGCATTGTGGATATGTCGGTTCTTACTCGAAATAGCACCATCATGTCCTGTGTTGGTGTTATTGCTAGAGCATTGTCCCAATGCAGTATTGCTATTGTTTCAAAAGATGATGAAGGCAATTTTTTAAATGCCGTTCAATCGGATAAGGTGGGCAGTCGAGATAAAGCCAAAGCCAAACAAGTATTAAATTTATTAGAAACACCGAATAATTTTCAGAGTCGTTATGAGTTTTGGTATCAATGGGTTATGTGGTATCTATTATCTGGCGAAACCTTTACTTTGCTTTATCGTAAAGATCAAAAAGACGCCAATCAGACCCCTATTGAGTTATATAACCTAGATTCAACTTTAATTACCACTCAAATGAACCCTGCTAGATACCCGACATATCGGTTATCTACACCTAGTTATGGGTTTAATCGTGATGAGCCATTAGATGCTCACCAAATAATCCATATTTCTGAATCCGCCTGGCAAGGTTCGGCTGGTTTTAATAAAGGTATTTTGGCAGTTGAATTGGTGGCCTTAGATCAAGATATTGACCTTTATGCCAACTTTGTAATGCAAAATGGTGCTAAACCTTCCGGTATGTTTATTACTGAACAGGTTATTCCTGATGCTAAATACAAAGAAGTGGCTGCTAGGTTAAAAGAAGCATGGGCTTCTATGACGGGTTCTAAACCTGCTGATTTAAGTAAACCAGGGCAATCCATCCTTTTAGATCAAGGCATGAAGTATCAGCCTGTAGGAATGTTAACCCTTCAAGATGCCGATGCCGCTAAATTAAAAGAGCAAACCATTAAGCGTATATGCGCTTTATTTGGCGTTCCCCCACAAATGCTTGGTTTGGATGTGGGTAAATTTAACAATACCCAGACTTTGCTTGATGAGTTCTATAAAACCACCATGTATCCTATGATTATCTCCATTGAGCAAAAGTTCAAAATGGGGTTATTAAAGGGCTATCCTAATTTGCAAATTCGTTTTGATACTAAAGATTTCTTAAAAGGCGCAGCTTTAGATCAAATGAATTTTGTCAATGCAGGTGTTTCAGGTGGTATTATGACCCCTAATGAAGCTAGGGAATACATGAATATGCCTAAAGTTGAGGGAGGGGATGAGTTGGTTAAAGATAGTAAACCTGCTGAACCTGCTCCTAATAGTTCGCCACAATCTACAGGCGGTGGCGGTGGAAACCAAAAGCGTAAAGCAAATATAGGGAAAACCTAATGATTTCAATTAATAAAATTGCACAAATATTTGGTTATCAAATTATTAAAAATAGTGTTACACTTCCAATAACTACAAAATCCCAAAATAAAATAACAGACGATAATCAATCTATTAAGAATGGGATAGTCAATGAATCAAAGCCTAAATCTCCTTTGCGAAGCAAAGTTAAGCCTAAACCAATCATCAATAAAAGAACCAAGCGGAAAGATTGAAGCTAGGGTTACTTCTTGGGGTGCTCGTGAGGGTGCAGATGGTCGAAGATTTAATTATCAGCCTGAAGGCTTTATGGAATGGGCAAATGAATTTGCCGCATCCGGTAAACCATTACCAATGTTTCTAAATCATAACGATATGGGTATGCCCGTTGGTCAATGGACAGAGTTTAATTTTGACAAAAAAGGCATGACTGCATCCGGCGAATTGTTTATGAATACTACTGCTGGTTCTGATCTTTATGAAGTATTAAAAAATTCACCTGATTTATTTGGCGGTGTAAGCGTTGGCGCTTATGCTGATGAAGCGTGTATGGTTGATGAAAATGGTAATCCTGTTGCTGAAGATGACATGGATGGCGAAGAATATTTCCAAATTACTAAGGGCGGTTTGCGCGAAGTTTCTGTTGTGATGTATCCAAATAATCCAGCCGCAGAAGTAATGAAATTAGAGTGCTTTGATGCCGAAGGGCATTTAAATCCTCGTTCAGTTGAGGAAGCCTTGCGTGAGGCAGGTCTTTCCAAGAAGGGTGCGACCACCGCATCTTCCGTCTTTAAGAAAATCCTTGAACAGCGTGATGCCGTTAAGGAAATTATTGAAGAAGCCCCACAACTAGGTGAGCTAGAAGCGGTGGTAAATGAAGCTGATGATATTCTCAAAGCATTAGAGCAAAGAGAATTATTAAAAGCATTAACTAAACGCATTTAAAGGAAAAAATCATGTCCGATAAAATTATCGAAAAACTAGATTTAATCGAGGCTTCTAATGTTGCCAAGATTGAAGAAGTAAAAACTGAAGCTATTGCTGCCGTTGAAGCTGTTAAAGCTGAAATGAGTGAGCAAGTTGTTGCTTTAGAAGCAAAAATTTCAGCAATCCAAGTTCCAGCAATTATTCGCCCAGAAGCCAAATCCATCAAAGTTGATGTAAATCGTAAGGTTACAGAGCAACTCAAGAAGATGGTTAAAAAAGGTTCTTTAGGTGGCAAAGAGTTTGAAATGTTTGCTGATGAATCTGAATATCAAGCCTACTTGAAGGAAGATGGCTCGCAAATTGGTAATCCTGCTGGTTATGGCGGTGGTTACAATGTCGGTGGTCGTACTGCCTACGATCCTGTATTCCACAAATTGCGTTTGATGAACCCTTTGCGTGGTGTTTCCCGTAATGTAACTACTGATGGCTCTGTCTATCAGTTTCGTGCAAAAACTGGTAATGCTGGTGCTCAATGGGGCTATGCAATTCAAAACAATGGTGCGCCAACAACTGAAAACACAGTTATTTGGCAAACAGTTCTCCAAGATTTGAATGTTCAGTTTCCTATCCGTACTGCGGCTTTGGATGACATCGATGGTTTAGAGTCCAATGTTGTTGATGATATGTTGCTCGAATTTAGCCAACAAGAAGGCTTGGCAATGATTCAAAACAACAACCAAGGTGCTACATCATTACCTTATGGCGGTTCTAACGGCATTATCGGTTTGAATCAATATGCTGGTGCTAATGCTACCTACACAGGCGGTACAATCTCTACTGCTGCTTTTGGTACTTCTGGAACAGCAACGAGCAACGGCTTGCATAGCATTGCTACTTATGACCAATTGACCACTAACGGCAATACAGTCGGCGGTAACAATGTGAAGTTTGCTGACATCATCAACTTCCTACATTTCTTGCCACAAGAATATTGGACTCCAACAGCTAAGATTATTGTTAGCCCATTCTTCCTTGCCCAAATTCGTGGCTTGGTAGATACAAACGGCACTCCAATTTTCGAGCGTATGGATCCATTGATTTCCGAAGGCATCGTAGGCCGTATCGCTGGTTTTGATGTTGTGGTTAATAAGTATCTTGATACTCCATATCAAACAACTACTGGCTCTGCTGGCACAACCAGCTTGTATCCAATGTATTTTGGCGATTTCCCTCGCTTCCATACAATCGTAGATCGTTTGAATATGGTTCTGCGTCGTTACGATCAGACATTGCCTGGCTTTATCACTTTCTTTGGTGAGAAGCGTTTGGCAACATCTGTAGTTGATCCATTTAGTGCGATTCGTTATCGCTCTACTGGTACAGCGACCTAAGTAATAAAGTGGGGGGTCAAAAGCTCCCCACTTCTTAATTAATTATTGGAATTAAAAATTATGAGCCTAATCCTCGAAGCAATCAAAACCGCCATCAAAGATGGTGAGGCAGAAGTAAACTTAAGAGAAGCATCAGCCTTAACTGGTTCTGGTTCGGGGGCTGGTGGTCGATTAATTTATGATGATGCCTTTGCATCTTTGCGCCAAAACAATCCTATCCGTAATGCGGGGGCAAGAGTTATTACAACTATTGGCTCAGATGAAGGATTTGTTGTTAAAAAGGGCAATGTAACTAATATTCAAACTAACACTACTAACCCTTGGGGCTATCCTATCAATAGCAACAATGTGGCGGGTACTGCTGGTCTATCTACTGCTTATTGGCAACTGCCAGTAAGAGATTTAAATGCTGTTGTTCCTATTCGTGAGGCTTTGCTTTCCGATATTAATGGAATTGATCCTGCTATTGTAGGGGACATTTATCTAGAATTTGCTCAACAAGAAGCACTTTCAATGATGTATAACTCAGACCAAGCTGGTTCAACAACAGTAAATTATGGTGCTACTCTTGGATTGCGTGGATTGAATTCTTATCCAGGCGGTTCTACTGCATCATTTGGTACTAATGGCCCAGCCATGACCAATGGTTTACATACTGTTAAACAAGTAACTCAAGCCTCTGCAACAGCCGTTTCTTATAATGATTTGGCTAATTTAGTTAGCGCATTACCTCCTCAGTATTATTCAGATATAACTACTGCTTGGATGATGCACCCAACCACCATTAATGCTTTGCGCCAATTGCTGACAACTACTTCTAATATTCCTTATTTCTTGGAGGTTGGTGATGAAGATGGTGGCGCAGTTGTTTATTTATTTGGCTTCCCTGTTGTACCTAATCCATATATGCAAATCGCTGGTTCTGGGAATTATCCAGTCTATTTGGCTGCATGGAATCAATTTGTAACTATTGCAGATAATGATTTAATGACTATTAAGTCTTTTGAACAAACTAATCCTGGTTATCAAACTCTTTTCTGTGAAAAGCGTGTAGTCAGTACCATTCGTGATGTATTTGCTGGTGTTAGATTGGTAGGCTAAGATGCCATTAGATAGCTTAACTAATGGCCCTTTTTTAGGGACTACTCGTAATCCATATAGCTATGACAAAATTGAGCAAGTAAGCCGAGATATTTCTACTCCTTGGCTTACTATGGATGAGGTTACAAATCAACTTAATCTGTTCATGGATGAGAGCCAAGATAGCTATCTTCAAGGGCTTGAATTGGCTACTCGTATGGCGATTGAGGATTATCTTGGCATGACCATATTCCCAATCAAGTGGAAGGTCTATTACGGCACTTTTAATGGCATGACAGGCACTCAGATGAGCCTAGACTTGCCAGAGGTTAGTCAAAACAATCAAGGACAGGTTGGGACAGTAATTAATGAGGTTGCTTATTATTCAGGAGCTACGCCTCCTGTTTATACAATTATTGCACCTACAAATTATTATTATGATCCTACTGGTAATAAGGTAATTGTATCTGGTATCCCCGATTCAGCTAGTCAAATTATGACCAGTCCAATCGTTTGCACTTATACAACAAATCCTAGTCCAATTGCACAATATCCTGTGGTCAAACAGGCAGGATTGTTACTTTTGACTCATTTATACAACAATAGATCAAATACTTTGGCTGGTGGATTACAAAATATCCCTTATGGAGTAGATCAATTGCTTCGCTTATACAAACCACTAATTATGTAAATGTCAATAGCCCGTTACGAAAATATCACTATTAATAGAGTAACCAATGGCACAAGCCAATATGGTGAACAAACTACGACTATTGCAAAATGGTTTGAAACTAGAGCAAGGGTAAAGGATGTTCATAATAGCCTTAGAATTTCTGAAAAATATCGTATTTATTCAGATTTAACTAATTTGACTTGTAACTACACGCCCAATTTAAAAGAGATTGTAGATAATCAAAATCTATATTCTGTTACTTGGCGTGGACAAGATTGGCGTATTACTGATTGCATTGAATCTAATGATCGCATGAATGTAACTTTGCTCTGCTATCGCAATGACCCGAGCATACCGGTATGAGCCAAAATAGCGTTCTTAATTATGCCAAGGCTATCCAGTATCAATTGGAATCTATTGTCTCTCCTGTGCCTGTTTATGCCCTTTTTAATCGTAATTTTGTGCAGGGGCAAACCCAATTTATAACTTGGCAGTTACGCAATGTGCATCAGCCTGTATATACAGGGCCACAATCCTCCAAAGGGATTGATACTCCAGTATTTCAAACTTCTATATTTACCCAAAAACTAGAAGATGGTTTTATAATAGAAAATCAAATAGCACAAGCATTACATGGCTATCAAGGTCAGTTTGGCGGTACAGGTGGTTTTTGGGTTGCCAAGGCTGATTTAATGTGGCTTTATAATACTTTTGACGATACTATTGGTATGCACCAGATTATTTTGGACTGTACCTTAGATATTCCAACTTAATATAAGATAAAATTACTTAACTTTTTAATAAAGGAATTAATCATGTCACTTCCAAATAAAGTCTTACCAGGGTTTTCAGCAGCCCTATATATGCAGCCTACATCAAGCCCAACTCCATTGGCTGTTTCGGCTTTGTCCACTTTGGCTTCTGTATCTGCTATTGCCGTATCAGGCAATTTAGTGCCAGTTGAGGCAATCCCAGCTTTTGGTCAAGATGATGCAGTTGCATCATTTATGGTTGCTGGTAGCCGTCAATCTGACAAAATCCCTACTCAATCAGCACCAACATCAATGACAATTACTGCCGCTTGGAATCCTAGCGATGCTAATTTGCTCTTGATTCGTGGCGATGCTTATAGTGGAGTTATTGATCGTACTTATGTTATTTCTGCAACCGATGGCACTAATATTATTTATTATGCTTTTAATGGTCGTGTAAGCCAATTTCATATTGATTCTCAACCAGGCGCAGAAGCCAAATGCGTATTTACAATCCACCCCCGCGGCAACCAGTATGGTTGGAGCAATTCAGCTTAAGGAGTATTTATGAAAGTTCAATTTGCTAATGGCAAAATTTTTGAAGCCAAAGACATTGATGATGCTATTGCTCAATGTCTTGGTGGAGGAGATGACCCATTTAACCCAGTAGTATTACAAGACGAACCACAAAAGAAAACAACAGAAAATGCAGATTCAATCGAGCAATGATTTATTAGCATTTATCATAAGCCAATCCAATTCAGGTAACAGGAATTGGTTTGGCTTTACTCAACAAAAGATTGCTGGAATTCATACTGCTTATGAAATGGCCATATTGCATGGCGATAAAATGACTCCTGATGAAATTGTTAATTATGTGTTGGATTTAAACAACAAAATATTTAACAAAATTATTAAGGGTAGTGAGTAATGGCTGATAAGATTACTTTTGAGTTCAAAGGCTTTAAAGAACTTGAACAAGTCTTTTCCGAGATTCAAGATGATTTTGGCGAAAAAGATCAAAAGAAAATTTTAGTAAGTGGTGTTAGACAGGCTATGAAGCCTGTTTTAGCTATGGCTCGTATGAGAGCGCCAGTAGATACTGGAGCATTATCTCAATCGCTTAGAATTGAAGCTAGAAAGCCATCATCTAAAGATAAGCGTTCTAGGTATTACAATCCTGGTCAAGTTGCTATGGCGCTTGTTACAACTGCCCCTGGCAATGTTTTAGCAAAAAAGAAATGGCAAAATAAAAAATCTGGTACTAAAGAGGTTGGTATTAAATCTGATGCTAGAGCCAATGTTCAAGAGTTTGGTAGCTATAAGATGGCGGCTCATCCATATATGCGTTCTTCTTTAGAATCTCAATCTCAGGCGGTTACTGATAATTTAGGTAATAATCTAGGTCTAGCATTAGAAAAATATAAAGCAAAAAACAGTAAATAAGGAAAATATGACAAAATTAATAGAAGCATTTGGTAAAAAATTTGCCGAGAATAAAGACCTAATTCGCATCCGTTCATTTGAACTTGCTGGTAATACTTTTAAAGTAAAAATTCCATTGACATCCGAGTATGAATCCATGCTAGAACGCATGAGAATACTAGACGATGTTAAGGTGGCTGAATATTACAAAGAATTAATCAAAAACTTTGACCCATCCAAAGAAGATATTAATACTGGTTTAGGTATTATTTTTGAAGAAAATGATATTAAGATTCAAGGCAGATCAATGATGGAAACCGCCAAGAATAAGTTTTTAACCGAATATCGCATTTTGGAAATGATTAAGTTATTAGTGCCTGAAGAAGGATATTCTTTAGATGATTTGACTTATGCTGAAATTGATGAATTATTCCCATTTTCCATTCAATTAGAGTTAATTGAAAAGATTGGAGAAGTTATATCTCCAGCCTATAAGGATGTTAGGGGAAAGTAGTAAGGTCAGTCCGTAGGCAAGTTAAGGCTTATTTAACGGCTCATGGTACTGACCCAGCAACAGTTAATGAAGAAACATTTAACGACATCTGCATTATGTATAACGATGGGGTTATTGGTAATCTAGGATTATTGCAAGTATTGGGCAGTCATACGGCTGGACATTTTAATAGTTTGTTGCCAAAAGGCGCTTCTCCATACAAATTACAAGATATAATACCTAATCAGTATGATTATCTTTATCCACCATTAAGTGAGGAAGCAAAACGGGAGCAAGTTAGTAAAAACTTACTATCATTTGCAATGATGCACCCAGGAGCGCCAAATGTATTAAAGATACAATAGAAAGGTAGGAATCTAAAATTGCCAATACAATTGCACAATTAGCTGTTAAGCTAGGTTTAGAGACCACCGATTTTACTCAAGGCATTGAAAAAGCCAAAAGTCAGTTATCTGATTTAGCCAATAAAATTCCTACTTTAGCGGCTGTAGGTGTTGCCGCTTTTGGTGCTATGACTGCCAAAGCATTGGAATTTTCGGATCGTATGTCCGACCTTTCAGATGCTACCGATATTGGCATTGCCAGCATCCTCAAGATTTCAGAAGCCCTAGAGCAATCTGGTGGTCATGCGGATCAAGCTGGAAAAGTTCTTACTAAATTTGTTCAGTCTATTGATGAAGCCGCCCAAGGCTCAAAAACTGCCCAAGATGCTTTTGCAAGGGCTGGCGTAAGCCTTAAAGACCTTGCAAGTATGTCCACAGAACAGTTGCTTAATAAGACTACCGAAGGCATTGCCAAATTAGGAAGTAAGGTTGCTGAAACGGGAGTGTCTTTTGTCCTTATGGGCAAAGGCATTAAAGGCACAGATATGGAGAACTTTAATAAGTTAATCTCCCAATCTTCCGAGGAATTCCAAAAGTATGCCGATGCCGTATCTAATGCCGCAGACCTTCACGACAAACTAGAGGTTAAATCCACTAAGACTTTGGTGATGTTTACCAATGCTTTCTTGCCAGCTTTAAATACCATGTTTGATGCTTTAAATAAAACTGGTGGAGCAATGGAAACTGTTATGGACATTGCTGGTAAATGGTTTCAAGGCATGATTTATGCTGGACAGCTTACTGTAACCTTGTTCCAAACTATCAATGCCGCAGTCAATCTAGTTGGATTGACAATGGATGATATTGCTCATGGCAAGTTTGATAACTTTATGAATAGGCTTAAAGAATATGATGCTTATGTTGGAAAGTTGCGTGAAGGCGATAGACAGTTTGCTTACAAATTATTGCACCCAGAATCAGCCGTTAAGCCTACCGGAACAGATACAAGTCGCACAGTAACAGCCGCTAAGGATGCGGAAGCCGATAAGCAAAAACAAATGCTTTATACCGCCAGTCTTATTTCAGGAGAGTATCAAAGGCAAGTAGATTTTTCATTACAGCAATTAAAAACTAGAGATGCAATGGTCGGAATGACCACAGATGAAAAAAAGATTCAAGAAGCCATTAATCAGCAATTAGATGCTACATCAAAGAAAATTGATGAGATTACCAAATTGCGTGAAGCTGCCGCTGGTCGTGGTGCAGAGGCTAAGGTTTTAAAAGAATATGACGATCAAATTGCCAAGGTAAAAGAGATAGGCGCAGCAGCGGCTAAATCAGCCCAGCAAATTGAATCAGCTTCAATTGCAGCCCAGCGCACCTTTGGTTTTGGTTGGAAAAAAGCATTTGACCAGTATGCAGAAGATTCACAAAACTACGCTAAAAACGCAGAAGATTCATTTAATGCAATTACTAGCAATATGACTTCAGCGCTTGATAAATTTGTTGATACAGGCAAACTTTCATTTAGCGATTTAGCGACTAGCATTATTAAAGACCTTATTAAGATTCAATTGCGTATGCAAATGATGCAATTGTTTAGTTCTGCTAGTAGTATTTTTGGAAGCGGATTTGCTGGGTTAGGCGGAACAAGCTATACAAGCGCAACTACTGGCGGTTCATTTAGCGGTGCGGCATTTCAAATGCCAATGGCTGCAACTGGCGGCACTATTGATGGCCCAACCTTAGTTGGTGAGAATGGCCCAGAACTATTTATTCCAGGGCGCTCAGGCTCTGTTATTCCAAATAACACAATGGCAAATGCTTTGGGAGGCGGTGGCACAACTTACAACGGCCCTTATATTGCTAATATGTCGGCTATTGATACTCAATCAGCCATGCAGTTTATTGCTAAGAATCAAAATTCAATTTGGGCGGCTAATCAATCTGCTCAAAGATCATTACCTCAAAGTAGATAATCATGCCAAATTTAACTACCATTTTATCTATTTCTGAATCAGTAATGATTAACGACCAAAGATTTGTTGGTCAAATCCTTTCTAGAAACCAAAGGATTGTTACTAGCGAAGTGTTAACTGTAGTTCCATTTCAGTTCACTATGAAGCCTATGTCTTATCTTCTTTATAGTCAAAATAGAGCTTTGTTGGCTAATCTTAGAAAATATGATCGCTCACTTACACAATACTTAAATTTTGCTTCTACTGGTTGGGTGAATTATATTGCTTATCAAGGTGATATGACTTCTAGTCAAATTGCTACTTGTCAATGGCAAACAAGTTCTACAGGAACAAATTTAGTATTAGGAAGTTTACCTAGTATTGCTTCTACAGCCTATATTGTAAAGGCTGGTGATTTTTGCCAAATGGATAGTTATGCTTATATAGCGACTACGGATGTTTTAAGAGGTTCTGGAAGCACAGTAACAATTCCAGTACATAGAACTATTCTTACAACTTTAACTTCTGCTCAAAATGCTGTTATAGGGCAATATGGAACTACCATTAGCATGGGTGGATCTACTTATACTGGTTGTACATTCCCTGTAATCCTTCAAGGCTATCCTACTTACAATCTTGTGCCAATGACCAATGATTCTTTTATCCAATGGTCAGGAAACTTTCAAGCTATTGAGGCGGTTCAATGAGTAATGTAATTGCTCCTATAGAGAATACCAATAATATTCGGTATGCAGATTTTGTACAAATCATTGTACCAGCTACATCAACTTTAGCTGGTCATACATACAACTTTTCTACTGCTCCAGTTACCATTACTGCTAATGGAAATACTTTTGATGCTCTTGGTGCATTAGTGGGAATTGGAAAAATTCAAAGAGATATTAAATCTACTGCAAATCAAACCACAGTAACTATTGTAGGAATAGATACAGCATTACTTGGAGCAGTATTAGCATTAAACTTTAAAGGCTCACAGATTACAATGTGGAAAGGATTTTTTGATACAAGTAATCAATTAATCACTACTGGCGGTTCTGGTGGTCTTTATCAATATTTTCTTGGGTTTATAAATTCATTTAATATTTCTGAGCAATGGATGGAAGAAGCAAGAATGATGGTTGGCACAATTACTTTATCTGCCGCTAATGTTCAAATGATTCTTCAAAGTAGAATTGCTGGAAGATTTACTAATGATCCTAGCTGGCAATATTACAATTCTGGTGATACATCAATGAATAGAGTAGCTGTTATTTCAACACTTACTTATCCATTTGGAAAGACAGCATAATGGGATTTATTAATTATATTGTTGGTGCGGCTTTAATTGTTGCTGGATTTTTTTCAGATAGTCCACAACTAGTAATAATGGGTGTTGCGATGTTTGCATCTGCTGTTATTTCATCAATGACAGATGCTCCAGCACCATTTTCATCAAATGATACCAAGTTAAATACTGGTACAGCACTACAAGTTCCACCAGCTACAGATAATAAACTTCCTTTAGTTTATGGAACTGCTTATGTAGGTGGAACAGTTACAGACTTAACAATTACAGCAGACAATCAAGATTTATATTTTGTATTGGCATTATGTGAAGTAACTGGAAATGGAACAGATACGATTACTATTGGTGATATATATTATCAAGGTAAAAAATGTGTATTTAGTGGAACTTCTGTAACTGGTTTAATTGACCCATCTACAGGAATAACAGATACAAGTTGCAATGGATTTTTAAGTATTTATACTTATTTCAATGGTTCTAATAACCCACAAAATTCTACAATTTCAGCAATTACATTATTACAAGCAAGTGGATTAACCTATAAATGGGATTCTTCTAAGTTAATGACTAATACTGCTTTTGCAGTTATTCATATTACTTATAATCAAAATGCAAGAATGACCTCATTAGGTCAAACACAATTTCAAATTACAAACTCTAGAGATTCTGCTGGAGATGTTATTTATGATTATTTAACTAATGATGTATATGGTGCGGCAATACCAGTAAGCCAAATAGATACTACAAGCCTTACAGCGTTAAACACTTATAGTAATCAAGTAATTACTTTCACTCCTTATACTGGTGGAGCATCTACTCAATCTAGATTTAAATTAAATGGAACAATAGATAATTCTGGTAATGTATTAAAGACTTTGCAAGATATTACAAGTAGTTGTGATTGCTTACTTAAATACAATGAAATATATGGTATTTGGAGTGTTATAGTTCAAAGCCCTACATATACAGTAGCAATGGCAATAAATGATAGCAATATAAATGGAGCAATTAGTGTTACTACTATGGATATTTCCAATGTCTATAATATTGCACAATGCCAATTTCCAGATATAACTACCAATAGCTCATTTAATACTGCAACTGTAGATTTAGCTGTTGTCGCTCCTTCTTTACTTTATCCTAATGAACCAACAAATAGTCAAACTGTAAAACTTCCATTAGTAAACAATAATGTTCAAGCACAATTATTGGCTACTAGATTTTTAAAATCAGCTAGATTAGATTTGAATGTTAAATTAACAATCAATTTTATTGGCATTGAATTAGAAGCTGGCGATATAGTAACACTAACCAATGCAAATTATGGTTGGACAAATGCTTTATTTAGAGTGATGCAAGTTGTTCAAAACTTTAATCCTGATGGCTCTATTACTGTAGATTTGAATTTGCAAGAATATGACCCAAATGTATTTAATGATGTAAGTATTACTCAATATGCTCCACCACCAAGTACAGGATTGTCTAATCCTAGTGTTTGGGGAACTTTATATGCACCTACGATTGTAAGCAGTCAGCCTACTGCTACAAATCCATCATTTCAAGTAAGTATTGAATCTAGTTCTAATGGTGTAACTCAATATGCAGAAGTATGGTATTCAGCATTTAGTAGCCCATCTACTTCACAACTAATTTTTGCTGGCACTACAGAAATTCAATCTAATGGAATGCCATATGGAAACTCTACAATATTACCTTTAGTAACATTGGTAAATATTCCGGCTGGTAATTGGTATTTCTTTACTCGAATGGTAAACAGCTTGGGTACTTCTATTTATAGTCCAGCAAGCTCTGTATTGAATTGGAGGCCAACAACTTTTCAATATAGTCTGAGATACCTTTCTGTTGCTTATGCTACAAGCAGTACAGGAACAGGGTTTAGTTTAAGTCCTAGAAGTGGTGCAACTTATTTTGGATTATGCAATCAATCTGGAACAGCACCTTCTACAACTCCTTCAGATTACACTTGGTATCAAGCTAGAGTAGCTTTTAGCACTAATGAATATTTGCTATACACCAATAGAACTGGTAGAAGATTTAGTTTTGATGAAGGGTTTGCTGGTTATGCGGCTGGTACTGCATCTTTTGTACCAACTCAGACAGTTACTTTTGACCCTTCCATCTGGGCGGCATTACCTGACGGCACAAATTTAATAGACTTAGATTTAAGAACTGGGCAATTAACCCAAACAGGAACTACAACTGTAGGAACTGGACAAGTAGCCATTACGAATAATCCTGATGGCACTATTGTTTCTTCTTTGCAACAATATTTAGATTTTGGTGGGGCATATACAAAAACTTCTGCTGTAGCTACTTTAACCATTGATATTTATGGTCGAGTAGTAGGGTTTCAAACTCCTGATGATTTTGACTATACTGCATCGCAATATACTGCAACATCTGGACAAACTGTATTTACTCAAACTAGAGGTACAGGATATATTTCTGGTCAATGCTTAGTCTTTAGAAATGGGTTGTTGCTGGACACAACTGAATATACTGATACTGGTGGCGGAACAGTAACTTTGGGTACTGGAGCAACAACTGGTGACAAAATTACTATTATTGCTTTTAAATCAGTTAATACTACAACTGGAGTTTATGCTTCATTTACTAGAAACACAGTAAGTCTATCTAATCAATCCACCTATACAGCATCAGGGTTTACCTTTAATGATGGTTATGAATTATTATTCTTAAATGGTACTGTGGTTAATGCCCAAGATTACAATTTATCAGGACAAGTATTATCCTTTATACAGAATGTAAGTGGCGATTTGCAAGTCATTCAATGGACAGCTAATAATCTTGGTGTAGCCAATGGAACACCAGTAAATGTGGATGTCTATACAACAATAGGGCAAACAAATTATAGCTTTAGTTATAATACTAATGCTTTTAACTTATATAACAATGGAGTATTACAAGTTAATAGTACAGACTATACAGCTACATCAGGTTCACTTTATACTTTATCAACAGCACCATTAGTGAATACCAATCTTTTGGTACAAGAAACTTTTTCAAGAACAGGAGCAGTTTAATATGAGCCAAGCCCTAAATTTAGCTAACTTTGCTAATAAGTTAAATACATCAGGACAAACTGATAATACAGGGCTACAGAATAGTTCTGTAACTGTTACTGCTGGAACTGGCATGAGTGGTGGTGGTTCTGTAGCATTAGGATCTTCTGTAACCCTTAATAATGCTGGTGTTACTTCTGTTACTGCTGGAACTGGTATTTCTGTGTCAGGCTCTACTGGTTCGGTAACTATTTCTGCATCTTCATCGGGCTTGCCCGGTGTTTTTGGTCAAGTCTTTACATCCAATGGAACATTTACTATTCCTACTGGAGTTACTGCAATTAAAGTAACTGTAGTTGGCGGTGGTGGGGGCGGTGGTGGCAATGGAAGTAGTGGCGGTACTGGTGGTACAAGCTCTATTGCATCAGGAACTCAAACAATTACAACTGTTAGTTCTGGCGGTGGTGGGGGTGGTGTAAATTCTGGTGGTACTGCGGCTGGCGGTACTGGTGGTACATCATCAACAGGCACTTACCATATAAATGGTGGTGATGGCGGTGCTGGTGACGGAAGTGGTACTGGAGGTGGTGGTGGTGCTTCTGGGGGTGGTGCTGGTGCATTGATTACTTCTTCTGGTGGGGCTTGGGGTAGTGGTGGCTTTGGAAGTACCAACTCTGGTGCTGGTGGTGTTGGAAAAGGATATGGAAATGGTGGGGGTGGTGCTATTGGCTGTGGTGCTGGAGGTGGTGGTGCGGTAACCGTTGTTTATTTAACTGGTTTAACTCCAGCCGCAACTTTAGCAGTAACTATTGGAGCCGCTGGGGGTGGTGGTTCTGCTGGTGGTGGTTCTGCTGGAGGTGCTGGTACTGCTGGTTTCTTGTTAATTGAATGGTAAATAAAATGACAACGCAAAATTATTTAATCGTAGAAACAAATATCGTAACCAATAATGTTGTATGGGATGGCGATGTTAATACTTGGACACCACCAGCAGATATTTTAATGTTAATTCAAGCAACAACACCAGCAATGGTTTGGGAATTAAACGCAGATAAAACTGATTATGTATTAACAGAGCAAGTTGGTGTTGGTGATATTGGGTTTACTTGGGATGGTTCAGCTTGTGTTACTAATGAGCCTAAACCAACAATTTCAGCATGATTAAAGCACTAGAAGATGGCACAGTATTTGTCAATGTATTTGCACAAGGCAAATATTAAGCTATAATCATCAAAACAACATAATACAAAATCCGTTTCCCTGTGAGTACATAGGGTAATTAACCTAGTTAGGAGTGTGTTATGACTGTTTACGCAAAAAATTCTTTGACGCAAATCTCAGGATTTAACAATTCGATTATTGCTGGCGAATTGGTCTATCAACAACAGACCTATTGGAATCTAGTAATGGCAACCGATGGTATTCCAGTTGATTTAACTGATGTAACCATTGATGCCCAAATCATTCGCAGACAGTTATCCAATGTCATTGATACCCGTTATGGGCTATCTTTTGATATTGCCGACTATACTCCTACTCCTGACCCTATAACCCTATCTATTGTTAATCGGAATGATACGGCTGGATTATTTACTTTGGTTATTGACGATAACTCTTGGTCATTAGTTGATACTGATACTGAATTAGCCATTAACTCACAAAATGGTGTTGGCTTTAGTGGTCGAATTAAATTGAGCTTTCCAGCATCGGGAACTACCCCAGCGCAAGATTCTATTATCTTCTTATTCTTTATTGTGCGTTCTGATGCAATCGTAAAGGTTTAACATGAAATTAACCATTGACAAAGGTGCAGTAAATGACATTACTGTATCGGTTAATTCTACCGATGTAACTGTTCAACAAGCTCAAAATATCCTTGTTGAAGTAACCCCTACTCCTTCACAGACAGTTAATATTGATAGAGGTCTTATTGGCCCACAAGGGGCGCAGGGTGAACAAGGCCCACAAGGTATTCAAGGTGAAAAAGGTGATACAGGCGCACAAGGCCCTAAAGGTGATACTGGAGCAACTGGCGCACCTGGCGCAGGAGTAGCCACAGGCGGTACAACTGGGCAAGTATTGGTCAAAGCATCAAACGCTAATTACGACACAATATGGGTTAGTTTAAGCGGTTTAAGCTACCAAGGCACATGGAACGCTTCATCTAACACTCCAGCACTTACTTCTAGCGTTGGTACTCAGGGTAACTACTACATTGTTAATGTCGCTGGCTCTACTAATCTAAATGGTATTACCGATTGGCAAATAGGTGATTGGGCTATTTTTGAAGGTTCAATCTGGCAAAAGATTGATAATACTGACACAGTTACTAGCGTAAACGGATATACAGGTACAGTAGTTCTTACTCAAACAGACATTAGCGGCACAGTCCCAACTAGCAGAACTATTACTGCTGGCACAGGTTTAAGCGGTGGCGGTGACTTATCTGCTAACCGAACTTTAAATATTGCAAATACAGGAGTAACTGCAACAACTTATGGCTCTGCAAGTTCTGTGCCTGTAGTAGCAGTAAACGCACAAGGTCAAATTACAAGTGCAACAAGTACAGCTATTGCGATTGCTAATACCGCAGTTTCAGGTCTTGGCACAATGTCCACGCAAAATGCCAATGCAGTAGCAATTACTGGTGGTTCTATTAATGGAACAACTATTGGGGCTTCAATAGCGGCAGATATTACAGGCAATACAGTAACTGCCGCCACAGGATTTATCAGTCAAAACTTTACAGGTTTACCAGCTTTAGGCGGTAATTTAAAGAGTAGTGCAGG
>JGI24890J29729_1000640_pt1 | contig 20464 bp, 18 predicted proteins | sample FreactcultureFD7_FD_29729 | JGI IMG/M metagenome (IMG submission 29729)
GCGCACCAGCAAGGGTAAAAGGAACAGAATTGTTCCCTTATCAAATGGGGTAAGTCCCACTGCGTATGGGAAGTTTGGCACGATCGCCCAGTATGGGCTACACATATTGCTATTAAACACAACAAGATCTGGCAGAAAGATGCACCAGAATTGTTTCAAAGCGAGCAAATTATAATTTCAGACATAATTGACTTATAGTGAATTAATAATTTTTCTACTATCTGACTCAGGTGAATCGCTGAGGTCAATAATGACTTTTGCGCATTCCTTATATAAGGGATCTCTTCTTTTAAAGCGCTCACTTAGTATTTCGATCCCATTAGATCCAAGAGCTTGTCTACCAACTCCGCTATCACCTGCGCGAGCAATAATTTTTTCCAGCGGTAATCTAAGATAAACGGCAAAGGTTGTTTTAATTAAATCACGCATACTTTCTGTGTCAACGACAGATCCGGCAGCCCCGGAAATAAATGGTGAGGGTTTCTTTATAATCTGAATCAGGTACTCACGTTCTAATTTATGAAGTTCATCGACAGGTAGGATTTCTAGCTCTTCGACACTAAGCCCGTGAGTAGATTTAAGATCTAAATCATTATCAAAATACTCCCAGCCCAGCTCTTTTGAAAGTAATTTTCCAAGTGTTGACTTTCCCGCTCCCATGGGCCCAATAAGTAAAAGCTTTTTAGCTTCTTTCACTTTACCTGATCCAAGGCGGCGGCATCTTTAGGCGTAATGATTGCTTTAACAACTTTCCTACCCTCAACATCGTGGAATGCGCTTTGCCAATCATCGAGTGAGTAAACAGAGGTAAGTTTTGTGGGGTCATATTTACCTGAAGCCATGAAGGCCAAAGCCCTATCCCAGCTTGAATATTCTGAAGACATCGAAAAATAAACAGCAAGCGATCTGGTCATTGCAGCGTTTAAAGCAAATTGCACTTCAGGATCGCTTGCTAAGCCAAGTTCGAGTACTCTCCCAAGGCGTCTTGTCATATTTATCGCAAGTGAAAGTGAGTCACCTGAGCCTGTGGAATCAACAGAGACATCAAACGAATCGCCAAGCTCATCAATTGGGTTAACACCATTTTTAAGTTCATACGTACTAATTCCAAGTTTTTTAGCAAGCTCAAGTCGTTCTTTACTTGATGAGCGGCCAACGACTGTTACTGAGCTAGCACCCGATGCTTTTGCAAGTAGTGCTGTGATTAAACCTATTGGGCCAGGGCCAATCACAAGTACTTTTTCCCCAACCTGAAGAGCAACTCTGTCCAGGCCAGTAATACATATCGCAGTTGGCTCACATACTGCAGCTGCTAGAAAAGGAACACCATCTGGCACTTTATGCAGCAAGTTAGCGGGAAGGGTTACGAAATCAGCAAAGGCTCCATCAATGCCCCATCCCGGGCTACGTTTAGCTTGGCATAAATGGATTGCTCCNCGCCTACAAGCATCACATGCTAGACATGCAAGTGTGTGCTGTTCACAAACAACTCGATCGCCAACCTTCCAATTTGTGACATCACTTGCTACTTCCACAATGCGCCCTGTGTACTCATGGCCGAGTACTACGGGAGGCCAATTCTTGTGAGTGTCTTCAAGGATGTGAAGATCAGTCCCGCAGATTCCGCATCCAAAGACTTCTACCAGAACCCAACCTTGTTTTACTGTTGGTTTCGGCCAGTCACTTTTGAGTTCAACATGCCCGACACCTTTTTCAAGCTTTACTAATGCCTTCATGTGAGCCCCCTATTGGACCTTAACCGCTAGATCTTGGTCAACTGAATACACCCTGATAATGTCTGACCATAGCATTCTAGGAAATCTACCAACAAACCATAACCCGGAGGGTTCATGTCATCCCAAAACGCAAACAGCAATAACGGCCCTCATATTTCATTCAAGGAATTCGAAGCCCTTTTTAATGAGCTTAAGACTTGGGATCAATACACCCCAGAGACCTTGGAAAGAGGAGCGCTTAATTACATAACACCAAGTGTCACGAGTGCTTCTGCTAGAGAGGTTAAGACCGGAGAGATGATCACTCTCGCTCTGGCTTGGAATACTGTGCCAGGGCTTGATAACCAAAAGCCTGCACTTCATTACATGAGTGAGATGACTGATGTGGATGACATGGAGCCAAAGTGCAACATGGATTTCATTGGTGTAGATTTTCATGGCAAAGCAGTGACTCATATGGATGCCATGACACATATTTCTTACCTTGGCAAACTCTTTGGAGGTAAGGATTCAAAAATTGAAGTAACTTCCCAAGGTTCAAATTGGTCAACAATCGATAAGCTTGGTCCTTTTGTTACGCGGGGAGTACTACTTGATGCAGCCTTGATGCGCGAAGTTGCTTGGTTGGAGCCAGGTACTGCTATCCATAAAGAAGATGTATTAGCAATGGAAGAAAAGTTTGGATTTAAAATTGGTGAAGGGGACTGCATTTTGCTCCATGCAGGTCACCACAGAAGGCAAAAGGGCCACGGCATGTGGGATCCAAGTGATTTTTCTGCAGGATTTCATTTTGATGTCATGGAGCTATTCAAGGAGCGTAAAGTAAGTGTTATAGGCGCAGATGGTGACAGTGATGTTCGTCCATCACCTGTTGAAGGAACACACTCACCGATTCATGCTCTGGCGCTACCTGGTATGGGAATTCCACTTCTAGATAACGTTTATTTAGAAAAACTCGCAGATCATTGCGCGAAGGCAAAACGTTGGACATTCCAAATAACTGTGGCGCCTCTTAATGTTCCAGGCGGTACGGGCTCTCCAGTTAATCCTGTTGCGATTTTCTAATGAGTTTTTCTGTTGGGCTTTCAAGTGATTTATCAGATGGAGCAGGTGGCTTTAGCTGGGGAAAGATAAGCATTGAAACTCTAGATCCATTATCTTGGGAATTCATGAAGCCAACAGGCACAAATTTCACGCCAGATGTTCTGATGGGATATGACGCCGTTGCATTTGCGGGTCCAGGAGTTACCTCAGATTCATTTGGTAAACCTGATGAATCTCCACTTGTCATCTCTCGCTTTGGTGTTGGTTATGACAATATTGATTTGGGCTCGTGCACGCGCGCAGGAACTGCTCTCACAATTACACCCGATGGATCTCAAAAGCCTGTTGCAACAGCAGCTCTTACATTATTACTTTCAACGATGCACCGATTAGTCGCAAAAGATCAGCTAGGTAGAAACCATGGATGGGATAAGAGAATTAATGGTTTAGGCATGGGATTAAATGGAAAAACGATTGGAACAGTTGGGCTTGGGAATGTTGCAACTGAATTCTTTAGGTTACTTGCACCTTTTGATTGCACAAGACTTTCTTTTGACCCTTGGAAGGTCCAACTTGAAGCTGATCAGCATAATGTGACACTCGTAGACCTCGATACGCTTATGCAAGAATGCGACGCAGTTATCGTTATGGCCGTCCTTACGCCTGACACAAGACATCTTATAAGCACTAAGCAGTTAACACAGATGAAGAAAACTGGAATATTAATCAACCTTTCGCGTGGGCCCATAATTGATGAGACTGCTTTAATTTTAGCTTTAGAGAATCAAGAGATTGCCGGGGCGGGGCTGGATGTGTTTGAAGTCGAGCCGCCCCTAAAGGAAAATCCTCTTTTTAAAATGGAAAATGTAATAGTTACTCCCCATAATATTGCTTGGACTGATGAGCTCGCTCTTGGAATGGGCAAAAGCGCGTTCACAGCCATTAAGGCAATTAGCCAAGGNAAAATTCCACAATATGTTGTTAATAAAGATGTACTTGAGACCGAACAATTCAAAACGAAATTAGCTAGGTTTAGTACATGACACGGGAAAATAGAGTTGCTGTTATTGGACTTGGCAACATGGGGCTCCCAATTGCTAATAATTTAGTAAAGGGCGGGATTGATGTTGAATTCTGGAATAGATCTGATGNAGCAGCAAATTCTGCTATAAAAGCTGGAGCAAAAAGAGTTTCTGAATTAAAGGATATTAATTCCCGCATCATCTTAACTGTCTTGCCAGGAATTGATCCAGTTAAATCTATTTTAGATTTAGGACTTCGTTCCGCATTAAAAAAAGGTGACATTCTTGTTGTGATGGGTACCACTTCAATTGTTTCGATGGTTGAACTTGGTAACGAGTTAAAAGCAGATGGGATTCTTGCTGTTGATGCTCCAATGTCAGGAGGTGATATTGGAGCCCAAAATGCAACTATGTCGATCATGGTGGGCGCAGATGCTCAGACATTTGAAATTTTATTACCGGTTTTTGAAAAAATTGGAAAGACTATACGTTTAATTGGCCCTGTTGGCGCCGGACAACTAACAAAGGCTGCAAACCAAGTCATTGTGGGGATTAATATGACCGCACTTGCTGAAGCAATTACGCTGGCCCGCAGGTCAGGGCTTGATGCAAAAGCTGTCTTTGATATTTTATCGACAGGTCTAGCTGGTTCTAATGTAATGAACTTTGGGCGTTCAAAAATTGAATCTGAACAGTACATACCGGGGGGATATTCAAAGTTTCTCTATGCAGATCTTAATTATGCTTTAGAAGCAGCAAGTAACAGTCATACAACTCTTCCAGTTACGACCTTGGTTGCTTCTTTATATAAAAGTTTGATGGATAACGGTGAAGGAGATTTAGATATCGCTGCTATTACACGAGAAATTGAAAGAATGGCCGATAAATAAATTATCCCTGAGCAACAATATTATTTAGTTCTTGACCTGAGCTAAGTAATTTTAGTTGTGACTCAATCAATTTTCTTCCTCGTGACTCAAACGCAGCTGAGTTGCCTCCAACATGTGGAGAGATAATTAGGTTCTTTGCCTTCCATAATGGGTGATCAGTAGGCAATGGTTCCGGATCGGTCACATCTAGGCCAGCATAAATTCTTCCAGAATTAAGCTCATTCAGAAGGGCTTCTGTATTAATAATAGGTCCCCGCCCAACGTTAACAATGACAGCACCATCTTTCATCAGAGCAAGCCTTTTGGAATCAAAAAGATTTTTACTTTCCTCATTGAGGGGAATTACAATAAATACAAAATCTAAATTTGGCAGATGGGTATCGAGTTCAGAAATAGCAATCGAACCATTTTGACCAGACCTTGAAAACATCGAAATCTCAACATCATATGGTTCTATGTAACTTTTAAGAGTATTGGCAATCGAACCAGCGCCAAGTACTCCTATTTTGCTGTCAGTAAAAGAAGAATATCTCTTGTGGGCCCATTCACCTTTTGATTGGGCAATTGCAAAGTCATGAAAACCTCGACGTGATGCAAGTGCAAGTGCTACTGCTAGCTCAGCAGTGGAAGCATCGTGGACTCCTCTTGCATTACAAAGTACTACGCCTGGCTTTAAAAATTCTAAAGCATCATCAAATCCGGCATTTGGGACTTGTAAGTATTTTAAATTTGGCATCTTACGGACATACTCAAGTGCTTTCTTACCGCCCATATATTGGGGAACGTAAAATGTTATTTGGCTTAGATCATCAGTATCAAGTGAGAAATTTGACGGGCTTAGTTTCTTAATTCCTTCAGGGACGGTTAAATCATCCCACTGAGTCCAGATAGTGTGTTCCATGGTCTAATTATAGATCATTAAAGTGAAATAAGTACTTTTCCAGATTCCTGAGAATTTTTTGCTACCTCAAAACCTTTAACAGCATCATTAATACCAAATCTATGTGTTACTACTTTTCCAATCCAGGGATTTGCATCTAAGAGCAATATTGCATCATCTATTTCATTATTGAATCTAAATGTTCCCCTGAGCTGCAATTCTTTCGAGATTAATGATGCTAATTCGATAGGATGTTCNCCTGCCATAAGCATTCCGACCTGAACTATGACCCCAAGACGCTTTGTTGACTTGATCGCTGAGCTAATGGCTCTTGGAGCCCCAGAGCACTCTAAGACAACATCAAAATATTCATCTGGGACTGCTTCACTTCCAATTTGGATAGTGCTTGTGGCACCAAGGTCTTTTGCTCGCTTTAGAGGCCCATCGAGTACGTCTGTCGCAATTATTTCCGTAGCACCCTGAAGTTTCGCCGCAGCTACAGCCAGAAGCCCTATAGGTCCAGAACCTGAAATTAACACCTTTTTATTTTTTACCCCACCCGCAATGTTTATAGCGTGTAGTCCAACTGCTAATGGCTCGGCTAGCGCAGCGCTCTCCAACGTTAATCCATCTGGAATTACTCGCAACATACTTCGATCAAGATTCATAAATTCCGACATAGCCCCTTGTGTATGTGGAATTGTTGATGCACTTCCAAGGTAACTTCCACCAGGTCGTAAATGTTTTGCGATTTCAAGCCCAGGCTTACTTTGACCAAATTTTGCCGGGTGAACTGTAACTTTTGTTCCTGCTTTAAGTAGTCCTTGAGGATCCATATCCACTGTGCCCGATAGTTCATGGCCAGGGATGAGAGGTTCTTTTACAACAAAAGCACCGTTTGCACCCTCGTAGTAATAATGTAAATCTGATCCGCAAATACCAACGAAATTAACTTTTATCCGCACTTCATCTTCTTTTAATTCGGGCAGAGTAATTTCCTCTAGCCGCATATCTAGTTTCCCATGGATTCGCAAAGATTGCATAGTATTACTTGCTTTTGATTGCGTCTGCAAAATTTGCGCCAAGCTGGGCTGGGTCAGCTAAGAAAAATGGAATACCAGGAGTATTACCTTGTAAAATTTTCACAAAAATCATGGTGACCTTATTTGAATTTTTACTTTTCTCAATATTTGATTTTAAGTCCTCGCTTGCCTCACATTCATAAGTCTCAATACCTAAACCTTTTGCTGCTCCAGCGATAGTTACATGCATTGCTTGGGATTCAAAGAGATCCGCTGATGCATGCTGGCCGTTATCTAAAACGATCACAGTGAGGTTCTTTGGACCGTAAGCCGCCAAAGTAGGCAGGATGCTAAAGCCCATAAGCAAGGAGCCATCACCATCAACTACTCCGACATTGCCTGAGTAGCCAAGAGCGATTCCAAGTCCTATGGGGGTAGTGAGTCCCATTGAATCTAGAAGTGGCAGATGAGTTGGGCGCTTTGAGAATGATGCAAACTCTCTAGCAGTAGCTCCACATGTGATCACTAGCGGATCAGATACAAATTCACCGTCAATTACTTTCAGTGCTTCCATTCTGGTCATCTTTGCCATTATTTGATATCCAATCCTGGGTGCAATGCTTCAAATAGAGTAACAATTGGTCTGCGTTGGATCTGAGCTAATTTTGCAACAGCATGTGTTGATGAGCGCCAGACGTCAGGTGTATCGCTTATACCTAAATTTTCTACCCTTATGCTCAAGCGTTTGAGAAGATCTGGTACTGATTCGGAGATTGAATGAATCATTGAATTATATTCACCTAATCCACCACGAGTATTTGCGAAAATTGGAAAACCCGTATGGTAAGAATTCGCAAAAGTACCAAGCGCGGTGAGGGCGTTACCAAAACCATTATCTTGCATGACTATTGCAACTTTTTTACCAGCAAGCGCCATACCACCGGCTATACCAACTGCTTCTTCTTCTCTATTAGCCATGACAGCTTTGACGCCATTAGCTTCCAGCCCTCTAATGACAGGTGCAGAATGTGATGAAGGGACGTATACGAAAGCCTCTATTCCCCAATCGCCTAAGCCTTCAATTAAAGCGGTCAGATGGGCATTAGCCTCTTTCACGATTTCTCCTTACTAGATTCGCCAAGATTAGCGATGAAAAGCGTAATCAGCGAGAGGGATGTGATTCCCGCAGCTGACCATAGTGGGGCTGAGTAGCCAAGGTTAAGTGAAATAAATAAGCCACCCAACCACGCCCCGATGGTATTGCCAATATTAAATGAAGCAATGTTTGCCCCTGAAGCCAAAGTGGGTGCGTCTTTTGCGTAGTGCATCACTCGCATCTGGACTCCAGCCGCCGGAGCAAAACCCAGTACTCCCATAAGTATTAGGCCGATAAGTGCGCAGATTTTATTACTAGCTGTTAGTGCGAAGAAGACAAGGACCGCAAAGAGGAGTGATAGCGAAACCGATATTGCTCTATTGAGGTTTTTGTCTGCTGCTTTCCCACCATAAAAATTACCTACAAAAACACCAACTCCAAATAAGAATAACAAGATTGGCATAGTTGATTCAGCAAAACCGCTTACTTTAGTTAACGTGAAAGCAATATAGGTAAATCCGCCAAACATCCCACCAAAACCAAAAATAGTTATAAGTAGTGAAAACCAGACTTGGCGCTGCTTAAATGCCCTCAATTCGTATCTAACAGATCTTGAATGACTTTTTAGAGCTTCTTGCGAATCGCTGGGAACAAAAAGAAAAATCCCAATGAGGGCAATCACGCCAACTCCTGAGATTGTCAGGAAGGTCGAACGCCATCCAAAGTTCTGTCCGAGCCATGTTCCGAAAGGGACACCTAAAACATTGGCAACGGTCAGTCCACCAAACATAATTGAAATAGCGGTTCCTTTTCTATCACTTGCTACTAAACCGATCGCCACTACTGCGCCAATTCCAAAAAAAGCACCATGACAAAGAGCAGAAACAACGCGTCCTATAAGCATTACATCAAAAGTTTTTGCTACACCTGATATCAGGTTGCCAGCAATAAACAAAAGCATAAGTGACATAAGAACTTTTTTACGGTCGTATTTTGTAACCGAGACTGTAATGAATATTCCTCCGATAGCCACGCTTAAGGCATACATAGAGACCAATAAACCTGACTTAGCAGTTGAAACGGAGAAATCTCTCGCAATATTAGGGAGTAACCCAACAATCGCAAATTCTGTTAGACCGATGCCAAAACCACCAGTACCTATTGCAAAAAGTGCAATAGGTAACTTACCGATAGTGTTTCTCATTTAAGAACCATTAAATTGCATAATATAAAGACCAGCGTTGTAATCAGTCATATAAGCAATTCCCTCAGAGTCAACAAATACATCTGCGCTTTGAATTACTTGAGCTCTACCAGGTCTTACATCATGCATCTTCTCAGGGGCAGGTGGGACCCATGCACCAATTTCANCTGGTTGGTATTCATTTGAAATATCGTATACGCGTAGCCCTGCATTTTGATATGTGGCGAAGATGATTTCACTACTGACAAATGAACCAGGGCGGTTTTCGTGAAGATTGTGAGTACCAAAGTGCCCACCCTTATTTACATAATCAGCCTCTTCAGGAATAGGAAGCGTCGAGATCGAAATAGGGTTTGAAATTTCTTCAATATTAAATACCCAAGTTCTCTTTATTCCATCTGCTGCGTTATCTGCAACCGCTTCGTCTGCGACTAAAAGGAGATTGCGGTCCATAAGTGGCAACGGACTATGTGTACCGCCCATATAAGGCGGCGCCCAGTTTTTATGAACTATCAACTCCGGCTTTGTTCTATCTTTTACATCAATAATTGTCATACCGCCATCACGCCATGCGCCAAATGCATAGTCACCTGCAACTAATGCATGATGCAATCCATAGCGCCATTTATTTGAATCCCATGATGGTTTTTCTCCTGCTGNAAGATTCTGACCCGGGATCCACCATTTGCCAGCAATTTTTGGCTTAGTTGGATCGGCCATATCGATTGTTATAAGGCAAAAATCCGCGAATCCTTTGAGGAGAGCTGATGCATATGCCCAACGGCCACCTGTGTACCAAATTCGGTGGGTTCCAACACCGTCAATCGGCAAGAACCCGATTTCACGAGGTTCCTCAGGATTGCTGATGTCATATACCCGCATCCCAGCCGTGTAATCAACCGGTTGTTTTGCAAAAATCTCACCAATAGATTGTCCGTAGTAACTTGCTTCGTCAGCGAATGCTTTATGCGCAAATAAATTTGCTGCATTGATAATGAGTAATAAATTATCTGCAGTTTGCAGATGTGTTGACCAGGTATTTACGGGAGATGGTATGAACTTTACGGTTTTTGGGCTCCTTGGGTCCCGCACATCAATAACGGAAAACCCATTTGAGAACATATGGGCGACGTATGCATAGCCTTTATGAACCATGACTTGCATGCCATCAGCACGCCCACCTTGATCAGTATGGCTTAAGAATGAAACGTTCTTTGCAAAATCTGGTTTTGACAGATCTACATTAGACAAGATTTATTCGCCCTCATATTGCAAAATATAAAGACCAGCGTTGTAGTCAGTCATATACATGATGCCGTCAGGGTTCACAAATACGTCTGCGCTTTGAATGACCTTAGGTCTATTTGGGCGAACGTCATACATCTTCTCAGGAGCTGGTGGTACCCACGCAGCAACTTCACGTGGTTCAAATTCATCTGAAATATCATAAACACGTAAGCCCGCATTTTGAAATGTCCCAAAAATTGTCGTGCTACTGACAAATGAGCCAGGACGATTTTCATGGAGATTGTGTGAGCAGGTATGCCCACCTTTCTTAACGAAGTCATCTTCCTTTGGCTGTGGCAAAGTTGAGATAGAAATTGGATTCTTTTCATCACGGATATCAAAAATCCATGTTCGCTTTATTCCATCAGCAGCATTGTCAGCCACACCCTCGTCAGCGACGATTAAAAGGTTTCTATCAGTCAGTGGCAGAGGGCTATGTGTTCCACCAAGGAATGGCGGTGACCAGTTTCTATGAACTACTGCCTCAGGCTTTGTTCTATCTTTCACATCAAGAATTGTTAAACCACCATCACGCCAAGCGCCATATGCACGATCACCTGAAATAACTGCGTGATGTAGTCCATAACGCCACTTATTTGAATCCCACGATGGCTTCTCACCTGCAGCTGAGTGTTGACCAGGGATCCACCATTTTCCAACCATTTGTGGTTTTGTGGGATCACTCATGTCAATTGTTATGAAGCAGTAGTCAGTGAAACCTTTAAGTAGCGCTGATGCGTATGCCCAACGTCCACCCGTATACCAAATACGGTGCACGCCAACTCCGTCAATTGGCATGAATCCAATTTCGCGTGGTTGAGCCGGTGTACTTATATCGTAAACACGCATTCCTGCTGTGTAGTCAACGGGCTGGCTAGCGAAGACTTCGCCGAAAGATCTTCCATAATAATTTGCTTCATCAGCAAATGCAGGGTTTGCAAATAAGTTTGCTGCATTTACAACAAGGAGTAGATCATCTGCGCTTTGTAGGTGCAGGCTCCATGTTTGTGGGGGAGATGGAATGAAGTTAACAGGTTTTGGATTTCTTGGATCTCTAACATCGACCACTGTAAAACCATTTGAAAAAATATTTGCAATGTATGCATGGCCTTTGTGCACCATGATTTGCAACCCGTCACCGCGACCACCTTGATCAGTGTGTCCGAGAAAAGAAATGTTATTTGCGAAATCTGGAACTGTATGGTCGTGACCGCTCATGGGATCCCTTTTCTTAGAGGAATAATAATATTGAGTTCCTTACACTACAGAAGGTGTATGAGTAGTCAACCCAAATATTTAGTTGAAAATTTAACTATTCTTTACCTGGGTATGTCCAGCGCCTGCATTTTGACAGGGGGAGCCCTACCTGCCTGATATATAACGATTTGATAACAAAATAACCTTCGCATTGCATCTGCCTTGGGTGGTGTTAAGTTATTCCCCTGTGTCCNCTTCTCGGGACTTATGTCTAGTTAGGAATTTCATTGTCGAAGTCCCCGCTGCTTGAAGTGCGAAGTTTAGATAAATCTTTTTATGCAACTCATGCTGCTAATAATGTGAGTTTTACTGTAAACCCAGGTGAAGTAGTTGCATTGCTTGGCGAAAATGGTGCTGGTAAATCAACAGTAATTAAAATGTTAGCCGGTGTTTACCGTCCTGATTCTGGCGATGTATATATGGATGGAGAGAAACTCTCCCTTGACGGTATGAGCTCTCAAATTGCATTCGTTCATCAAACACTTGGTCTTATTGAGTGGATGACTGTTGCAGAAAACATTGCGCAGATTATTGGTTATCCAAAAAAGATGGGGTTGATAAGCCCACATGCAATGAATCAGCAAGCAGTAAATGTTCTTAAGATTGTTGGTGGAGGAATTGACCCGGATGCTCGTATCTTTAATTTATCTCGTACAGACCGCAGTTTATTAGCAATTGCACGTGCGCTCATTCAAAAACCTAAAATCTTGGTACTAGATGAGCCAACCGCTTCTTTGCCTGCCAGTGATGTCGCTCGTCTTTTTGAAGTATTAAAAGATTTGCAAGCCACAGGAGTAGGAATTATTTATGTATCCCACCGACTTGATGAGGTTTATGAAGTTGCACATCGCGCAGTAATTATGAGAAATGGGTCAGTTGTTGCTGATCGGGAAGTTAAATCTTTGCCGAAAATCGAACTCGTGAGTTTGATCGTTGGTCATGAGGTGCTCGACTCTCATTTTGCTGCGCCAGGTAACGAAGTTCAAATTTCTCTTAAGGACTTTGCAGCCTCTGGAGTTGGACCCCTTACATTAGATATTTATAAAGGTGAAGTTATTGCATTTTGTGGTCTTCGAGGAGCAGGGCAAGATGAAATCGGAAGAGCGATTGCTGGTGTTATTTCTGATGCCTCTGGAAATATTTCTAATTCAAATGGACCGCTGATCTACAACAAGGTTTCAGAAGCAGTAAAACTAGGAATTGGTTTCAGTACTTCAAACCGGGAAACTGAAGCAGTAGCAATCGGAATGTCAGTTAAGGAGAATTTGTTTTTAAACCCATCACTATGGGGGCGCCGCATTTGGCAGATGACAAATCTTAAAAAGGAGCGTGCAGCTGCGTTTCCTCATCTTGATAAGTTTGGGGTTCGTCCACGTGATCCTGATCTTTCACTAGATACTTTATCAGGTGGTAACCAACAGAAAGTAATTTTAGCAAGATGGTTTGGACTTGATTTTAAAGTGATGGTTCTTGAAGAACCAACAATGGGAGTGGATATTGGAGCCAAAGCAGATATTTATGGACTTTTTGGTGATGTAACAAAAGTAGGGACTTCTCTTGTAATTATCTCTACCGATATGGAAGAAGTTGTTCGAGTTGCAAACCGTGCGGTTGTATTTTTCCAAGGGAAGGTAGTTAAAGTTGTTGAGAAAAATGAAATAACTTTCAATAATCTAATTTCAACTGCATCAAATTTAGAAATAGTAACTACAACAGGGGGAACAATTGAGTAATAATTCACTACGCTCTACGGCTTTAGAGGCTCCAAAAGGTGCAGGATTTTTCCGTAAGGCAGTTCCCGTATATGGCATGGTTGCGATCATTGCCGTTCTATTCGTACTTTTCAGTATTTTAAAGCCAGATACTTTCCCAACCCTTTTAAATTTCAAAATTCTTGCTTCAGGTAACGCAACCTTATTCATATTGGCTTTGGGAGTTACTTTGCCAATGGTGGTTGGTAAAATTGATCTTTCAATTGGCTATGGTGTTGGTTTATGGCAGGTGCTCGCACTTGTGCTGCAAATGCACGGAATGGATTATCGCCTGGTCTTCTTATTAACTGTTATAGGAGGCGCAGCCGTTGGAGCTATTAACGCCCTACTTATTGAACTTGCACAGGTTGATGCTTTTATTGCTACTTTGGCCACAGGACAAGTTATTTACTCAATTTCATATTGGGTAACAGGTGGCCAACAGGTCATTGACTTAAAAAATAAGCGATCACCATCATTTAACCACTTGGGCACATGGTCTTTGTTCCATATTCCCGGAACCTTTATATTTGCAATCTTTTTAGCAGCAGCGATGTTTATTGTTCTAGAGTATTTGCCGGTAGGTCGTTACATGTATGCAGTTGGTGCTAATCCACGCGCTGCCGAACTCATGGGAATTAAAAGAAGTCGTTATGTATATGGTGCGATGATCTCATCAGGTGTGATTGTTGGAATTGCCGGATATCTATTATGTGCCCGCCAATTGGGTAACGTTCAAAGCAATATTGGACCTGATTACCTATTGCCAGCTTTAACAGCAGCTTTTATTGGCTCAACAACAATTAGGCCAGGCCGAGTGAACTCAATCGGAACTGTTGTCGGCATCTTTATTGCCGTTATTGGTATCTCAGGTTTGCTCCAGTTGTTCCCTGACAGTTTCTTCTTAACACCACTATTTAATGGTTTAACACTTGTAATCGCAATTACGATTGCCTCAGTCTCAAGTCGCAAGCGACGTAATAAGGCTGAAATAAGTATTCCGGATGGGAAAACTTCCGATTCGGATGGGGATGGTAAAAATAAGGCTTAAGTGCCTGCATAGTTCCAAACCCCAAAAAAGAAAGGTAAACATATGAAGAAACTACTTAAGATAAGCGTTGTTGCTTCTCTTGGTGCATCTTTGGTTCTTCCAGCGGTATCTATGTCATCAGCAAATGCTGCAGACATTGTTACTACTGCTAAGGCCTTTGTTGCAAACAGCTTAGCTGCGAAGGCTGGATTTACTCCTCCTTCAAAGGGTGCGACTGCTCAGAAGAAAGACAGCGCTGTAATTGCCTGTGTTGCTTCAGATCTTTCAAATGGTGGCGTAACTGGATCTATAGCTGGCATAAAAGAAGCGGCAGCTCACCTTGGTTGGACCGTAAAGGTTTATGACGGTCAAGGAACTGTTAGTGGCCGTACGGCTGCTATGAACGCTGCTATTACAGCTAAACCTGACGCAATTATTCTTTGCGGTACCGACGCAACTGAGCAGACAGCTCAAGTTGCAGCAGCAAATGCTGCAAATATCCCATGCTTCGGTTGGCACGCAACGCCTTCCGTGGGAGCAAGTCTTGGCCTCAAGATGAATGCGACTACAGATCCACTAGTTGTTTCACGTGAAGCTGCTGACTATGCAATTGCAAAGTCAGGTAAGACAAAGTTTGGNGCAGTTCTCTTCACAGATAGCGAATATCAAATTGCTATTAAGAAGTCAGATGCAATCAAAGCTGAGCTCAAGAAGGATCCATACGCAACTGTTCTTGAAACAAAGGACAGCCCAATTGCAGCTACATCTGCACAGATGCCTGCGATTATTGCTTCAATGCTTCAGAAGTACGGAAAGAAGTTCACATACTTCCTCGGTATTAATGGTGCTTACGCAAACGGTGCAGCTCCAGCGCTTCAATCAGCTGGAATTTCACCAACAGGTGCACCTTTCGCTATTGCTGCTGGTGACGGAGATAGCGCAGAACTAGACCGCATCCGTACCAACAAGTACCAATTAGCAACTGTTGCTGAGCCACTTTATCTACAAGGATGGCAGATCGTTGATGCAATCAACGACACATTAGCGGGAGTAGCAATTCCTAGCTTCGTGCCTGCACCTGGCTTGATCGATCATTCGAACGTTCCATTTGGAACAATCTTTGATCCAGCAAGCGGATATCGTGCTATCTATCTAAAGACATGGGGAGTTAGCTAATCTTCAAGATGAGCTAATTCTTTAAGCACTGTAAACTTCAGTGGAGCCGGGTAACTGGCCCCACTGAAGTTTTTTAATTTAGGAAAGGTAATTTTGCAAATATTAAATGAAGTAAAGGCCGATGAGCTTGTTACTTTACTGCGCGCAAAATTACGTGGAGAAGTTAATGACTCTTCGCTTAAAAGAGCTGAATACTCAACAGATGCATCTAATTATCGTGTCCTGCCTACGGTTGTAGTTATCCCATTAGATAAAGAAGATGTGATAGCAGCACTTGAGATTGCTAAAGAATTAAATATTCCACTCACCCTACGAGGCGGTGGAACCTCTGTTGCGGGAAATTCAATCGGTACTGGAATTATTTTGGACACATCGGTCTATATGAATAAAATATTAGAAATTAATCCTGAAAGCCAAACTGCCAGAGTCCAACCTGGGGTTATTTTAGATGCGCTTCAAAAAGAAGCCGCAAAGTTTGGACTGCGTTTTGGCCCTGATCCATCAACTCAATCACGTGCAACGTTAGGTGGGATGATTGCAAATAATGCTTGTGGGGCACATGCGCTTGCATACGGAAAGACTGCAGACAACATCGTGAGCCTTGAAGTTCTCGATGGGAGAGGAAGAATTTTTACTGCAAGTAATGATTTAAGCATTATTGAAGGATTAAACGAATTAGTCATGTCGAATTTAGCAACTATCCGTACTGAATTCGGAACTTTTGCACGCCAAGTAAGCGGCTATTCATTAGAGCATTTACTGCCAGAAAAAAAGAATAATTTAGCTTCGATGTTGGCAGGNACGGAAGGAACGCTAGGAATAGTTCTCGAAGCAACATTGAAACTGGTCCCTATTTCTAAAGCTCCAGCTTTAGTTGTTTTAGGTTATCCAACAATGGCTGATGCAGCTGATGATGTTCCAAATTTGGCAGGTTTTGAACCACTTGCCATGGAAGGGATGGATTCAAATCTTGTTGATGTTGCCCATCGTCACTCAGCAGGAAAGAGTTTTCCAGAACTCCCACCAGGTAATGGTTGGCTCATGATTGAAGTTGGCGGGGATACGCCAGAGATAGCGATGAGGGCAGCAGAAAAATTAGTAGAAGCTGCATCTACGAAGAGTGTAAAAATTTATCCTGCAGGCAAAGAAGCATCTGCCCTCTGGAGGTTACGTTCTGATGGCGCAGGTTATGCAGGTCGTACTGCTTCTGANAAACAAGCTTGGCCGGGCTGGGAAGATGCAGCAGTTCCACCAAAGTTTTTAGGAACTTATTTACGTAAGCTAGATATTCTTATGGAGAAATATGGTTTATCAGGATTACCATTTGGGCATTTTGGTGATGGTTGCGTTCACGTAAGAATTGATTTCCCCCTTGAAAAAGATGGGGAAGTGATGCGCAGTTTTATTTTAGAAGCAACCGATCTAGTTCTTTCACTTGGTGGCTCACCATCCGGGGAACATGGTGATGGTAGAGCAAGAAGTGAGTTACTTAGCAAAATGTATTCTCAAGAAGCGTTAGCCCTTTTTGGTGGAATAAAAGAGCTCTTTGATCCTCAAAATATTTTAAATCCAGGAGTAATAGTTTACCCAGAAAAGCTGGATATAAATCTTCGCAGGCCGAGTGCTATCCCAATTGCAAGTAACGGCGGCTTTGCATTTCATGAAGATGGAGGAAGTTTTACAAACGCTGTGCACAGATGTGTTGGAGTTGGTAAGTGCCGAGCAGATAACTCTTCTTCAGGTGGTTTTATGTGCCCGTCATACTTAGCTACCAATAATGAAACAGATGTGACACGTGGTCGCTCTCGAGTACTTCAAGAGATGGCAAGTGGGAATTTTAGTAAGAGCGCAAAACTAGCTTGGGATTCAGATGAAGTGAGTGAGTCGCTAGATTTATGCTTAAGCTGTAAAGCATGTGCTAGTGATTGCCCAGCCGGTGTCGATATGGCTAAATATAAATCCGAAGTACTTTTCAGGAAGTACAAAGGAAAAATTAGACCAATGAGTCATTACACATTAGGTAAACTTCCACTTTGGGCAAAATTTGGTAAAAAGTTTCCAAAGATTATCAACGTACTCACGTCTTCATTTCTTCGCCCAATTATTTTGTCAGCGGGCGGCATGGATGGACGGCGTCTCATTCCGAAATTCTCAGAAATACCATTTAGTGGTGTCAAGACAATGCAATCCACTAACAGTGGTAAAACACAAATTGTTTTGTGGGTAGATACTTTCAGTGGAGCATTTAGTTCTGAATCAGCATTTGCTGCTGTTAAGTTATTGGAAAGTTGTGGGTATGAAGTAATAATTCCAAGTAGAGAAGTTTGTTGTGGATTGACTGCAATTAGTACTGGCCAACTCACCGCGGCAAAAAGAACTCTTGCTGACCTCCTAGACACATTTGCTCCTTACGTCGAAAGAGGATTAAAAATCATTGGGCTCGAACCTTCTTGCACAGCAGTTTTGCGTTCAGACCTATTGGACTTACTTCCAGAGGATCCTCGTTCTTTAAAGATTAGCCAGGCGACGCAAACCCTTGCTGAAACAATTCTTCATTCAATGAACAGTGATAATTTTGATTGGCAGGTCCCAGACCTATCTAAAGTAGAGGNAATCGTTCAACCCCACTGCCACCAACATTCTGTGACTGGATTTGACGTTGATAAAAAACTTCTTGAAAAAACAGGAATTAAGTTCACAGTACTTTCAGGGTGCTGTGGTTTAGCTGGAAACTTTGGCATGGAAAAAGGGCATTATGAAACCTCCGTAGCCGTTGCAGAAAATGCACTGCTACCAGCACTGCGTAAAGCTCCAGCAGGAACATACTTACTTGCTGATGGTTTTTCTTGTCGCACTCAAGCAGATCAACTTGGAAATTTTAAAAGTATTACCTTGGCTCAACTACTTACTAAAACAATTTAATATGAAAACTGTTGTTTTAGATGACGATCCTACTGGAACGCAATTTGCAACAGGTGTCCGTGTTTTACTTCAGTGGAGTGCTCAGATAATCGCAGATTCACTTACTGAGTCGGATGCTGTATATATACAAACAAACAGTCGGTCTATTTCTGAAGAAAAAGCAATTGAGCTTTGTAAGCAAATAAAATTAGAAACCGAATCTGCGAGTAAAATCCTTCTTCAGCCAATAAATTTTATACTTCGTGGCGATTCAACTTTGCGTGGACATGTCTTTGCTGAAACCGATGTATTTACAAGCAAAAATTCTAAATTGCTTTTTGTCCCAGCCTATCCAGATATTGGCAGAACTACTCGAGATTGCATTCATTATGTGAAAATTAATGGGGTTGATTTGCCGGTGCACGAAACCGAATTTGCTTCTGATCCAGTTTTTCCATTCTCAACTTCGCTGCTTACAGACTATGTATCGGAAAAATCTGATCGTCAGAGTATGTCAATTCCATTGAGCATAGTAAGGAGTGGAACGAAGAATTTAGCTGAATCATTTTTAGCCGTACCTGATGGTGTAGTCATACTCCCTGATGTTGTAACAAATGAAGATGTGAGATCAATTGCAGATGCAGCAAATTTACTTCGCAAAGATGGTATTTCTCTTGTAGTCCGTTGTGCTGCCCCATTGGCTGCAATGATGGTTGGTGTTGATAGTAAGAAATTATTAGCTGGCCCAATAATCACTCAGCCTTTTTCAGTCTTGTTAGCTGCGGGTTCGCATACAGACGGGGCTAGTTCGCAACTTTCTGAAGTCTCTGAAAAGTATCTACCTCCCGTTGTTGTCAGCACATCTGAAGCATTAGCAAACCCTAAAGAGTGTGGAGATAAAGCTTCTTTGGCTGTTTTATCTCAATTAGCAAACTCTCGGATTGGCTTTATCAGCACTGAACGCAAGCGCCTACCAGAGCACAACACACTTAAACATGGCGAAAGAGTCATGGAAGCATTGATAAACGCTGTCAAGCAAGTCGTGCCTTCAGTTGATGTTGTAATTGCCAAAGGTGGAATTACATCTGCAGATGTTGCACGGAAAGGAATTGGAGCAAAATCAGGTTGGGTCTTGGGGCAGATATTGCCAGGAATTTCATTATGGAAAATTGAAGATCAAAAAGGACGCTCACTTTATTATGTAGTCGTTCCAGGAAATGTTGGAGATTCTGGAACTTTAGTGAGCGTATTAAATATTTTAGGATTTAGCCAATCTTAAATAACCTTATTTTCTAATTCACCAATTCCTAGTATTTCGATTCTCACTTTGTCCCCAGGGTTTACAGGGAACATAATCATTGGGCACCCTCCAAGTAAAATATCACCTGGATATAGGGTCATATATTTAGTTATATAAACTAATTGTTCAGCAACGCCGCGTGCAAGATCACCAGTGCTAGCAGTATTGATATGTTTATCGTTGACATATGTGTGAATTGAAACATTATCAAAATTCTTTAAGTCTGTTTCAATCCAAGGCCCGAGGGGCGTATAACCATCACCATTTTTTGTTTGAGTTAAAAGATTATCAATTTTTGTCTGTTCAGGAGCCGTAACATCATTTGCGATAGTAAAACCTAAAACAAAATTTAGAGCGTTATCTAAAGTTAAATTTCTTGCCTTTTTAGATATAACCGCTGTTAACTCACCTTCAATTTCTAAGCGCCCAAGTGATGGATCCATGTGTATTGACTCATTTGGTCCGACAATCGTATGGACGGACTTATGAAATGCTTGGGGAGCTCGTTCAATTTCTTTTTTAGCACCGTTATGTGCCATTGCCATTACGACGCGTGGAACAACGGGGGAAAGAAGATTGAGATCAGACTCATCAAATTTCTCTCCAAATTCCAAGGAGTCGGCGAAGATGTCCTTAACTTCAGTCCAACTTCCGTCAACAAAAGCAACATGGATAGGTCCTGATTTTGTCTTAATCCGAGCAATTCTCATCTAATTCTCCTTTAAACAAATAGTAACTGATATTTAATCTCCTACAACCATAGGTGTTGCGTTTGTTTGTGTGATTAATTCAGAATATGTAGTTGGGAAAACTGCATGAGCATGTCCAGCGGCTGCCCAGACCACATCAAAAGCATCAAGTGCCTGAT
>JGI24890J29729_1000641_pt1 | contig 20448 bp, 16 predicted proteins | sample FreactcultureFD7_FD_29729 | JGI IMG/M metagenome (IMG submission 29729)
TGGTTCAACTGTTGGTGTTGTAGTAACAGGAGTTGTTGCTACTGGTTCAACTGGTGTTGTAGTAGGGGCAGCAGTTCCGCCTCCACCACCGGCAGCGCCACCTGCGCCTCCGCCGCCAAGTCCTGCTGCTGCAACGCCGCCCGCAGCTAATACTGCTGGAGAAATAGCACTTGCACCACCACCGGCACCAACTACTACTTCGGGCACATTTAATGCACCACCTGCACCATATACGCTACCACCTGCGCCTGTTGCGCCTAGTGATTCTACTCCTGGAACTACAGGGCTTAATGCAGTAGGTGCGGCAGCAGTAACCTCCCAAGCATTGGCAGCTGGATTCCATGTGGCAGCACCTGCATCAATTTCAGCCTGTGTTGCCAATTGACTACCAGGAGTCATTGATTCTGTAACTGCATAACCAGGTGCTTCGGCAGTTCCTGCAGCACCACTTACATCAACACGATATGGTGTTTCTGTAGGAACAGGTTCAACTGGTTGTAAACTGTTGACCATATTGGGATCAACGTTTTTCATTAATTCAGCAGTTTGTTGTGCGTTTAATTCTGTTATAGGTTGTCCAGGAGGAACTGTTGATGACACAGGAACCTCTGGTGCAACCGGTCCAGCCTCAACTGGTGGCGTTAGTGTTTCTGTTGCTATTGATTCTGGTGCAACTGGTGAGGCTTCGGCTACTGTGCTGGCAATTTCTGGTGCGGCTTCGGCTGGAATAGTGCCACCTTCAATTCCAGTGGCAATGGCTTCAGCAGTGGCTTCAGGCGCAACACCAGCAGTGGTCAATGCTTCTGGAGTCAATGCTCCTGCATCGGCTAGGCCCAATAAACTGGGATCAGCAATGCCCACGGCCAACAACGCAGCAGCACCAACTGCGCCCCAATTGATGTCACCAAATGGTTTATCCATTGCAGCTCTATCAGCAACAGATTTGGCAACTGATGCCTGTTCCTGTTGAGCAGTTACAGCATTTTGTGCTTGTTGTAATGTCTGTGTTGCCTGTGTGTATTGTTGATTTACTGCTGGTAAATTTTGATTTGCCTGTGCATAATTTGTAGCAAGGTCTCGAGTTAAAAAACTGTTGAGTTGTGCGGCGTTGTTTAAATTTGCAGCCAGTTGTGCTCGTTGATTTACATCACTGCCAGTATAACTATCATAGGCCTTTTGTGCGGCAGCGTATGCTGTCTGTGCATTAGTCAATGCCTCTTGTGGTGTTGAGTAATTGCCCAATAAGTCTTTACCACCAGGAACTCCGGCAGCATTTTGTGCAATGGTTAACATTGCTGACTTATCTGTTGCGGCTTGTATCCGTGCATTATTTGCGGCATCAATTGCACCTTGTTGTGCGGCGAAATCTGCCGCTGCCTTGGCTTGTGCATCTTGTTGTGCTTTTAACTCTGCGGCGTGTTGTGCATCTGCGGCGGCTTGTGCGGCTGCTTGTTGTTCTTGTGCAATTCTTTGTTGTTCTGCAAATGCGGTTGCTTGCGCTTGTTTTTCAGCTTCTTGTTGTGCCAATGCCAATGCCTGTGCCTGTTGTGCCGCGGCTTGTTGAGCTGCCAGTGCTTGTGCTTGTGCAGCCTTATCAGCATCAGCTTTTGCAGCTGCTGCGGCAGTTGCTTGTGCAGCGATTTCTGCGGCAGTTTGTGTTGGTGCAACTGGTGCAACTGGTGTCGGTGCCACAGGTTGTGCAGCCGCTTGTGCTGCCTGTTGTGCTTGTGTTTGTGCTGCCTTAGTTATTGCTTGTTGATAATTAGCCACATTAGCAGTAACATCTTGTCCTGCAGTTTTCGCAGCTGCAGCCCAAGCATCTAAATTAGCCTGTGTCTGATTATTTAAAAATGTGTTATAGGCAGCATTTGCAGTAGCCTGTAATTGTGCTGTTGTAGGTGCCGCAGGAGTTGGTGCAACTGGTGTCGGTGCAACTGGCGCTACTACAGGAGTTGGTGTAGTTGTAGGTCCAGTATAAGTGCCTTTTACTGCTTGGTTAAATGTTGTAGGAGTTAACCCTACAGCAGTTATTTGGGCAGTGGTTACTACTCCGCCTTTTTTGGCTTTGTCTACTAATGTTTGTTGTTGTGCTGTTAATGCCATATACTTATTTAATGTTTATAACCAAGTGGGTCTTGTGGGCCACTCAATTGTTGCAGGGAATTCTGACTGTTGGGGCACGTTTAATAGTGCAGTTCTATAATCGGCAATTTCCTGTTTTTGACTGTCTGTTAAACTGTTATACCATATGGGATTTACTCTATCAACAAAACTTAATAATATATTTCTTTGTTGACGTGCTGTTTGTGTAGCTGACGCTGAATCTAACGTCCATGTCTTGCTATTAAAATCCCAATGGTAATCATCACCTGGAATTTCAGGTTTGTTGATCACAGTCTTATTAACAATATCAATATAATGTTCAAGATCATTGTATGCGCCCAATACAGCATTATCAGGCACGGCGGTTGACATATCCGATACAGTAGATATGATTTGTCCAGTTGAGGGGTCGTATGTTGAATATATCATCGTTTTAATATTTGGCAAACTAACGTGCCACTCTTTAAAATTGCTGTTGGCATAGACAACCCTCCGGTGCTAGTTGCCCAAAGCAGACTATATGTATAGTCTACCCCTGCACTTAATCCGGTATCTAAATAACTAAATGGCACAATATTATTCCATCTTGATTGCGTTAAAGTGGCTTCATATCTAAATGTTTGTGCTAATAAAACTGTATTTGAGCCTGGACTATTTCTATACAGATAAAATGTCAATACAAAACTACTAGTTCCATAAGAAACATCAACAGTCTGATCAGTGGCTAATACACCACTAATGTAATTTGATATTCCCGCAGTGCTGGCTAAATTTATTGTGACATTGGCATAAGTGTAATATCTAGGTGTATTGGCAGTGGGATTGGAGATAGTTATAGCAGTTGTTGATGTTGCGGCATTACCAATACTGACTGCTTGATTAACTATGGTAGTAGTTGATACAGTATTGGAATTTAACCCGCCTGTGGTTATTAATCCAGATACATTTAAATTTCCACCAATTGAAGCATTATTACCAACAGTTAAACTGTCACCAACATTGATACTACTACCAAAGCGGGCACTGCCATTAGTGGCATTTAACCAAAATCCTGCACTAGTTGGACTGTTAAATGTTGCATTAGTGCTTTGTAAACTTTGACTGACAAAAATACTGTTGGCTGCTAATAGATTAGCAGTAATAGTGCCCAACTGAATATTTTGCCCTTGTATGGTGTTACCGGCTATTTGCACATTGGTAATAACACGTGGTTGTATGCTATTGGCAACAACTGCACTATTACCTATAATGGCCAACTGTATTGGTGTGTTGTCTAATACCGGTGTGTAGTAAATGCTAGGAACGCCAGTGCTGACGTTAAAGTTAACGGTATTACCGCCACCAGTTGTGTAATACAATTGCTTAGTGGCACCAAAGCCACCTGCAACCTGTGTCCAATTGTAATCTGTGGGATTACTGCTGATACTGCCATCTGTGGTATTATGCACACCATAGTAATTTGCATAAGCACTGTTGCTGGTAAACCCTGAAGATCCACTGGCACTGTTGGCATATTTGACGTTGACATAGCCATACAAATAACTGATAACAGGAACCTGTGTTGTTCCTGTGCTGGTTACACTACTGATAACACCTGTAGTGGTATTGGCCACTAAGATATTACCTGAATAGGTAATATTACCGCTGACCGTGCTGCCCAAATTACTTAATGCATAATTTAATGCACCAACAATGTCTTCTTGTGTATCACCAACTGATAATGCAAATGTGCTCATTAGCGATCAGTCTCCACAACTGTTACTTGCCAATTCATGGCACTTAATTGCCAACTGTTAACTGCGCTGTTACTTGTAACATTTAAACTTACCATGCGTTGTTCGTTTTGATCAATCTGTGCCCAGGGATAATCTGTGCCAATGGCAACATTAACTGTTGGCTGGAATACGGGTGCAGTATTGGTATTCATGCTGCCACCTATGGCATAACTGACATTGCCTGTTCCATATACTTCGGGTAGCACACGATGCACTAACACATGGTCAGCAAAGTTTTGTCCATAACTGATGTTGTTGCGTTGGAATGAACTGCTTATGGGTGCGTTGTTAACAAAACTGGTGCCAATGTCTTTTTGTATCATTCTTGTGTTGGCATCAAAACTTGTGTAGACAATTGTTCTTGTGGCCAAGTTGGCAACGTTGCCTGTCCACACAGGACTTTCAGTTGACATTGTGGCGTTGTTGACATCACGTGGAGCATTCCAAACGTCCAAGTCATATCTATAACTGATCATTTTGTTGCAATGACCAGTTGAGTTTAAATCAGGATAGTAAATTTCCATTTGATACTTACTACTGTTGTTGTCCATGAATATCTGGCCAGTGTAGTTGGGATTCAAATTGGCATATAGATAGTCTTTAACACGTTGGTTACCGATAGGTGTAAACTTACCACCATCAAATTGCCATACATCACGTGCATCCATACCGTATACAACGTTGTCCACGTTGGTCCAACAGTTTTCATTTAACAAGCCGCGACCTTGATTTAACAGTTTAATACCAAACAATGGTGCAGTTGATGATTGATATGCAATTGGGCTAAACACAACGGTGTCCCAATAACTGCAGACATAGAAGTTGCCATTTAGTGGAAAACCATCTATAACAGGTCCACGCACAGGAATGTCCACCTGGTTGGCCACGTTGGTTAATGTTGGTGCCCAAGTTGTAGGGCCTGCATTAAGTCCAAAGTTCTGACTCCATTGCACAGTAGTGGGTAAGTTTTGAATAGTGCCCGGCGTATATGCTGTTACGTTAGGTGCAATAACTCCCGATAAATTACCAGCAAACAATAATGATCCCACGTTGGGACTGTTGTATAATCTAACAAAGCCAGCAGTTAGACTGCTATACAAGGGAATAGTATTGCCCGACTGTGGTCCACTTGTGGGCACAGTAACGCTATAATTCCAAACATAGTTATCGGGTGCATTATCGTATAAACGCAAAGTGTTTACACTATCCAACAAATACATAGGAGGATTAATTGTGTCATTAATAAACAACACAGTTCCGTTCCATGTAGCAGTAATGCTGGTATAGTCGGTATAACCTGCGCTGGTATACCCTATTGCACCTGTTGATATGTTTGTAATGCCAGCATCATTAATAGCATACCATGTTCCGGTGCTTGTGGCCACAACGAACCAAAACACATTGTTGGCTCTAAATCCACTTGTGACAAATATGGGTCTACCGGTAATTTGACTTAGGATATATTCATCGCCTAAGACGCTCTTAATACTGCGAACATCAGTTTCAACGTTTTGTCCTGAATTATATTCTGTGGGCGACAATGCACTACTAGGAACATCAGGTGTGAAACTCATGTTTGTAAAAGGCGTTCTAACATTTTTCATTGGCATTTGTTTGTTCCTTATGCAGTGTAACTACCTGTAGTAGCAGTAAATTTAATAATTGTGTTTGAACCACTTGTAGTAACCGTAGGTGATCCAGTTACAGTTCCTGTGTAGTTGGCAGTTGGCACACTTAATATGATAACACCTGATCCGCCGTTGCCTCCAGAAACTCCGCCACCAGCGCCACCGCCACCGCCTCCGCCTAGGCCATCTGTTCCATTGCCACCAGCACCAGCAGCTCCACCAGCACCGCCACCGCCAAGTCCGCCAGTGCCTGAATTACCTGTGCTAAAAATTGCGCCGCCACCGCCACCTGCATAATAAGTTGCAGTTCCTGTAATGCTACTTTGAACACCAACACCACCTGCACCTGCATAAGTTACGTTTGCATCAAATCCAGCACCACCTGCACCTCCACCGCCGCCTGCGGCATACAAATATGGTGGTGTTGAATTTCCTGTTGGGTTAGGTAATCCACTACCACCTGCCGAGCCTTGGCCACTTGTGCCTGCTCCACCTGTGTGAGTTACTAAATCACCACCTGAGCCTCCGCCGCCACCAGAGCCGCCTGACAATCCATTGCCATTGGTGCCACCAGCGCCACCGCCGCCACCGCCACCAATGGCAGTTAAACCAAAAGCTGTTGAATTAGAGCCAGAGCCGCCTTGATTAGTATTATTACTTGTTCCGCTGCCGCCTGCGCCTATGGTAAAATTATATGTGGTGCCTAAAGTCAAGATTGTAGTGCCTGACAACAAGCCACCTGCACCGCCACCGCCACCATCTGACGCACTGGCGCCACCGCCACCAGCTACAATTAAGTAACTGGCACTATAACCACCTGCGGGATTGGCATCATACCATGCTTGACGTGCTGCTCCAAACATTATGCATATCCTTTAACCAAACTGCCGTAATAGTTAGTTCCATCATATAAGATGTTCAACATATCTATAGCACCAACTGCGGTCGACAATGTGCTGCTTCCGCCGGCATATTTGATACCAGTTGTGGTCAATGTATAACTGCCTGATCCACCTTGTGTAATAATCAATGTTACAGTTCCACCAGGTGGCAAGTTTGTAAATGATAAACTACTAATGCTGCTGGTCAATGTGGCTGTTTGTATTGTGCCATTGGCTGCGTTGACTGTCCAAGCACCTCCAGTGAATCCTGTTGCACTTACAGTTTCCTGTAGGCCTTGGATTTGTGTGTTACCAGTAACTACCAAATTACCATTAGTTTGTATCTTAGTGCCAGCATCTTCGTTCAATACAGCATAACGGTTTGTGATAGTGTCAACCCCACCAACACCGCCAGGTGCCCAAGAATTTGTGATATGTAAACCAACTGCATTGGTAATTGTCAAGTTGGCTTGTTGTGATCCACCATTGATAACACCACCAAACAATCGTGCATAGCCAATATTGCTGGCCAAACGCCCAGCAGTTACAGCAGTAGCACTGTTCCAACCTATACTGGCATAACTACCAGTTTGCATGAATATGTTGGCACTACCACCTACGGGATTGAGTTGATTTGTGGCCGCAACTGCAATAGCATGACTCACATAACCTGTGCCCACTGTGCTTAATAAACCATTCATGGCCACTACTGTGGTCAAGTTGGCAGCAGTGCTGGCATTGGCCGCACTTGGAGTATATACTGTGCCCCAATTTTTACCACTAGGATACAGTTCCATGACATTATTAACACCGCGGACTCTATCAGCATTACTCATACTAGCAGCACCTGGGTCAGGATACATTTGTGACAAATTGTATTGTGATGTAGGACTCCAATTGGTGCCGTTGCGTGTGCCAATGGTCAAGTTTGCGCTGGCTACATAAGTTCCAACACCCGAACCTGTTGCAGGACTAACAACACCGTTACCATAGAAACTTAATGCATTGGGTGCAAAGAAGTTTGTAGATAAGAATGTGCCGCTTGGGAAAACAGGACCACCGATATTGGCAGTTGTAGTTGCAGCCTGCATTAAAATGCGTTCATTTACAGTATCATATAATACGTTACCAGATAAGTTACCAGAGAACGATCCGCCACCGCCTGTTGCACTAATTGAAACTACACCAGTTGCGGCATTAGCAGTAATACCTGTGCCGGCAACAATAGCAGTAACACCATTATTGATTGTGCTATATGCTGTGCCATTGCCCCAGAAATAACCATTGGTTGATGAGATGTTACCAGTAATTTGAGCAGTTGTTACAAATTGGTTAGTTGTATTTAAAAATGCTTGAGATCCAACGGTGCCATCGGATGCAATTGCTGCATTTAAATATATGCCATTGGCACTGCCTAGAACCGTTGAACCAGCACCAGCAGCAATAGAGGCTTTATAACCAATAGTGGTTGTAGCTGCGGCACCAGCAATATTTGATATGTAAGGTTGTGTGGTAGTAGTTAATGTGCCACCAAGGTTGCCTGAGTAAGTTGGAAGATAAGCAGCCACGTTGGCGTTGCCATAAGTTTGGGCTGCTGATATATTGGTTAATTTACTACCATCACCTATAAAATATGCGCCTGCATTGGCTGTAATGTTGCCACCACTGGCTATTTGTCCGCCATCTTCGACTGTAAAACTAAACCCACCACGAACTTTTAATGGAACATTTAAAGAAACAATTTGTGTGTTTGAAATATTAAGTCCAGTATAACCATAGGTGTCAATCCATATATTACCTGAACCAAAAGTTACTGGTCCTCGAATATTACTAACATTATATAAGTTAGGAATATAATTTTGGCTGCCAATGATCTGCGCACTGCCACTGCCAATATTACCACTGTAAGTTGGCAAATAACTGGCCACGTTGGCATTGCTGTATGTTCCTGCTTGTGTGTTGGCGTTGATAGTTACAACCCCTGTGCCACCTGCAGGACTGATGTTTAAGTTAGTTCCTGCAACAATTTGTGTCACACCACCTGTGCTATATGCTGTGCCATTGGCCCAGAAGTAGCCATTTGTTGATGCAATGTTACCAACTGATACCGTGCCTGACAAGTATGCTGTTACGTTAGTATTACTATAAGTGCCAGCAACTGTTGAACTATAGTTTACACCATTGGCCCAATATAATCCTGCACTGGTTACTAAGTTGCCAGTAGTAGTTTTACTTGTTGTAGTTAAATTACCACCAATGGTGACTGTGCCAGTCGCAGTGCCAATTGTGCTATTATATGTTGGCAAATACGCCGCTACGTTTGTATTGCTATAAGTTCCTGCTTGAACAGGTAAGTTAATTAATAAACTACCATCACCTTTGACATAACTGGCTGTTAAGTTACCAGCAGTTGTTAAGTTAGCACCAGTAATGTTACCAGTTGTATTAATAGTTGCTGTAGTTAGATATGCAGCTACGTTTGTGTTTGAATACGTTGATCCACCAATGCCAGTTAAAATACTAACTCCATTAGGATACAAGTAATTGGGACTTATAACATTGGCCGTTGTGGTAATGTTGGCAGTTGTGCTAATAGTTAATGCAGAATTGCTGGCTAGATATAAACCAACGTTGGCGTTACCATAACTACCGCCACCACTAACAGCATTAGTAGTAATTGATATTATACGTCCCGAGGCATCAACGTTGATACTTGGAATTAAAATATCACTACCATATACACCTGCAGAAGCGCCAGTTAATGCAGTTAACAGTGATCCATTGCCTTTTACATAAGCAGCAGTTAAATTACCGGCAGTTGTTAAGTTAGCACCAGTAATGTTACCAGTTGTGTTAATTGTAGCAGTTGTCAAATAAGCAGCAACATTGGTGTTGCTGTAATTGCCAGTAACGCCAGTTAATATGCTGACACCATTGGCATATAGATAATTGTTGCTCAATACATTGCCGGCAGTGACATTACCAGTTGTGCTGATACTGTTGCTACCAAAGTTACCCAATAAAGATACAACGTTGGCATTGCCATAAATTGTGCCACTACCGCCACTACTATATGGTTGTCCATTGGCCCAATACACGCCCGAAACCACAGTCAAATTACCAATTGTAACTGTTCCAGCCAAGTAAGCCGCTACATTGGCATTTCCGTATGTGCCTCCAGTATTGGTATCTATACTAATACTTGTAACACGACCATCTGAACCCACAGTAATAACTGGAATTTGACTACCACTACCATATGTGCCAGCAGTGACGCCACTGGGCAATACTGTGCCTTGCACCTGTGTGTTGGCACTGGTTAAACTAAAACCAACTGTGCTGGCGTTGCTTAACAGGCTCAATAATGATTGTGCGCTGGTAAGGACCTGACTGGTTCCTGTGTTTTGTTGATATAGGCCAACTGTGTTACCTACGTTAACATTTCCGTATAATCCTGTCATTTTATTTGTTCCTTATCGTGCAGTGTAACGTCTATCGCGACGTGGTTGGAAAATACTAGTCAGTCTATTATGTCCACCGCTCCATTTACCTTTGTTGTTTTGGTCTTCTACTGTATCCCATGCTATTTGGAATTTGCCTGCCCAGTAGTTGGCATCTTCGGCCATCTTGCGTTTTAAATAGTATTCACGCAATGTGCCATAGACATATCCTTCTGGCCATGATTGCAATACTGCATTTGTCTGAACTTGTTGTGTGTATAATGTAATGTTTGTTATTGTGCCAGTTGTGGGTATAGTTCCACCTGTAACAACTACTGTCATACCTGTCAAACTATCAATGCTAGAGATAACACCAGCCTCATTACTGCCCAATGTGCCTGAACCAGCTGTGACGGTGACACTGTCACCAATATTAAGACCAACAGTTGTTGACATGCCTGTAATGACAGCAGTCCATGGGCCACTACCTGTAACTGTGGCAACTGTGCCAGTTGCGCTGATTATCTGATTTAAAACTGTGCTACTATACAACAGGGGCCATGTCTGATAGTAATACATGTTGATCTGTTGTCCAGCACCCAATGCTGGTAGGAATTCATAGTATTGTCCTACTTCACCAAACTTGCCGCGAAACACAGCAGGAATGTTAACTGGAGTTAGGTATTGATTTTGTATTAGTTCTTCTGTGATAATATCTCTGTCGCCAATGCGATCATAAACAATCCATGGACCTGATCCGGGTGTGCTACCTGGGTTGCCTTGGTTAAAGAAAATAATGGGTTTGACCATGTCAGCAGGAATTGGAATTTGACCATCTGCGTTTGCAGTTCCTATTACTTGATAAGGATTGGTTCTCAATGCTGGCAGTTCAATGTTACGCATTGAAAGTTCTGCTAGGTAGATACATTGGCGTATCTCTGCATCATTGCTTGATCCTGTAAACTGTTCTACGTAAGCAACTAGTGCATCAGCGTTGGCTATTTGTGTTGACATTATTGTGTTCCTGCAAAATTTGCACCCGCAAAGAAGGCCTTTTGGCCCACTGCTGCGGGATATGGCACTTCTATTGGTATTGGTAACTTGCCATGCGGATAGCAGACAAAGTCATTGTATTCCTGTTGCACCACACGATAGAACTGTGCCTTTAGTGTTCTATCACGTTTGATTGTGTGCCAACTAAGTCCACCAAAATACTTGTTGCCAATATCCTGTGCAATAATTTCAGGTAGTTCAATCCATTTGTAGCCCAACTTGCCATCTGGCATTACTGGTGCTAAGGGATCCATGTAACCTGCTTCTGCACGTTTACGATATTCTTGGCATTGTTCACGTATGTATTCTACGTTGAACTGTTCACGTTGAATGTAAAACTTGCCGTCTTCACGACCAGTTGTTACACGTATGTTTTTGCTCTTGTTAAAATCACTGCGCTTCCAATCGCCTTTCATGGCGTTGTATAACCGGTCGTTTTTTAACAAGCGATCAGCAATACCGTTATCTTTGGTAACTAAGCCGCCGCGGTCTTCACGGTATTGGTCCGGATTATGTTCAGGATCTGAGTCATCTAAGTAACTCTTTTTGTTGCCTACGTGGTCAAATTCATTGTTCATCATCTAGTATTTAGTGTTAATTAAACACTGGGGTTTGGGCAAATGTTGTAAAAACACAACAGACCTGAAATGATGAATCTGCTATACTAGTTTTATGAGAGACCCAGTCAAACACAAATACACTATGCACAAATGCATAGCAAAGAAACGCGGCATTGAGTTCAATTTGACTTTTGAACAATGGTTAGATATATGGCAGTCTAGCGGACATTGGCATGAGCGGGGTCGTAAACATGGACAATATGTTATGAGTCGTTATGGAGATATCGGTCCATATGAAATTGGTAATGTTTTTATTCAAACACATATTGATAATAGCAAGGATGCTAACATCGGTCATCATCGAAATTTAGGTATATCGTTAACAAAGCATATCTGTCCACATTGTGGCAAAGAAGGCGATATGGGAAATTTAAAAAGATGGCATTTTGATAACTGCAAAAAGAAAGCGGCCGAAGCCGCTTTCTGTTGAACTAATCTTATTGCTAAGATCAGAAGCTCTGGGCATCCCACGCATTGAGACGTAGCACGAATGCGCTTGGACGTAGTGAACCACTGATACCGATTTGGTTAGTAGAACCTAGAGTTACACCAACGTATGTTCCGCTTGCGCTGATGTCATTCAAAACAGCAACACCAGCTGGGTTTCTTACGATTAGAGTTCCCTCGAGAATGAACTGATCCAAACTAGCGTCGGCGTTCGAAAATACTTCATTGTTTGGTCCTAGATCACGTAGTGATCCCCACTGCAAGACCTCCTCATTCAAGAAGTAGATCTGGTTGCTTGCGCCTACCTGGTCCATGATCCAAGAATCAAAGATCTCATAAGTGTAATTGAAGTCACCTTCATAGGTTGCGATCGTATCGCCACGCTCACTGTTAACACGGTTGATACCACGGCTTGTAGGCATAGTATCGCTCAAGTGTGTGCGTAATGAAGTTGGGCAAACAATAGTGCGGATCTTAGCGTTGAAACGTTGTTCAGCAGTTGTTACCAATTGCTTATATAGGCTAGGAGCAAATTGTTGCAACTGGCTTGTATAAGTGTAGTATGAACTACCTAGGCCTTCACCGTTGTTAGTGATGGTTGTTGAACCTGATGCACTTGCTGTTCCGCCGATAACGAAAGCACGAGTTCCGCTAGTGATAGTTTGATAACCAACTGTGTCGCTACCTTCTAAGTTGAAGTTAGTTGTAACACGGTTAGTAGAAACTTGCAAGTTACCTGTGCCGTCACCAGTGTTGATACTATATGTGCCAGCGAACGAGTTCAAAGAACCCATACGACGACCAGTTTGAACTGGGCTTTGTAACGCTACGTTACCTGTTTGTGCATTGCTGCTACCTGAACCACTTGAACCATATGCTAGACCAGCTTGGCCAGAATACTTAGTTCCGATTTGGTCATTACGAACTAATTGTGCTTCAACGTCAAACATCAATTCGATCAATTGCTTGACTTCTTGATATGCTTGAGGATCACCACCAGATTGTTCAACTGCACGAGCTGTGCCAGTAGCACCAACTGTAGTTTGGAAAATCTGTGTGTAGTTGCCCATGTTAGCACGTTGGTTAGATTCAGCATTAGCTGCACTAACTGCGGCACCTTCTGGCACTGCTTGAATTTGTGGTTGACGATAAACGTCGTTTGTCCACAAAGGCAAAGTAGAAACTACTTTTCTCTTCTTGGCCATGCACATGTTCAAAACAGGTGTGTCATCCTTAACGCGGTTTGATACGTCTAAATCTAGATCTTTTACGACGATGTCTGTCTGGTATGCGCCTGTGCCGTTACCAATCGCCGAGGTTGTAATAGTTGCCATTATAATCTCCTTATATATTAGGCTTCAATCTTTAACGTCTTGTTGCACGTAAACTTTGTAGTCGTGCCACAAGCAAGTTATCTGCGGCTTGAGTTGCCTCTTTGCCGCGACCTTTGGCTTTTTCACGAAGATTAGACTCGTTGTCCGAGTTACCACTTGGCATGGCTGTTCCAGCTTTACGGTTTGTCAACGCAGCAATACTGCCACCTGCTGACTTACCTTTGGGTCGGTCACGATACTTTAGTCCATCTCTCACTAGTGCAAGCAAATGCTCATCACTTGAGATCAAGTCTATGTTATCTACACCGGGCACTAACTGACGTTTTGCGCCTTCCCATCCTTTGCTGACTTTGTCACGAATCTCATTGTAAACATAACTGTTACGCAATTCTTTGTCTTGAAAATTCTTGCGATTATTTTCAAGCACTTCCTGCACCTGTTGCTTGCGGATCTCATAAAATTGATCCACATTTGGCTTCAACTGTCCAATCGTTGCACTCTGTTGTTGAATGTAACGTTCGTTCTGTTGCATGGCCGCCTGGATACGTGCTACTGCAGCCGGATCCTGGGTTTGCGCTAACTGTTGCTGGAAGGTAGTTTGGTAACTTTGTGTTTTCAATATTTCATCGTAAGCCTTTTGCAGCTGGGGACGAACTGTAAACTCCATTGCCAAAAGTAGGCCTTCAGTCTCTGAACGTTTCGTATTTAAATACTCGTCAAATTCTGCTCGCTCGACTTTTAACTGCCTTGCATCTTCGCTAATTGCAGCTCCTTGGCCTAATATGCTTGCAGCCTTCTTAGCATCAATAACGACTTCTTTTCCATTTCGCATAAACTTGAACTTGGCGTTCGGGTTTGTGTTTGCAAAATCTAAAAAGTCAATTAATTCATCACTAGTCGAATCCGCTGTGCTTACCTCTTCAGGGGCGTCAGTTTCATCGTGGCCTTCAGCATCATATGCTTCCGTTGCTTCAACTTCTGGCTCGGCGTTGTCGTCTAAAACTTCAACTCCTTCTGGTGCCACAGGGGCTGACTCTGCTGCCGCAGTGTTAGAACCTGTCTCGACTGGTTTAGTAGCAGGAACTTGGTTACGCATTGCGGCCATTTTCGCAGCTATTGAGTCTAACCCTGGGTCGACTTTGTGGGCAGGGACCGTCTCCGCTTGGAGATTAGGTTTGTCCTGGACTATTGCATCCATACTTTACCTTTCTTATGTGTTGGGCTCTTGAGATTTCTCTTGTAGAGTTACCACACGGTTTTTCAATACAACCTGTCTTTTCAACAAGTTGATAAATGTGTCCATTGCATTGAAATGATTTGCAAACGCTATACGCTTTTGGTTGTCTTCCGCTGTGTGTCCCGTAACTTCTACTAGATAATCCATATTCTCTAGTTGGAACTGTCGCACAAACAACACAAAGTCCCTATTTTTCAATAAGTTCTCTGCGGCACTGCCCAACTGTTTGACTCTATCAGCGGCTGCTGGTGTAAGTTTACTGAGTTCGGTAGCACTGACCAGGCGGTTATTAAACGCCTCGAACACGTCTTCGTTAATCATATCAATTCCAATCTATTAATTTTATTTATACTAAGCGTAAGCAGTGGCCTTGTGTTCACCAATGAGTGCAACACCTTCCAATTGCTTACTGGCACTTGTGCCCTGCACATCTGCTTCAATTTCACTTGCACGAGCAGTATCCAATTTGGCTTTTGCCACTTTGGCTTGGTCATCAGGACTTGGTCCTTGTGTCTTCTTGTATTCCTGTGCTGATTTAATCATTTCTACCACTTCTTCTTCTGTGGGCAAATACATGTCAGCATCTTTTACACCCAATGCATACAAGGTGTCCTCGTAAGGCTTACGCATCTTCTTAAACATTGGTGGGGTTAGTGTGCCCTGTGCCACAAGTGCCTGTGTTGTCTGATACAACTGTTGTTGGCTCTGTTGAATGATTTGGTTGCGTTGAATTTGGTTCTCATCACTACGCATACCCAATGCCAAATCAATGTGTATGATCTTGCGATCATTGAATGTCATGTCTTCAAAGTTTTTATAGTCTAAGAATTCGGGCTTGCCTTCGGGGTGGAATTCTGCTGCCAATTTCTTGACACCATAATCATCACCATACTGTATCAGTGTGCGCCATACCAACCAAATGGCTTCCTTCAACCCCTCAGCTGAATTCTTGACACAGTTGTCTTGAATGATTTGGTTTGGTGTAAGTGCCATTTGCAGTTTGACACCACTGTTACCAGGGCTCATAACTTCGGGATTGAACACATCATTGGGTGTTGTCATACCCACCATGGCCATTGTATCCTGTTGAATACGATTCATGGCAGTGTCTATGAACTGTAAATTGCCGTTAGGCAAAGGTAATGGATAAATGTCCTTGGCTGGGTCGAACTTGCTGTCCAAGATAAAGATTGCGGCTTCGCCATCTTGTATCATTTCAAAGTCCAACTTGTCAGGTTTAACACCAATACGTGGTGTTGCCTGTAGCAAGCCCATCATGATTTCTGCTCTGTGTCCGCTTGTAGCGTATTCTTGCATGGGCACAACTGACTCTGCAATGCTCATACCATAGAAGTTTTGTGGCAGGGGTTTTGGACACATGTTGGCAATTGGTATAAACTCTACTTCACGAGCACTGATCACATATTGTCCACTAAAAATTAGTTCTACTAGTTCCAGTTCACCATCTCCGTCAATGTCATAACGGTTGTAAACTGTCAATACTGTAATTTGGCGTGCTTCTGGTTCTTGTGCAGCATAACCTTGTGCTGGTAAACCGTTAATTGGCACACTGTCACGTGCGTGTAGGGCCAAGTTGTTAAGCAAACTGCCTGCTTGGTATGCACCCACATTTGAATACTGTGCATATACCTTAAATTGTTCCAAATCAATGTCAGGATACAGTTCAGTTGCTTCCTGGATTGACATAGGCTTGTAATATCCACAGAAAGGTTGTTCTTCAATGCTGATAACTGTGGGATCACACATCCAATAGTGTTGTGCAATGGGACGGAACTTGACATTTAGGTTGTAACCAGTTAGTTTATACTTGGCTTCATATATGGTGTTGCGTGTGATGCTTGCAGTCAACTCATCTTCTGCATCCTGTAATTCAATATTGGGTGCTTCCTCATTCATCATGTCAAATTCACCTGCAGCACCTGCTTCTGCTTGACCAATGCGATGATCTAATTCGGCTTGACGTTGTTCTTCTGGTAGTCCTTGCACATACTGTTGTGTTTCAGCCATGACCTTTTCCATGTCCACACGCACTTTGCGACGTGTTTGACGTAGTGCTTTTAATCCCGACTCTTCTGCTTGTTGTTCAAATGCTTTTAATTGGTCTGCTGTGCCTTGTGTAGTTACATAACGCACAATGCTTTCACGCATGGGGCTGACCATCATCTCACCGTTTTTGTGTAGTGCAGCATCCATGACCCAATGTTGTAGAATCTGATGTGGGTCATTGTTTTGATTAATGATCTTGTTGACCATGTCTGTGGCCTGCTTGGCAGCTGGCGCATCTGCTTCGTTGTCGGGCACAAACTCAAACTTGATGTGTCCATTTTGTGCAAGTCCCTTAGTGATAACCGCACTTGCATAATCAACTATGGGTTTTACCACTGGGTGAATATAGTCAATGCCGTTTACTGGCTCTGTTGACTGTGTGACAGCTAGAACTAGATAGTGATAATCGCTTGCACGATTAATGTTATTCTTTGTGGCCAACAAGCGCAAGTTTGCGGCGCATTTGGCTTGCAATAAACTATACATTTTCACAAAACGAGCCATCATGCCCTTGTGATTGTTTAAGTTGCTAATGACTACGTTTTTTATATCCAACATGGATGGGATCCTATCATATTATCTATTATTTAGTGTGTTTCAGCCCTGTGGGTTATGGCTCTGTTTCCAACTGGGCAATGACTGTGCTTGATTCCATTGCCGTGCTCGAACTTGATGTCTAAAGTCACGCATACGCTGTTGTGGACTGCGTCCGTCCCAGGGTTCTGCTAGACCATTTAAACATCCTAGCAGTGCATAACGTGCAGAGTCAATGCAGTCATCGGGATCTGAGAAGCGACCTCGCTCATCAACAAAGTAGTTCTGTGCTTCACGTAAGAACTCCACACAGTTTTCGTTGACGTGTAGTGTGCCAATCTCCAACATCTGACGCATGACGTTGACACCATAACTTTTATGGTTGGTTCTGCGTCCTTGATCATCTGGTGGATTCATTATGGGCTCGCCAATGACATTGAGTTCGTATTCTTCAAACAGTTCTCTAATTGATTGGCTTGACATTGTATAACGTCCTTGACTACTAGCATCAGCTGGCAACACAATGGGCGTGCCAAACACTTCGGGACGCATGAGATGATTGATATAGTTCATGGGATTGGCTTCTTCAACGCCCTTGACAATGATCTGTGTGTGCAACCATGCTTCCTGTTCGTCGGGATGCCAATACATCAATGACACCACAGTCTTGTCGTTTACCAGTCCCAAGTCCAAAGCAATAATACGCCTAATACCAGTAGTGTTACGCAGGTCATAATCACCCGTCTTGTATGTGGGCCAATTTCGGATTTGAAATACTGCTCCCTTGCCCATAACAGGCACGCCATTACGACGAGCGTCACGCTCATGAGGCAAGTAGTCACGCTCCAATTGACGTCGTGTCTCATTAAGCAAAAATGGTTCGCCCCAGGGATCATATTCTGGCACGTCATCCCAAGATACTCGTATATGTTCATATCCATCCTCATGATTCCAAAATTTACTTACTAGTCCGTTAAGTCCTTTAAGCGGTGTGAAACTACACAGCACTTGTCCTTGTGTAGTTGCAGTTCGCGTAACTATCTCTGAGAAGAAATCGTCAGGTGGCTGTTCGTCAAAGATGGCCAGGTTAAGTTTGAAACCCTGCATCTGACGCACTTCTTGAGTATAGTTGGCAAACAACAAATAACTGTTGGTGCCGCTTGTGTGTCGTATTTCAACACCAATACAGTTGGCACCATCTCCGCGCATGGTATCAAATACTATCGAGTCACGTGGTATGGCACCAGTGCCTAGGTTGTCCCGAATTTTAACATCGTTTGTGCCCAAGAGTTCATTTTGCAATACCAGTGCAACTTGACTCCAGCCCTCGCCTGCTACCATTGCAGTCACTGGCTTGTCAAATCGTTTGCCCTCCCACCAATCCGGATATAGACCAGTGAGATGAATTGCAGTCTCAAAGCAGGTGGATACCGTCTTACCAATTCGATTGGCAGCAAGTATACCACGACGTTGACTGTTGCCAGTTGTAAAGAAACGCTTCTGATGTTCAAATGGTCTAAAGTATCGTAATTGATTATAGCGCATGTCATCTGCGATTTCTATAACCAATTCCTGTAGTGCGGCTTTTTGCACACTAGGCAAGTGATGTAGGTTATTGACCGCAAGGTCATGTTGGTCACATACGTAACGTATGGCACGACGCATTAACACACTGGGATCAAGCATTTAGAATCCTCTACGGATCGTGTCTAATGCTTGTGCAGTTTGTGCTAGGCTAGCAAGTTCCTCTGGAGTCATGCGCCAAGTATCAGGATTGCCCGTATCAACACCATCGCGTTTGTCAAGTCCGGCTTGCAAGCGTTCCATTGTTAAACGTAAACAATGTTCTACTTGGCTGGGATACTTGTCAAGAAAGGCCTCACGGTTAACACGATTGACCTTTTGCATGATTTTGACATCAGCAGCCTGTTGTGCTGCCAACTGTTGTCGTTCAGGACCAATGGTCATTATTCACCCCAAGGGTTATCACTAACTAGATCACCAGCAAGCACAAAGTCGCGATCAATCCACACGTCCCATTGATTTGATTTGTTGACCTTCATGCGTGACATGAAACTCTTAAGGCGAGTGCCTAATGGAGTAAGTTGGCCACGGTCATTGCGAATAATCTGTTCACCAGTTCTGCAGTCAATCCACACAATGCGTTCAGGTTGCTTTTGTCCAAACTTGTTGATCTTTGTGCCTAGGGCACGCTGTGCAATAGGACCCAGCACTTCATACGTGATCAAGTTATTGGCATACTTGCGGAATATGACTTGACATTTTTGATCCTGCGCACGCCAATCTGGGTCCGGATGTGGGAATTGGTTAGTTGAGAAGCGTGTGACTTCAGGTCCTGCGGCATCAATTATGGGATCACGCGGTGGCAATTCTTTTAAAGGCTCTGTGGGGATGAGTTCACTCTTGTCCAGATAAGGATTCTCAGCGCCCAAGTATGCTTCATCGGGTATGACACCATTGAGTGTGTCCATGGCAATCTGATACTTTAACTTGTTGGCACGACCTTTAAGGTTCAACACAATGCCTGTTTGGTCATACACAAACTTTTGCAGTTCGGTGGCATTGGGAAAGTCTGTCATCAGACCTTCCATGTCAAACTCAATTATGATAGGTTTCTTAGACTCGGGTTCAGGCCGGGTGAGAGTCGTTGGAATTACAGCCTCTTCTACTTCTGGTGTCATGGCAACTGTGTCGCCAGTTTCGGGATCCAAGTCCCATGCGTCATTGGCGGGCTTCTTGTCTGTCTTTTTCATTTCTGTTCCTTATAAAATAAAATGTGCCACCAGAAAACCAAAACACTTGTTTTCGAACTCGTCACAGTGCTGGTGGCCCCGCTGTGAATGGGGTAAGTTAACGGCTAAACTTGTGTGGCTTAACTGTTGAACGAATGCTTTCCAATTTGGGATTCACATAGTCGTCTTGTGCTCTTGCACCATATGCCGTTAGTATGCTGGCTGCTAAAGGTTCACGTTCGGCTTTGGCTGCAACAAAGTCACTGCGCTTTGAGGGAGTGCCTCTGTTACCCGTGCGTGGTCCCATTGCAACGTTGACATTGTCTTTGTGATACTGGTTCTCACATGACCAACTTGATGCAGTTTCCTTTGCAATCTTTACTGATTTCTTTGCTTGTGCGGTTATCATTTTTTAAATCCTTTTAGTGTTTCAGCAAGGCGGGCACGTTGTCCCAACTTGCCAGGTGCCTTAGCAGCCCGTGCCAACTTCTTTGCAGGTATCTTCTCTCCAGCTGGCACACCCAATTCGCGATGCAGTGCTCCAGGCTTACCAATGGCTGCCTGTATCCACTTGCC
>JGI24890J29729_1000642_pt1 | contig 20447 bp, 42 predicted proteins | sample FreactcultureFD7_FD_29729 | JGI IMG/M metagenome (IMG submission 29729)
CAGGGTGTAATTTTGCTAATTCTTCCATATTATTATTTTTTAGGGGTTATTATTTTTTGACTTGACCCGCACTTCAAACAAAATATTGCAGTCGCTACGGGTTTCCCGAACTTATTAAAAAGTCTTTCTGCTATTTTAAAATCTTCGTGATTACACATCTTTGTTTTGATTGAATTTTTGCTCAAAGAAGTTTTCTGCGTGAGTAAGGTTTTCTGAAATCTTATTTTCAGGCACTTTCATTTGACGAGATAAGTCAGCGTAGAAGTCGAAAGCAAATTTTGTCATTATATGACGTTCACGTTTCAAGTAATTATCGTTAAGCACTTTTATAATTCTTGAAACCAAATTTTTTTCTACATCAGAATCCATTAAGTTTGATGTCTGTTTAAGGTCTTGAATTAAAACAGTAATAGATGTTTGGTCTTTAAATTTGGCGACAAGTTGGTCTTGAGTAGTTTTCTGATTGTTTGAATTTTCCATATTTTATGTTTGTTGTTAAGTTTCTTTTTACAAAGATAAAAAGTTTATTGGTACGAAAAAAATAAAATCAATATTATTTTTAATTAATAATAAATTTCCTGTATTGGCGGTACTTCTATGCGGAAATTACAATCTTTATTTATAGCACAATCCAAGCATCTTAATAGTTCGGGTTTGGGTTTGAATACAATATCAACAGGTTTTGCTAATTCTCTTTTTACATAAGAAATTGCCAAGTGGTGTTGTTCGATAGTGGCTTCGTCATTAACCACTTTAATAATCTTTGCATCGTTTGGATTTGAAGAAGAAAAGACAAAGAAGTAGAAGTCAATATCCTCCACAGGAATACCAAGTTCTAAAGACATCAAAATTTTATACTGTACGGGTTGTAGCATCAGATTATGCTTTTCAGGAAGTGAATCCAAGTCCCAACCCATTTCGTTCCACCTATCGTAAAGTAATCCGCTATATTTAGTGTCAATGATACTAACTCTTCCATTCCACTCGGCGTAAATATCCAAGATACCTGTCATACCGTCTTGGGTAATAACCTTACCTGTTTCTTTGATTTCAATTCCGTAGTGCTGAATTATTCTTTTGAAGAACAATGCTGAATCCATACTACGTTGGTATTTATCATCTAATCTTTGCTTTGGCGTATCTTTATAAACAACTTTTGCCATAGGGATATGACCGTCACGAGGTAGTGAGCCTGTTGCCATAAATTCAAAGTGATTTCCAAGTTCCATTACTTCGGAAGTTTCTCTTGGGTAGTTGTTGTCTATGTATTTTGCCTTTACTTGAAGTCCGCAAGTTTCCCCTAACTTGTATTTATTGAATTCCTTTAAGAATGATTGTGATATGTTTATCATAAATATTTGTTTTCAATGTTGTTGTTGATTTCGTATTCAACTCTTTTAGCATAAGCCTCTTCTTCTGTTTTATAAATTCCTAAATGAATTAATTTTCCTAAAACACATATATTACTCTCCCACTTTTTAGTAATTTTATGAAAAGATACTCCAACGTATTTACTCGATTTAGGCATTTTTGAAACTCTATGACAATGGTTTTCTCTATATGAAGCCCATTCTAAATTATCTATTGAATTGTTTGTTCTTATTGAATCTTTATGATTAACAGTTCTTTTACTAAATGGGTTTTCTATAAAAGCAACTGCGATTAATCTATGTGCTAAAAAATCAATCGTTTTGTTATTTTTAGTTAATGAATAACTATAATAACCTTTTGTTGTTATTCTTGATTTTAAAAACTTTTCCTTTGAATTGAAATACCCTTTTCCATTGTAACTTTTTCTACTTAAAGATTTTACCCTACCTAAACTTGATATTTGATATATTTCCTCATATCCTAAAACATCTTTCCAAACTTCTTGGTCTTCGTCTAATGATAAATTTTCTTTGGTTTCCATAATAAATAAACAACCCTCAATCAAGTACCGCCAAGTAAACTCAAAAGAGGATGTTATTAATTCTTAAATCTTGGCGGATTTGATGGTAAAAATAGGTAAATTAAAATCAAAATATTCTATTTTCTTGAAAACAGTCTTTGACTATCAACTATTATTTTTGAAGCGTCCGCAATATCGAACTTACCCTTTTTCTTTTTGTATAGTTCAAGGGTTTTAGCGATTCTGTAACAAGTTGGGTTATCAATACCTAATTCCACCATTCTAAAAACAAGATTTAATTTTTCCGCCTCTTCTTGAGCGTCAGTTTCTTCTTGAGTAATAGGGAATTTTTCTAATTCAATTTCTCTACACTTTGCGCCTAATTCGTAGTTACCTACCTTTATTGCAAAGTTTTTAAGTTCTAAAAGTGTTTCTAATTTTTTAGAAGCGTTTTCTAATAATAATTGTGTTTGATTATCCATAGTGATTAGTTTTTACTGATTGTTTATTAAATCTCTTTCCACGTCTTTAGCATACTTCATAAATAGTACTTTGATGTAAAATTTATCTCCGTCTTTTCTACCTGCACAGATACCGTGATGTTTGGTCATACAAATACCGTATTGCTTTTGGTTTACTTCAATTGGGATATTATATTTGATTTCCATATTACAAAAGTTTAAGTTGTTCGTTTAGGTTTTCGATTGGGGTCACTTCTTTTTTTACTTCTTTTTTCACTTTGGGTTTAGTTTCTTTTTTAGGTTCAACCACTTTACCTTTTTCGTCAAAGGGCTTATCTTTCCAATGCTCAAGTCGAGCGTTTCCAATATCAATATACTCGGCATTTAATTCACAACCTGAATAATCCGTAAATCCTGCTTTGTAACCTCCAATCACTTCGCTTTGGACTCCTGCAAACGGATATACTATCTTTTGTGGATTTGGCGTTTTGAATAAGGTCAATACTCTATAAGAAAGGCTAATTGGTTTTAAGGTTGGGTGGTTGTTTTTAACTTTAGGAAGTTCTGCCGTAACACCTCTGCCCTCTCTATACTTTGGAGAATTAATTCCCATTTTACCAAAACTTTCGTCTTCCCCACTTATAACGCTTTCGGGAAACTCATCACAACCTGCATTTCTTTCGCTTTTAGAAACTTTTGGCGCATAAACGTATAAATCCATTTCGCCATTTTCATAGTCGCATTTATGAAGTATTTTAGAGCAACCGCCCGTGTCAGAGTATTCAGGCGTATCGTCATTTGGCATACCAAATGAATCAGAGGTTTTGGTTCTTGTTCTTATAGCTTCACTTCCTTTTGAAATACCGCTTTGCTCGTCAAGTCTTTCGGCAGTACCGCTATCACAAAATGTTTGACTTGGGTATCTACCTTGCTCGTTTGGCGCAGTAGCAATGTTTAAAGCGAAATCTCCGTATTTCTGATGGTCTTTACCGTTATAGTTGTCTGTTGGGTTTTTACTTGACTTGGCATCTAACATATCCTTATCGCTTTCGCTCATAGGAACTCTGCCACCGTCAATATTCCAAGCAAAACAAGCACAGGTTTCATCTCCGTTCTCGTAAGCAAGAGTGTCGTGTAGGCACGAACCCATCTTGTAAGGTTTCTGAAAAATCATAATAGTTTCGCAAGTCTGCTTGAGTGGTGAGATAGAATAGCGAAAACCATCGTATTTTTTGGCAAGGTCTGTTACAGGTGCTAATAAATCAAATTCTGTTTTTGAACTCGTTTCATTTTTTCTATATCCGTGTTCAACTCTTTGTTTGCTTATCGAAGTTTGCGCCCCTGACTTTCCTCTCCCTATAACTTCGGTTCTATTTACCTTTGCGTTCTTATCTAAATTTTTTGACAGACAACTCGATTTTGGGAAGGAGCTTAGATAGTACCAATACATCGACTGACGTACTTGAAACCCTGCCTTAATTGCGTAGTATTGAAACATAGGCAGTTGTCTATCCATACCAAACATAACACAGTAACCACCGTGTTTTAAAGTTCTAAAACTTTCTTCAAACCATTTTTCCCAATAGTCCCCTGTCGGCATCTCCCACTTATTCATAAAATCAGTAGCCTTTTTGTAGTCAAACTTTCCGTCAGGACGAATATATATTTCACTACCAAGAGCGTAAGGTGGGTCGGAGTAATTGATGTCGAAAGCAAAATCTTTTTGCTCTTGTAGAAATGCTAAACTATCTTTTTCTATTATCATTTTTGTTGTTTTTTCATATTCTCAATTCTATCGTATTCTTCTAATTCAAGCCAACCGTCTGATGTTTTATCTTTACCAACCCAAACCCATTCAATTCCGTTTCGGGTCTTTGTAGTGATGCCAAACAACGGCGTTTCAATTCGTATATCTATAAGGTCAGCAGTCCTCATTCTTACTTTAGATTTTAGGCTCAACTGCACTAACATTTGGTCTGCGGTTCTTTTATCTTCCGCCTCCATAGTCAATGGTTTATCTAAACCTCTAAAATAATACTTATAAAACTTGGTATTCATACCTTAAAATAAATTATGCGAAAATGATTATTTAAAGTTATTGTTTGGAAAATATGATAATCAAGAAACTAAATTAGGTATTTTTGTCTTAATAACATCATTAATCCATAGTGTGTGTTGTTGTAAAGTTTCTTGGTAAAAAGGCGGAGTTGTTACCGCCTTTTTTTATCTCCTATGTAAAGCCCAAGTATCAAAACCATTTTCTAAATACTTTTGTTTCTCAATCGCACTATTAAAGTTAGGTGTATAAAGAGCAAAAGCAATCATATCTTCTTTAGTAAAAAGCCTGTTGTCAGTTTGATTTAATTGAAATTTTAAATCAGTATCATTAATTCTTTCCGAACACCAACTAACTCCTGCAAGGTCTTTAAATTCGACTTCCGAAATATCTCCGTCAGAATCAACCTGTAAGTAAATGTTTAATGGAATGTTTTTAATGTTGCTCATAGTGTATTTTTAAAAGGTTGTTATGTTCTTCTAAAAGCAGTAAGTATTTATCTTTCCAATACCCCTCTTTTTGGTATAAGTGAGGAGTGTCGGCATTGTTGTTGTTCGTTTCTTGAAAAAAGTCGTGATTGATAACCGTACCTATCTCTCTCATATAATGCAAAGGAACATCTTCTTTATCAAACATAACATAAATGAATCTCCTGCTTCTACCAATACTTCTTGCTAATTGAGATATTTTAATACCCTTATCACATATTACTTTTCTTAATATATGCCCTCTATGAATATCTTCACTCATAACTCATTTCTTCAAACTCGTTTTCGTCCTCAAATAAAAGCACATCTCCAACAATACAGTCGTGAGGATATATTGCTTCGTTTAAGTGCGCCATACTCGTTGCTATCTTGTTTATTGGGTAATTTTTCATTTTACCCTCTTCGTCAATCATAAATAGATTTCCGTCAGGCAATCTTACAATCTCTGCAAGTCCATTAGGGTCGTAATTACACACGATTCCTCTTGCTTCAACAAAAGAGTTAACTTTTATTTTTTTCTTTGTTCCGTCAAGGCTAAATAATATTGCGTCCATTTTATTTTTCTCTAATATTTACTTTAAACAATGGTGTTTTGATAGTTTTTTTCTTTCCGAAACCATCTCCTTTTAAGTCTTCAAATTGTTTTTGCAAGTCGATTCTTGCTCTACGAATAGTTTCGTAATTAGTCAATCTACCATTTGATGCTTTGGCACAAAAATCTAAAGTTGACATTTCTAACATATCTTCTTTGCCAACCTCGTAAAACCAAAAAGTAAACGCTAATTTCATATCGTTATTTCGGGTTTCGGGTAATTCTTTCAGTAGAAAATGAACCTTATCTCTTACTGTTTTTTTGTCTAAAAATGTTGGTTTCATAGCATCTTGGTTATTTCAGGGTATTGTTTTTCAAAATTATCGAATGTATAAAACGCATTGACAAATGCTTGAACTGCAAAATGAACTTTTTTATTAGCACCCACTTTATCTAAAACTTCTTCCTCTGTGCCTGAAAATAATTTTCCAAACTCAACAGGTATTTCTTCTTCGTCACAGGTACTAAACATAGTTGTAAGGGCGGACAATATCTCTACTTCAAAATCAATAACACGTTCAGGTATTTGACCTGATTTTCGCATTGAATTTGAAATTATCAAAGATACAATCAGTTGCGAATAGTCAAATCTATCCATTATCTCAATAGATTCTTTAGCGCACTCTACGCTTCCATTATCTTTAGAAGCACCAATAAGAAAGTTTTCTAAAATTCTATCTCCGTCCTCTTTACTAATACCTATAATCATAGCCTATCGTTTAACTTTAAATGTAAATGGTATGTTGTCTGTGTTTTTATTCACTTCTAATAGTATGCTATAAATTTCACGCATTTTTGTACGGTCAACTCTTTGGTCTTGGATTTTTTTTACAGGGTCGCCGTTGAAGTACCAAAAATACTCCCCTGCGATTATAACTCCGAATTTATAGCAGTTTCCTGATGGTAATTTCCGCCCATTTGCACTAACGTCATTAAGAACGTTAATCTTGATACCTAACTCTTCAAACGCAGTAATCTCGTAGGTTTTTTTGAGTTCTTGGTTTGAAAAAGGTGTTGTTTGTAAATTCATAATCTTGGTTTTATAATACAAATGTAAACATAAAATTAATATATGCAATAAAAAAGCATAAATAAATTAAAAATTATTATAAATAATAAGTTTTGTTAGTAAGTTACTTCGACAGAACGGTCTGTGTCATCGTAAAATAACTGCTTGAATAACATCTCACGTTCATTAAAGTAGTCTTGAACAATTTTGATATTTTTAGGGGAATTTCGGTAGTAAATGCAGTCAGTTTTCCAACAGAAAAAGTCTTTACCAAGTAAAACAGAAAGTTCATACATCATATAAAAACAGGAATATCTAATGTCCGCATATACCATACGAAGTTGTTCGTCTTTAGGTTTTATAGTAATACTTTCAAGGTATTCGCCTTTCTCCCATTTTTCAAATACTTTCTCTCGACCCAAAACGGAAAGCGTAGCAAGGCGTAAAGGCTTGGCAGTATCATCAAGTCCGTAATCGTAAGTTTTCTTTGAAATATAGCCTTTTGCGTATGCTATTCTCCAATATGCGTGGTCAAGGTCTGTTCCTGTTAAAGCACCGTCCTCTAAATCATAGGTATAAGAGTAGGACGCAACGTCTTTTTTTGGTGGTAATTCAATAAATGGATTGGTTTTAAGAAACTTCTTAACATCACGAGTAACCAAGTTAAAAAGAAATATTTTATTGCTTGGAAAATTCTTATTTTCTGTTGCATAAACATTGTGCGAACCATCAAAAATAAGTTCGTTGCACTCCGAACCTCTTCGTATAAGAAAGTCGCCCTTTCCCTCAACTAAATTACTATACATATCGTCCATAGGAACACGTTTGTATTTCCTTTGAACTTTATCAAAATCAATTTCCATAGTTTTGTTTGTTGTTAAATCTCTCCTCCGTCTTTTAAGTTTTTACCTAATTGGTCAAATCTTTCCGAGTATTGTTTTTTGGTAATAAGTTTTCTTTCAAGTTGACTGTCTAATTTTTCCATAGCCTTATTATATTCAGAAAGTCTATTCGCTTTGGTGTCTTTTACAGTAGGTTCTGTTTTTGTAGTTGGTTCTACTTTTTTAGGCTCGACCTTTGTGGGTAACTTGAAAGCCTTTGCTTTATTTTTAGTAAATCTTCTACGGTCTTCTTCCTTTTGTTTATTTATCAACTCAATACGCTCTCTCTCATTAGTAGGCATTTGTTCTTTAGTTACAAATGCTTTTCTTATAAGTTTTTTATTATTTGCAATTTGATAAGCCAAAGAATCCTGAAAAGTGATTAGTACATAATAATTACAAGCAATCTCTCTGTTATCTTCTGTTTCCTCAATATGAACAATGTAAAAAGAAATAAATGGATAATAACCGCTTTTATTGGTTATTTTTCTCATTTCCTCACGAATTTCCACAAGGTTCGGAAGCATCGCTTTTTTAACAACACCTGTCTTTGCAAAAACGTTATTCTCATATTCCAAATCCAAATCTACTTTAAGATTGTTATTTAAAATAGATACCTTATCGTCTATATCAAACCACTCAAAACTATCTAAAATATCAGTAGCAATGTCGAATGGATTAAAGCAAATCTCTCTTGGTTTTGGTGGAGCAGGAACAGGAATTATTTTTACAAAAGGAGTAATAGTTCCGTCTAATATTCCTGTAACCTCAAAATCAACTTCAGTAATCTTAATTTTGGAAAGGTTTTTTGTGTTTTTGTACTTTTGGAAAATATTTCCTGAAGTCCATTTCTGCGCATCAGACCACTTCCAACCTAACTTGCGCTTTTTAGATACTTTATATGCACGTTTGGCAAGTTTGTTAAAGAGTTTAAGAGAATTATTCTTTTTCATTTAGACTGTTGCTTCAGGGTCTTGGTAGTTCTTGTAATTGTTAATAGTAGATAATGATAGTTTAAATGCTTTTGCAGTAGCAACCAAAGAATGATTTCTACAATAATCGGCAATACTTTTTTTAAGGTCATTATCAATAGGGTAAACTTTTTTACCTGTATCAACCATACCTGTATTTTTACAATGGTAATTGATAGTACCTCTTGAGCAAGATAGAATTTTTTGGATTTCTCTATATGATTTGCCTTCATTTCTCATTTGGACAATATCGTTTTTTAAATTTCTTCGTAGTGACATAATGTTGTTATTTTCTGTGTAAAAGTTTATTGGTACAAATATAGGGTTTATTCGTAAAAAAAAGTGCATCGGCACTTAATTTTGACTTTATATTTTTTAAACCCCTCGATGTATAAAAACATCTAAATCTGAATACGCAGGGTCATCAATCGGCTGAAATGGATTGTTTGTATTTGGGTCAAATTTAGGTGGCAATGAAGTGTTGTCTGTGTTTGATGCGACTATTGGTTGTGTTGCGTTAGCAGGAATCCCATTAGTAGTTGTGTTGTTGTCCGCAGAGGTGTTATCAGTAGAATCATTTATTGACGGATTAGAGCCTAAAGCAATTGTTGTGCTTCTAATAGGAATTGTTGGTTTTTGAAAGAATGACCAAACAAAAAAACCAACTGCGCCTAAAACAAGTGCGCCACCTCCGTACAATAATATTTTTTTAGTATTCATAATTTTATATTTTATTTTTTTTACCTAATTATTAAGATTTAGTATTTTTTAAATTATACTCTTGAAGTTTTTTACAACCCTCAAAAAATAAGTCTTTAGTTATTTTGTTTGGAATAGTTTTTATGTAAGGGCTTGTTGTTTGCATATAAAAAGTTATTCCGTCAAACCAATAATTAGTGTAAGAACCCTCTTTATCATTATTTGGTATCGAGAAACTATTTCCACATTCTGAAATTAAAGTGTCTTTCATAGGTTCAGTAACAACTTCTTTAGGAGAGTTTAAAATTGGCTCTTGACTTTGCAAAGGTACAGTATCTTTTACTCCAAAAACAGGTTCTACTATTGAAGATGTAGCAGGAACAATAGGTCTTGGCATAATTACAACCGTGTTGTCAGGAACTTCTACTTCTGCGCTTGGCGTTGTAAATATTTGAGGAGTTGGAGTTGTTGATGCTTGTGGTGTTGGAGTTGTTGATGCTTGTGGTGTTGGAGTTGTTGAAACGCTATTATTTGATGCGTTAGGAACTACGTCAATAGGGTTAGGATTTATGGTTGAAGTACCGTAAGGATTTGGCAAGTCATAATTTCCAAAAACTTGCGTAGGTTCATCACTATTGTTTGAATTTGTGTTGTTTTGATTATTCAATACATCAATAGGGTTTGTATTGATATTAGAAGTACTTCCGCTTTGTTGTAATTCAGGCGGAAGTATCGCACCAAAGACTTGCGTTGGTTCGCTATCATCTTTTACCAAAGGAGTTATATTGCTACTATTTAAAGCGGTTTCAGTTGACATTCCGTTTGGAGAAGTAGGTGTTAAATTTGGTAAGTCCATATTTTGACCTAAATTCAAACCTCCGTTTGTTGAATTACCCATAGGAGGATTATTTCCATTTGAAATTGCATCTTGTGTTGTTGTAGGTAACGACTTCTTTTTTAGTAATAAAAAAGCCAATACACCGATAACACCAATATAAACTAAATCTTTCGTTTTCATACAGATAGAATTAAAATAAATGTAAAAATACTTTTTTTTAAATAAAAAAATACAAAAAATAAAGATTAGTTTATTAAATAATGCTTCATAGTGTTTTTTATTGTACCGCTAATCGTTTATTTCTCTTTTTTTTATCTTGAAACCAAGTTTCTCTTTCAGCCTTGAAATCGTTCCCTGACTCTGACATACTCTCGTCCATAAATGAAACGAGGTTCTAAACACTACGCACATACTAACGTATCACGTTGACGTGTTAAGCGGATGCCTTCCGCTAATATATTTTTACTCGCATTTGAATCAGCATTGTCTTTATGACCACAACTCACACACTCGAATTTAGACTGATTTAAACGATTTTCTTTTGCTGTATGACCACAATAATTACATTTTTGAGATGTATATTTTGGGTTAATTTTGACAAAAGTTTTATCATACATTTTAGATTTATATTCAAGTTTATTGAAGAAATCAAACCAACTAACATCAGCTATATGTTTTGATAGATGACCAAACTTAATCATATTCTTAACTTTTAAATCTTCAACTACAATCAATGAGTTTTCTTTAACGTATTGTATTGAAATTTTATGAGTGAAATCGTTCCTTGTGTTTTTGATTTTAAGGTGCAGTTTTGATAATTCAAGTTTTGTTTTTAAACGGGAATTACTTCCTAACTTCTTTCTTGCAAGTGAACGGTTTTTTACTCTTAATCTTTTTTGATACGTTATCGTGTGTCGAGGGTTATCGACAAAGCAACCATTTGAATCTGCTAAAAAATAGGATATTCCCATATCTATTCCTACCACTTGGCTCTCGTTTGCAGGATAGAGATTTTCCGAAATAGACTCAAAGGTTACTGATAAATAATAACAATTACATTCTTTTACTATTGTGGCGGTTTTTAATACTCCGCTTGGCATTCTATCTTTAAATATTTTAACAAAACCTAATTTCGGTAATACAAAACCATTTTCACTTTGAATTACTGATTTTAAAAGTATGGACTTGTACTTATTGCGTTTAGCCCATTTAGGAAAACCTCCTCCTTTAAAAAAAGACTGATACGCTAAATCCATTCTCTCAATAACATTCTGCAAAGATTGACTCGGAACATCTTTTATCCATTCTACGTCTTTTAAATCAACTAATTGTTTCATTAAATCAAACTTACTTAAAGATGCTTTTCGTTGCTTATATGCCTCAATCTTTGTTTCTAATGCTAAATTATAAATATATCTTGATGCTCCAATCCAAGAGTCAACCCTGTTGGATTGCTCTTTTGTTAGCTTCAATTTATATTTAAAGGTTTTCATAGTGCGAATATAATAAATTATCTATATCTTTGACAAAAAAATAATAAAACTTTATGAATAAAAGATGGACTTCTTCAAAACACGCAACATATAATTGCGCTTATCATTTAATTTGGTGTCCTAAATACAGAAAAAAAGTTTTAGTTGACAATGTTGAGATTAGATTAAAAGAACTTTTAAATGAAAAAGCGAAAGAACACGAATGGATAATCGAAAATATGGAAGTTATGCAAGACCACGTACACATTTTTATAAAGGTGTTTCCTGTTGATGCTCCGACCTATGTTGTTTCGCAATTAAAAGGTTATACAAGTTTTATATTAAGAAATGAATTTCCAACTTTAAAAAGTAGATTGCCAACGTTGTGGACAAGGTCATATTTTTGCGAAAGTGTAGGTCATATTTCTGAAGCCACAATTAAAAAATACATTGATGAACAAAAAACAAAATGAAATTCATCCCTTGTCTAAAGACCCAAGTGTTAAGGGCTTTCTTTCACAAGAATCGTAACCACCAATTCCAACACCAATTGCCTCTCCCGTAATCGCTAATATAGGCTCTACGGTTACTGTTTCTGAAACCGAATTAAAAGGTTTGTTGAAATAAGTTTCAACTCTTTCTTTAAACTCTTCAAGCATCTCTAAAGCAAGAACTCTCGTCTTGGTAACTATCCCGAAAACATAAAGATTGAATAATTCGTTTTCACTAACTCTTGCTTGACCATTTTGTAATACGATACCATATTTCTTTTCGTCTTTGTTATTCCAATCAGGACACCAACTTTCATTTACCGCAAAAGAAAAGTTAGACATCTCCATAAGAAGTCGGCATTTGTTTTGAATGAATTGCGCATCTAACTCTGTGAAAAATGAAAGAGCAGGGTCGTGTTGATTTGCACAATATATCGTCACTCTTTCTTTGTTTCTTGCTTCAGGAGTAATCATATACGGCATTAATTCCCAACTAAAGTTGTCTTGAGGTAGTTTATTTGTCCAATGTTCGGGTTCGGCATTTTTAACAATGTCTGAAATCTGTTTTTGCGATAAGCCAATACTTTTTAAGTAAGCAATATCTACTTCTATTTTCTTTGCCATTTTTATTTAGTTTTTTTTTTTGATTAATGTTTTAATTATTGGTTTTTTTTTCAATGAATTTGTAAGTTACAAAATTACAAAGATTGCCATTTCTGTCTTTGACCGTAGAGGGTTGAGAAACTATGATTAATCCTGCTCTGCGTAAATTGAATATTATAGCGGAAAGCCTCGTAGCACCATATTGGTTTATAGCCGTCCAACTATCTATTGAGCCTTTGGTAATAAGGTGCTTTTTAACTTGACCTGATTTAGTTGTTCTAATTGTGTCTTGATTCATCTTTAGTTTTTTTTATTTGTTGTAAGGTTCTTTTTGCTCTAATTTTATTTTTACTTTTTCTCCATACTTTAAAGACATTGAATAAGCAAAACTGTGTCTGTTTTGTATTTTGTTACGAAGCCAATCCATTACCTCTGCTTCGGTTTTTGGTTGAGGTAAGTAGTTAGGGGGCAGTACAACGGATTGGACTTTTACGCCCAACACTTTGTTAGAGAATAATACAATTTGCTCTTCTAAATTGTAGTTTGTGCTGATAGAAGAATCTAATTTTTTATCGAAAACAACGTTTCCGATGTGTTCGGTAAGACTGATTTTTGGTGTTTGATTTTCAGACATAATTAAAGTTTTTTAGATAAATACGTTTATTGGTACAAATATAATAAAGTATTTTGGTTCGACAATCAAATTAAGATAAAATATAATTTAAAGTTCTAATTCTTTTCTTTAAATCAGTAATACCAACCTCTTTATTGAATAGAGAACGTCTTTTTGTGATACCAACTTCTTGCGAACAAACGTTTTTGCTCCAATAATCAAATTGACTTTCTTTTGTATTTACAATTGTTTGCATTTTATTCTTTTCAGCCTTTAGATATTCTTCGCTTGGGTTTGATTCCAAATAAGCAATAAAATACTTTAAGACATCATTTTTTTTAGAAATAGAACTGTAACTACGGTTAGCGTCTTTTCTTTGTTTCATTAACTTTATGTTTTCCGAAACTTCTTTTTTTAATTCTTCAATTTGTTTCATAAATTTATTTTTTATAAACAAAATACATATCTAAACTTATACCTTGCCTCTTTTTAATCATTTTCTTTTTTTCAAGTTCATCAATATACATTTCTATATCTTTCCATTTAAAAAGATTCAACAAGTCAAAGGTGGTAGCACCATTGCTACCATTCGATGAATTATGCTTATCTTTTACCGCTTGAATAATCGTTTTCTTGATAAAGAAATCTCTAATACTTTCAAAGTCTAAAGAATTCAATACTTTAAATTGAAATTCTTTTTCAGAGCCAAAATCAGACGCAGGAATTACTTCTCCGTCCAAAGAAACTATTGCGCTTAAACTATTCATCGAACATTTTTAATTGTTGAATATTTATTTCTACCATATATTACTTCATCAAATCCGTCAGCAATCAACAATTCTTCGTCAGGAAATGCTTCGATAAGTGCTTCTAATGTTTTCATAATAAATAATTTAAGAATTGAATTGATAAACCTGCGACATTGTAATCAATCAAATTGTCCGATTCCATACCTGTCTTTTCTACTTTCTGATTTTCCCAAACTGATTTTAGGTCTTTGTCAGAGAAAAACCCTAAAGGGAAAATCTTCATTCCTAAAGTTTCAAAATCAACCTCTTTAACATTGTGCTTAAAGCACCAACCTTGAATATACCAAAGGTAAAGCATAGCGACACCTGCGCTTTCAGATATAAGGGAAATAACAAGGAATACTCTCTCGTCAGTAACTTTAAAAGTAAAGCAATGCTTAAATCTTATTTCTGAAACTTGAAAAATAAAAGGCTTTGCTTCTTTTGGTAGTTTTGAGTTTTTAGGCATCATACCAATTCTCAAATACATTTCCGTAGTGTCTTGTGACATTTCTACAGGGTCGCAATCTTTCAAGAAATCATAAACAAATTCTTCAATTGCATTTTCTCTATTTTTATATGAACTATCTAACATATACTTTTTATTGTGGAATTTGAATTCCGATTAAATTAATAAATCCGTTTCTTACTTTAGGTAAGTTTAAATCGTCAACCTCTATTTTAGCACCCCATAACTTTTTGTACTTTATATGTTTAGGAATAAAAATTTGTTTTTCGTCAATCAAAGGTAAATCTCCTTTAGGCTTGGTACAAGCAACTACTTTTAGAAAACCTATAAACCCGTCTATTTCAGGTGCTTCATAAATACCTTTCATATCAGCCATATAATCTCCTGCTTTGATGTCTTTGAAATTAAGCAAAGCAAAACAATCGTCATACTCTGCTAATAGATGTTTAAGTCCCATATTAAATACTTCTACCTCCGCCCCCGAATAATCCACCTACACCAAGAACAAAACCAAAGTTGTACCAACCTCCGTTATTGTCAACTGCATAAATGGCTATGTCGTCAGAAAACAACGAGCCAATAAAAGAAAAAGGTACAGTCATACCGTGCCAAAGACCGCCCCAAAACCCATAAGTATCATTTCCGATACAACTGTCAATATTGGTAGCGTTAGCGCAACTTGATAGCAGTATAAGTACCGCTAAACCTAATAAAATCTTGTTGATTTTTTTCATTTTTTAATAGTGTTAATTGTTTTATTTAAGTTTCTTGGGTCAAATATATTAAAGTATTTTGGTTCGGCAATAAAAAAGTTAAAAAAACTTTCATTGGTACTAAAAATTATTATTATTCTCCGCCACTATCTCCACCGCCACTATCTCCACCACCGCTATCTCCGCTACCTGAATCAGAATTACTATCTGCCCCTCCTGATTCTTGACCTGAATCTTCACTCATACCATTTCCGTCAGATGTATTATTTACATCAGTTCCTCCAACTGATTCTCCGTTAGCCTCGCTCATAGATTCGGTTATTACCTCTGTTACTTCGGTAGGAGTTTCGCTAAAGTTAGAAACGTTTTCGGCGGTTGGTGTCCAATCTACTGTACTTGAATTGTTGTAGGCGTTAAAGTTACTCGTTGCGCCGTAATAGTAATATTGTCCTGTGGATGGATTCATATAGTATAAGTACCATAGACCGTCATTAAAAAAGCAATATCCATTTTTGTCTGTGGTTTTGTAAACCTGTAATCCTTTATGCTTACTGCAAGATATTAATAATAAGCAAACTAAAATAAATGTTAGAAATTTTTTCATAATACAATTTCGTGTTTAAAGTAATAAGAGTTGTAAATAAAGTTTTGATACTTGTTTTCGTATGATTTTTTTGCTGAATTAATCGCTTCCTCTTTAGTCATACTTTCAAAAGAACAAGCGTATTTTTTTGGCTCTATTATGCCGTGAGTTCTTGTGTCAATGATTACTACAAGATGTTGTGTGATAGGATTCATAATTAATGTTCTTCGGATTTAACGTGTAGGTAATCAATGAACGCTAAAACAATACCTCCAACTATAAATATACCGTGTATCAATAATTGTTTGTAGATAGTTTCAATTGGAACTTGTGCGCTATTTATGAAAGTTTGTAGTAAGTGTATAGAGGAAACCCCCATAATCGAAGTAGCCATTTTTACTTTTAAAACTCCTGAAGAAACCTTTTCCGCATCTTCGCTATGGGTTTTATCTACAAATGAATTGTAAGAACCTGTGATAATCATTTTGACAAGATTTGCAATCATTACAATATCAACATCTTCAAGTGTTGACATTAAATCTTCGTTACTCAATGTACCCTCCGAAAAGAAATGATACATTAGTTTTCCTAAAGTCAGGAATAGTTTCAAGTAGAAAGGAATAAGCAACCATTTGCTTGAGAAAATGACTGTTTCAATCATTTTTTTGAAAAAATTTAAAATTGGAATTCTCATAGTTTAATTGGGTTTAATTGTTGTTTTTAAAAGTCCTTGTTGAAATAATTGTTTTTTATAATCTCTATGTTCTTTCATAGATAGGCGATGGTTCTCTGTATTGTAGTAAACTTTAGAACCTCCACGCTTGGCTCGGTTTTCAAGGTCTTTTAATTTAGTTTCGGGTTTACATACAAAGATTATTAGTCGTTTTGATACGTTAAATCTGTCGGCTAATTTTTGATAACTGATTTGTTCTTCCTCACGAAGCCAAACAATTAATTTTTTATCGTCTTCGGTTAGTTTTACTCTACGGTCTAACTTCTCGTTGTTAATTGGTATAAGGTCTGATTTTCTTGGCATAATTATTTAGGTGGAGTTGTTATTTTAGCCCAATATGTAATTACTTTTTCATTGTAAGCCCAACCTGCTCCGTTCCATATTTCCCAATGAACCTTTCCGTCTTTTCTGTGTACAAAATAGTTTCCATAAGCAGGAGGGTGTGATATTTGGTTATCCCAACTATACTTAATCCAAGTATGAGTTGATTGGTTTTTTAATAATTTTACTTCTGCCATTAGAGATACTTCTGCGAATTCTGAAATATCGTTATTATGTCGAAGTCGTTCTATTTCTTTTTTTATTTTTCTAACGTCCATTTCTATTGTCTGTTTAAAAACGCAATTACTGTTTCCCAATCAGGAAACTTTTTTGTTCCAAAGTGTATAAACTTACCCTTGAATTTTTCAGAACCATTTTTCAGTCTGTCATCAATTAGATAATCTCCAATTGCTAAATCTTTTCTATTAGTCAATATCAAACGTTTTTTTGCTAAATCTCCGTAGTACTTCTCAAGCCACAACCTCTTATCAGTATATGATTCAGGTATATCCCACATAGGAGTAGATAAGAAGTACACGTCAAACTTTTTAAATAAAGGTTTCGTAGCCTCGATAGCATCTTTAATCGGGGCTAGGTATCTGAATATGTGCGGGTTTCTTTCGCAAATAGCATCAACCTCTTTTTCTTGGTCAGCATAAGTCGGAAAAAACTTTTTGTCATCAATTTTAGGCTGATTCATTTTTATCAATTTCCAAAAGTCAGCAACCACTCCGTCCATATCAATATACAGGACTTTCTTTTTAGATTTAATCATATTTAATCTTATTAATTATTATTATTATTATTATTATTATTATTATTATTGGTACAAATATAATAAAAAATACATTGGTACAACAAAAAAAGCAAATCATTTTTAAAATTAATCGTCCCAATCAGGAGTATATGTATTTACTGTCGCAGGTGTTATGTCCAAAGCGTCTTTTAGCCCTTGAACTAATTCTCTGTAACGCAATTGTTGGTCAGGTCTTTCAAAAAGATGCTTTAAGAAATCTTCATTTTCCTTTTTGTAAACGTCAAACATTCTTGAATTTGTTTCTCTTGAATAAATAACATTTGCAAGACGGTCACATAGTTTTATAAAAGTGGCAAACTCTGTTTCACGAATTCCTTTGTAGTATTTATCGTTGGCTCTTTCTTGCCTGTTTTTACCTTTTTCGTTTGTAACTGCATAAACCAAATCAGCAACCTCTTTATTTGATATTTTAAGAATATCATTATAAGTCAAACGACAATCTTCGATTACATCGTGTAACCACACGGCGTTTAAAACATCATCTCTGCGATGTTGAGGTATGTGTTCTATAAATTTCATTGCTTGTCCGTAAACCATAGATAAATGAACGGAATATGGTAATCCGTTATAATCTTGATTTACCGAATCGTGTGCTTCTATTGCAAAACCTATTATTTTTGGGTTCATAGTTTATTTATTTGTATTAATTTTTTTATACATTCGAGTTCTGCTTCTTCGTGAGTATCGCAAAAAATATCTTCGTGTTTTTCGTTCGGAATTAGATACGAGTAATCAACACCGTCAAATTGCCTATCGGATATTATACGGCTATCTAATTCGTAAACGTCCCTGAAAAATTTAAACACACAGGCATTTAATTTAGTTATAATCAGGTTATCTAATGGAAGTTGGTCGTAAACCTCGTTATATTCTGTGTATGTAAGCCCTCCGTATTGAGTACAGTACCATTTAAAGAAGCCTAACGCTTCTAATTCTTTGTAGATTCTCATAATTTTATTTGTTATTTTTAACTATGTCTATTAATTTTTTAAGACATTCAAGTTCTGCTTCTTCGTAAGAATTTAAAAATACATTCATTTCTTTAGGAAAAATTTTATTAGTTACGATACGGTAACTATAAATGTACTCAATATCATTGCCATTTTCATCTTGATTGCACGATTCTATTAAAGAGTGTAAATCATATTTATCTCTAAACCATTTAAAAACCTGTTGGAAAAGAGGGGCTGAAACCATAGTTTCTCTTGCGTTATAGTTTACATAATTATAGTAACTACTATTTAATCTTTCTGTGTTCCAACGATTATAGTCAAATAGACAAGGCTCGTCAAAACCTAAAGTCTTTATTTCCAACGCTAATTCATAGGGTAAAAATAATTTTTCCATAATCTATTTAGTTCTAATGATAAAACCTTTTTCAGTTTTAAACTCTCTGCCAAGAAGTTCTTTTTTAGCCTTACTAAAAAACACGTCAAAACTTCTTTCAATAAAATAATCAGAATTGCCCCAAACTGACTTTATAAACTCTCTTTTATTGAATGACTGACCAATCTCTAATGCTTGGATTACGTCTGTAACTTTAGACTGCTTTGTTGCTTTTGTTTTCATAAACTTTTTTCTTTTTGAAAATTTGTAATAGTTCTTTTGTTTTTGGTAATTTCGGTAACTCGCCAACCATTTTTAAATCTAAAATTAATTGTTCTGTTTCTTCTGTATCTAACCAATCTGCAAACTCAATAGCGTGTTCATCTGCAATCTGCTCTAATCGGTCTTCGGTTTCAGTTCTTAAACCGCTAAAAGGTTTGCATAATTTGAATCTTAAAGTCATAAGTTGTGTTTTTTTTCTAATTCTGAAATAATTGTTTCTAACTCCTGATTGTCTGCTCCCGTGATTACACGAGAGAACCTCGTAAACAAATCAATGCTGATAATATTCATATTAGCATATCCAAGTAGGTTTCTCCTTGAAAGTTCAGCCATAAGTTCATAGTCTTCAAAATCGGAAGCATCTTTATCGTGACAGTCACAGTCATTTTCGTCTTCGTCTTTTAGGTTTAAATGGTCTTTGGCGTACTCTTTGACTAAATCTTCATCTAATCCCCATAAAACGGCTCTCTCAAGTTCTTGAAATTGCCTGTCGTAAACCCTATTAACTCTCCAATATTGTTTTTCGCCTGTTGGTAAATCATCTTTAATTTGTTCTCTGCTCTTAATTTTTTCTTTCTCAACCAATTTTATTTCCCTATCATCGTAAACAACTTTTACAATTTTCTTGTCCATAGTTAATCCATATTTTCAATGTCTTCTTTTGTAATCTCAAGACAATGTATTTGACTTATGCAGTTTTCAAGAAAGATGTGTAGGAAAGGTTCGTTTCTTCTCGGCATTAGACCTCTTACAAGTGTGTTACCGTGCTTATCCAAGTGCTTCCAAACAGGTCTGTTGAAATTGTTGTATTCTTTCCAATCTGATTCCGTGAAGTCTTTGAAGCTTTTAAAGATTACTGGCTTCATAGTTTCTAAATGACCCAATCGGTTAAACCCTTTTGGAAGCCCAAGAAAAACTTTACCTACACCGCTAATTATTGTGCCTGAAAAATGCTCTCCGCAACCAACACCACCTGCGTTTTCATTTGGTTTAAAACAAGAAGTGTCGCTACCTGATATGCAACCTGAACATTGATAACGCTCTACGGCTAATGAGACTTTTTTATCCATTGATTTCTTCTAAATAATTATCCATTGTTTTTTCAGGGTCTTTCGTCATTTCTGCGTGTTTTATTATCATAGCAAAAGCACGATTAGCATTTGTTAAACAATTACAAGAAATTTGTGCAGTAGCATAATTAATCTCTTTTGAAGAAATTTCATTTAGTAGTTTTAAAGAAGCATCAAAAACACCTTTAGGGTCAAATCTATCAATTAAAATTCTTTCTTCTCTTTCGATTTCTTTAGTTGATTTTTCTCTGATTTTTTTTTGGAACATAGTTTTCGTATT
>JGI24890J29729_1000644_pt1 | contig 20420 bp, 6 predicted proteins | sample FreactcultureFD7_FD_29729 | JGI IMG/M metagenome (IMG submission 29729)
TGGGACTGTTGTTCCACCAAAGTTGTCCAGTTATTGGAGCACTCGGCGATGTGCTGTTGGAAGCATTTTCTAGGGAGCGTATAAAATTAGTGTCTAAAAATTGTCCGTAACCAGCATAGTTTTTACCTACCAAGGTCATGGAACTTGAGGTATTGATAGTGCCATCTGCTATAGTAGCAAATACCGTTCCGTCAGTTAAAGTTACTGTGTATGACATTTGTTTTTATTCCGTCCTATTATACTCTATTTATGCAGCACTCAAGTTAGTAAGAGTCTGTATCCTAAGGGTGTAATCAATTTGTATTTGACGATTTAAACTCTTTTGCACAGGATGAAAAATTACGTGAGTAATCAATAGTAAATTTGCAGTACTCCCGTTCCAGCATTGTAATCCCAGTTCGTCAAACACATATTCGCCGTTAAAATTAGTACTGTTATCAAAGGCCTGCTGACCAGCCGGTTCTCCGTAGTCCAATAAACAAGTTACAACAATATCAGTATATACTTGACCCGAAGTATGAACCACAGTCATGTAGTTGTTTCCAGGATCTTGATTGGCTGCATTGTTTTGATCTACAACTTTGGTATAAGTTTCGTTATACAAACTGGCATTGGTACCCACAGTGTTGGGGGGCAAATAAGTTATAACTCCAGTTGCATCAACAGCACTTCCGCCGTTACCAAACGCCATTTGATAGATAAATCCTGTGGTGTTATCGCTCAAGGTATTGGCCATACACACACTGATGTTTTCGTAGTTTATGGCGTTCTTTTTATCTAATAAAACTTCGCCTGTTTTGGGATCATGTATTTTTACAAAACCCTCTATTTTGGTCAGTCCAGGAGTGATTATCATGCTTGTTTCTCCACAAATACTTGTTTGGTTTGAGGATCCAAAATCCTTATGTGTCCTTGTACAGAAACTGCACCCACGTCATTTGGACGTCGCTGTGGAGTTTTAACTGTGCTGGATAATTGTTGAGTTGTCTGTGTATTTTCAGTCATATTTTATTTAGTTTATTTTTAACCTGGGATTTAGTAATCGACCCAGGTTCCTCTTCTTACCAAGACGGTTACATCCAATCCCTCAGCAGGTGCAGTTGTAAAGGTTACTGCCACTGGACTTTGGGCAGTGACCGTATAAACACTGTTGCTGACTCGCAAACCGCCCACATAAACTTCAACAGCCGACGCAAGAGATTGCCAATAATTAGTGTCGGTGATTGCTGTGTTGGCTGGTACTGCTTGTTTTGCTCGATAAAAACTACCGCTGGCACTGACTATATCGCCCAACGAGTATGTATTGGTAATTACCCATGCAGTAGTTGACGTGCTTAAAGTAATACTGGGTGCTGTAAACACAGTAGCAGTTCCGTCAGCCGCGGTTGTATCTTCTACCACGTAGTTTTGATACTGTCGACCAAATAAATTATTACTACTCATATTGTAAACAGCGGATCCATCGCTGTGAGATGCCACAGCAGTACCGGCGGTTCCGCGCATTAAATCGCTGACAGTATTGTCTACTAAATTTATTTCGCGATACATAATCCGTTCAGCATTGATAGTTAGCACTCCCCATTGGTTGGTGTCAAAGTCTGGAACAAACAATGCGCCAGCGTTGGCCACATGGATAACATCGTCGGTTGCAGTCACTGCCTGTGTTACCGTAGTTGTGGTATCTGCTGTGATTGTATAGGCCAATTGTAAACCGCGCAGGTCTTGGAAGATACGGAAATCAGCTCCGTTGGTTGGTCCACCAGTGGTATAAACACGGAAGTCCAAGGTGTCAAATTCAATACCGGGCACTAATTCTTCGGGTGCATAACTGCTATAGCCATCTACATATCCACCACCCACCACGTTGATATCAGTTGGTCTTAATCCAAGATAAGGATCAACATACGAGCTTGAAAACACAGTATCAAGTAGACTGGTGTCTTGTCCAGCAGTGTAGTTGAGACCAGCAACTTGTACACCCGGATAACTAACTCCATTGATCAGTAAAGGCAAGCTGAGTCCGGGCATGTTTGGTGTAGGCGCATAGTAACCCATGGTGCGATCCACTCCGCTCAAAGTGCCGGAATCGACCAGACTCCATTGGTTTGGATCAAACACTGTGGACGACACTGGTGCATCGGCAGACCAAACACGATCGTGCCAGCGCACTTGATCTCCTGTTGCATAACTATATCCTGCTTGCCATTCAAAAATGGTAGTTGCATACTGATAACGGTCAAATTTAATTCTTATTGCAAATTCTCGAACCATGTTATTGTTCATAATGGTTCCTGCTTGTGCACCAGTGCCGTTACCGCCGGTTATGGTGACCGGCGCAGTGGTAATATATCCAGATCCGGTATCGGTTACAGTTACAGCCACTACTTGCCCTGTGCTGTTAATTGTTGCGTATCCACTGGCACCGTTGCCCACCCAGGTCAATGTGGCAGTTCCATTCACTTGTGAACCTGTTGTGAATATCGGCGGAGTATCTCCAGAACTTCCGGCAACAGTGACCGAATACAAATTGTTAACGGGTCCATTTATGTAATAAATTTGTTGACCAAGTACGTAGACAGTGTTGGCTGTCCACGCTGTGCCAAAAGTCACATCTGGAGCAACAGTATATCCTGTACCACCAGCCACAATGTCAACACCCTCAATTCTTAATGTATAATTGCTGAACCACGATTGCCAAGGTATTTCGGCCCACACAGCAGCATTAGCAGCTGCGTCGCTGACCCGTGATTCTGGATTGCTGTTGGAAGCAGTATAAGGAGTCAACACTGGACTTGTAAACTGTGGAATTTCCAGTGTATTATTCCAATAGGCAGGTACATCAAAGTCAGTCATTCCTCCTGGATAAGTGTCAGACCCATTGTAAACTAAATTAAATGCCAGTGTTTGTACATGATAAGGTTTTACTTCAGTCAAGTAATCTTGTACAAAAGTTTGGTCGTCGACTTCGTACAACTGATAAGGCAATAATGGTTGTAGTTGATGATCCACTATGATAAAGCTACTCTTGATTAACCAATCCGGTGCAGTGAATTCACTATAGATATACTTGAACATCAGCATTAAAAGTTCATTGCGATATATCAACAGTTCATTGGTAAACAATTCTGTATTGATAGCATTGATGATTTGTCTTGTTTCAGTTATTGGTGCTTGATCAAAAAATTGTGCGTCAAACACTTCAGCATCATATCCATAAGGTCCAAGACTGTAATTCCAAAGTACTTCGCTGAACGCAATGGTACCATTTTGTAATCCCACACGAGTCCAGCCTGTATCAGTTCTTAAATAAATTTCATACAGACCTTGTCCGTTGTTGTTGACCTGTACACTGCTGCCAATGGGTGCCACAGTAAGACTTAGTGTTTGTAAATCAGCAGTAATGGCCACTTGTGCCACTGGTTGGATTGAACTGTTATATCCAGGTTGATACCAGTTGATGTAGTTCCAATATAGCGGTGTGTCATAATTTTGAATTTGTACCAGTTGTAGAACACCGGTTCCAGTGTTGTCCGTTACTTCGTACACTGTCCATCTTCCGTTGTAGTTGCTGTCTGACAATACCAAATAAAGATATCCCACTGGAACCAAAGTTAAATTTTGATATCCTAACACAGTCAAGTTAGGTACAGACATGTTATAACCAGCTGTGGCAGTTATGGTTTCAGCTGAGATAGAAAGATTATTAGAAATTGTATATGTGCCAGCTCCACCGGTTCCGGTGCCAAAAGCCACAATAGTAACCAATGCCGGAATTCCTGTACCAGTTAAGGTTTGACCCGGCTCAAATACTCCAGTTACAGTGCCGGCCACAGTTAAAGTTTTTCCAGATATAGATGCCGCAGTTGCAGTTCCTACCACTGAATTGGGCACAGATTGACTGCTGTTTAACAAATTAAAACTACGCATCTCTGTAATAGGATACTGAGCAAGAATAGTATTAGCCCGGCTGAGATAGTTTTGTAATGCACTATATCGGTTGGCAAACATGCTTTGTCTTGGGCTATAGTGAACACCGTACCGCATGCCCGGACTTAAAAATGGATCTGGTACCAGTGCACCTGATGGATTTTGTCCGCAGAAACTATCAACCATTTTTTGGTAAATGGAATCAGTAACAAAGCTGTCGGCTTTCCCGTCGGCAACAAATTGATACTCGGTGTGTATGTTTGATGAGGCTCCTGCTGCTTGACGTTCGTATTCCACATGAAGTATAGTATCGCTGGCACTGATTAACCCAACGCTGTTGTACAGTGCAATGGTGCTGGAATTTACGGGTGCAATATATGGAAGACCGCTGTTTACTGGATTAGCAATATAACTGGCAACGGCCGATGCACTTAGTGTTTTGCCTGCGGCGCTGTCTACGCTGGTGATACTCCGTACCCAATAATAGTATTGTGTTGCAAATGCTCCAGTTGATGACAAAGAAGATTGAACAGTATAACTGGTGGTGCTTAAAGGTGTTCCTGTTCCGGTATAACTGGCCGGCGGAACATCACTTTGAGTCCACTGATAAATGTCTACCCGGCTTCCTGGAAATAACTGTCCCCATTGGCGGCTGGCATACACAATATCATCTTGATTGGGATTGATGAATCTAACTGTGTCAGTGTCCCACCAAATTTCTCCAACGTGTTTGTCAGCCCAGGCAGTACCATTATTGTGTATAGTTCCTGTGTTGTAATTGGCTGGATCTACTGCTGAAATATAATCTATATTTTGTGCAGCCACTCCTAATATTTTTCCTTGTAGCGGATCAATATAATCATAATAGGTCTGTGTGCTACTTAATAATTTGTCAAAACTATAAACACTATTCATCAATTCAATATTGACCACAGGCTGTTGTTCGTACACAGTGGCCCAGGCTGGTAAATTATCAGGATTACTGTAAACAGCGACCGATCCGTAATTTGGATTGCTGGTAACACCAAGGTCAACTCCGGGTGCACCAACCATTAAACGTCCGTTTACATAACTGACTGCTGTACCAAATTGGTCTCCTGTGGCTGTTCCGCTTTGATAAATTTGTTGTCCAAACACCAATTGACCAGGATTGTTTACTGAACTGTTGGCACTGGGGAAATAATCAAATGTGTAGGCCACACCCGAGTTGCTGACTGGATTACTGAATATGGTACTGTTTTCATCAAAGATGGTTTCGCCGGCGTCAAAGTTCATGGCTTCGTAAACGTTGCCATTTGGTGCTCCTACAATTACATTAAGGCTATCACTGTTGATACTGAGTGAGCTGCCAAAATAACCGTAAGACACAGGATTTGGACTGTACAATGTTTGTGTATAAACAAAGGTATCAAATCCCAATGCATCAAATGCTGATCCAGTGTTGCTTGCCCCGGGTAATACCGACAGCTGATCGTATTCAGGGGCTGTACTGGAATTTATTACAGACAGCACCAGTTTTCCTGTTACCACAACAATTTCGGCATAGGTAGCAGGCGCTGTTACAAAAGCAATTTGTTGACTGGAATCAAGATAAGTGTAGGTATATCCAGCCGACGGACTGGCTGTTTGCACAACACCGTTCAGATAAACCACAGGATTTGACCCTGCCACACTATACACCGATCCAATGTCAAATAATTTTGTAGAGCCGTCACCGTAAAACGTTAAATTGTTACTTAACGATGCTTGTACATTTGGTATTACATAAGAACTGGCCCAAAGAAGACTGTCAGTTGGAGGAACGTTGTAACTGGTTGCGTTGGCTGTATAACAAACTGAATTGTAAATCACACGATCGTTTGTGTAGTACCGAACACTGCTTGACCAAGGCCCTGGACTGATGGCTGCTGCAAGCCCGGCCACGGTATTGTTGGGACTGTCAGGGACAACAACAGTTATATCGTTTACACGTATGCTAGTTCCAGCAACCAAGGTAGGGTTGGCCACTGTGCTGACTGTTACCCCGTACAAGCGACTTTGATTGACGTTGCGTTCTACGCTGCCATCTTGTACCAGTGTGCCGTTGCTGTTGTGCGGTGCGCCAACATATAAACTACAATCGTTGGAGCAGAGCTGAGAAGCATAGCCAAATAATGCACCGCTACCGGGCGATTGGGCAATTATTTTTTGTATCAATTGGAATTGATTGGTTTCTATTTCTATACTGTCACCAATGGTCAATGTCACAGCGGATGACAACACAATATCAGACCCACTAACTGTAAACTGCCCGTTAATATACTGTGCAGTATTGGTTAAAAATACACCATTGTGTAATACTCGAACAGGATCGGTAAATGATCCTGTGATGGCATAGGTTGTTTGTGCAGTATCATTGACCAAATATTTTATTACACTGCGATCAAACGCATAAACGGATCCTGCACCGGACACAGTATTTCCAGACGAGTCAACAGCGGTGTCTGCAACAGTTCCCACAATTACAGTTCTGCCATCAGTACTGATGGCAACACTTGATCCAAAGGCAGCATTGGCTGCCAAACTCAATGCTCCTGTAGGCAAGGTTGAAATATATTGCCAGTAAGTACCACTTTCTACTGTAATTGATGCTCCGCTGGCTGGTTCCTGTCCGCTGACAAATTCTATCTGTGTAGTGTAATTGTAATCAATATAAGGGCGTTGCACTATGCCATTGACTACTATGGTAAATGAGTCCGTGTTGGTCACAGTATATAGATACGGTGTTACATTGTAATTGGCCGACCCGGTGCCGGTTGTTGTCAGTGCCAGTCGACGAGAAATTGTCAACGGCAAGTCTGTGGCAGGCGCACTAGGAAACACAATTTGCGTACTGTTTACATAATAATCAACTGAGTATACCAGTAGTTGATCATCAAGTGTTACAATCAATTGTTCAGGATAAATTGAATTGATTTGTATCGAAGAAGCCCAATTAAATGCAGTAGTTGTTCCATTGGTAGTGTATGAGACTGATTGTGCGGGTACATCAACTATTCCATATGCATAAACTAAATTTCCGTCAGGAGCACCAATGTACATGCAGTGTTCGTTCAAACTCAAAGCCACAGACGATCCAAATGCCACAGCGTTTGCAGAGGTTGGAGCTGTTAATAGTTGTGTTTGTGTAAACTGGTTACTGCCAGGAATTTGATATATTAGGCTGGCATATCCCCTACCAGCGGCACTGGCACTGGCACCGGCTATACTCCAATTGTTGTTGCCCCAGTCGATACTGTTTCCAAACCCAACAACATCGGCAGCTTCAAGAGTAAACGAAATATTGTTTACATACAATCCAGTGTTTGTACCGGTGCTGACTCTGTTATAAGTGTATATCACTCCAGAGTCTTCGTCGGGACTGCCCACTAACAAATTAATATTGTTTGTAGACTGTGCCACGCTGGTGCCAAACAAGCTGTTGGTCACAGGAATAAATGCAGATAAACTTTCGAGTTGGGTAAACGGTGCTTGTTTTTCTAAAACCTCCCAGTGCCCGGATCCGTTGTTGTCAACCCAGGCTCTGGCGCCTGGCACAAGATCTGTGGCATAAGGTAAAGTGGATACATCACTGGCTTGGCCAACTCTCATTGTTTGCAAGTACCATGCTAGTCCTGTACCGGTTATGGTTGTTTGATTGGTACTTGTAAAGGAATAAGAAATTATCACTTGAGTAGGTGATGGTAATCCCAGCACACGATATACTCCGTCTACGCCGTTGGCAAAATAGCGAACAATAATCAAATCACCAATGGCCAAATTGGTCACTGAGGTAAACTGTGCAATACTTGTGCCGTTTAGGTTGTCAGTTATTTGTCTTAATCTACCTGGAACCTGGGCACAGCGATATATGTTCCAATCATAGCTGTTGTCGTGGGCCACCCATATGGTAGTTCCTGTTCCAACAGTATTGAGTTTGGCTGCAATGGCAGAAGGGTCATCCAAAGTATAAACTGTAATGTCGGCATCTTTAAGATTTACATAACCAGCCGACGGAAGTGCAGTGTTAAGGGTAGTGGGATAAATGGTTGGCAATATATCAGTTGAAGTGATCCTGTAACTTTCTCTCCAAAGGTCGCTTAACAATACAGTTTGGTTGGCCTGGCTTGAGTCTCCCGGTTGTATGATCTGTACAGTGCCCGGGTTATTGGGCAACAGTGCCTCATTGAGAACAACTTCAAAATAACTTCTATTGGCATTGGCACCATAAGTTCCAATTAATACTCCCCAAGTTTCATAAATTTTATAAGTTCCACTGCCCTTGGTCAGTGCTACATCGGTAAAAAGATCTGTGGCTTGTAAACTTCCTTTGGTTTTAATAAATTGCTGATAGAGATTAACCTGTGTTACATCATCGAGATCAAGATTAACCATGTACTGACGCGGAGTAAATCCTATCAAATTATAAGCCAATAAATCATTATTGCTGTTCAAGTTGGCAGTTTGTATGTTGTAGGTATTGGCCAATTGATCTGCTTTGTTGGCCAAGTTGGGCAATAAACCACGTTCAATTCGAGTCCAATTGCTTTGTAACCAATTGTTATAATCAAAAACAGATGCGGGTTGTACCAGTCCTGCGGCTTGCCAGTATTGATTTTTGTAACGTACAATGTCACCTTTGGTATATCTTTCTGTTGGGCTCCACGGTAGTACATTATCTTGATTTAATATAAATCCTTGAGCATTTAAAGTACCATCCCACTCGGTGGTGTTAAACGCATTTAAATACAATCTATTTTGTCTTTGTGCAGTGGTAGGATCATAAATCAAATCGTTAAAGATATCCACATTATCAAACACTATCATGTTTTCATAGTCAGTAAATTGTAAATTTAAAAAACTTATGGCCTGGCCAACACCGGGTACAGGATTTATTGTAAAACTATCTCCGTATCTTTGTATGACCAAATCTCTGGTGGCAAATGTACGACGGTTTTGATCCAGCAACTGATTTTGTGGACTGTAACTGACAATGCTGTCAACCACTGCTCCAGAATTATTAACACTGAGTTGACTGGCAGCCGGATTTAAATTTATCAAGGTTCCTGTTTGCCATCCTTGTTGACTGAAGTACAGGAACTCCTGTGCCATTTGCCCCCAGTTGAGTGTATAACCATTTTCCATGTAGGTAAAGGTCATGCCTTGAGATTCTAAATACTTTCCGTAACTTAATAAAAAGTCAACCACCATGGTTCGATTGGTAAACACATAGCCATACGGAATGTTTGTGATCTTGTTGGTATACTGCACAGGCACGGTAACAGTGGCGCCACCACTGCTGACAGTTTGTGTTAGGCCATTTACCGAGCTGATAAAAATTGGAAAGTACGGTTGATAACTGCTGTAACCATAAACTGCCCAACCATTGCTGACTATTTCTACCACAACCGAACTATAGGCAATTTCACCGTAAGGTTGATCTTTGTACAATAATAAATTGTAGCTTTCAGGAGGAATTAATAAACTCTTGTTTTGACTTTCGGGGCTGGACTTTTCAAGATAGATTTCAAGACTCTGTTGATCGGTCCAAGACGCCATACGATAGCACAATCTCACATCGATATTGGCCAAGTCTGTTGTTAAAGAATCTGTGCTGTTGAGTCCTATCTGTTGATTGTAATCCACAATCCAGTTGATGTAACTGGCTTTGCTAACACCGTTGCCGTAAATTTGTAATTCGCCAGCATCGAGTCTGTAGCGTTGGTTGTAAAGATACTGACCAATTTCTGCGTCATAGCGATATAAATCTCTATCGGCAAACAAGCTAAAAAATTCTGCAGGTCTTGTCAAGGCCAACAATCGCATCACAGCAAAAGGATAACTACTGCTCATCCACCAGCTGGCTTCAACTGGTCCACCATCGCCTACAGTCCAACTCTTGCGGAAATCTGCAGGATTGTACAAGCCCACTACACTTTCCAAGGGTGGCAACAATTCTCCAAGACTGTCCACTGGGATAGCCAGGGTCAATCCAGGTCTAGCAAAGGTAGAGTTTGTGTAAGGTGCTATGGGATCAGCAACGTATCCTTGTTCTAAGTCATCCCACAATACTAAATTACCATTGGTATAAGGCGGTAGTCCATAACGATCTTCCCACCACACAGGCTGTTGACTAAATCCCAACATTTCCCAAGGAGTAAGATTGGGTGTTATAGTGTCGTAAAAATAACGGTAGATGCCGCGCCAAGCCCCTTGATCCATTGGAGCACCATTGATTCTATTGCCAGCTGTGCTGTAGTTGTAGGTAAAAGCATTGTTGACCGAATAATCTTGAGCAGTGTAATCCAGTTTGTTATAGCCAGCCCATATTAAAAAGTCCTCGCCTAGTATTTGTGTTATTTCGCTTTCAGTATAGTCTGTTGTGCGGAAAAATCCTGGAGCCACTTCATAGATGGAGAGAGGTACAGGGTTTTCATCCGTTTTGAGATTGTTATAAATTCTAGTTTCAAACTCTAATAATATTTGATCTCTAATGTCGCCAAACGCTATGGTAGTACTGCCATCATGCCCTTGTATAACGAGAGTAGGGCGTATATAATCGGAACTGAGATAAATTTCAGGAGTCCATTTTGGATAAAGTCCTAATTTAGTAGGAGTGTTGGGAACAAAATTTCCATAGGTAGGATTGTATTCGTTTATAGTAACTACGTCTCCCACTGCCAATGGAATTAAAATAGTTAAAGTTGGAGTACTTGCGCCTACTGTATATTCTAAGTCTCGCACAAGCAAACGATCATTTACATAAACTAATAGGCCAAGATAGTTGCTTGTGGTAAAGTCGTAAGTTTGAACAGTGTTAAATCTTGCTGTGGTTATTGGGTTAACTGTGGTTGAATTGCTGGCAATCACAGTGCCGGTAGGCAACATATCGCTCCAGTAAAAAGGACTAATGCTGGTATCGCCTGCATTGATAATAGATATAGCACTGTCTAAAATTTCAGGAACAGTTTGTGTCCCAAAATCATTGCTTACCACAGTGTTCAATAACAAAGATTTAAATTTAATGTATTCTCTACTGTTGAATTCCAGTGCATTAAAAATATTGTATTGTTCATTGCGTAAAAAATATCCAGCCAAAGTCATTGGTGAACTTTGTTGCAATATTTGTAATCCATAAGGAATGATATTGCCCAGGTCTCTACTGTTGTTAGCACCAATGACTGGACCTTGTAAATTGATTAAATTTTGTCCAATGGTACTGTAATGATTTCTTGCTGTGCCCAATGTAAGTGTTGGGCTATTCTTATTAAGAGGATTATTTTCTAAGTTGACAGGAACTTGATAAAAACCAGTGGCACTAACTTGATCACTGAGTACTTGTATTTCTACCACGTTACCCACAGTGGCCACAGAAGAATTTAGCGTAATGGTTGTGGTGTTGGTACCAACGGTATAGGTATAATTGTAAGTTTGTGTGGTTGAGTCGTATGGTTCAACAAAATTAGCATTGACAAATAATTGAACTGACGGGACTACGTTATTGGAATTAACTGCGACGTCAAGCAGCAACGGAGCGGCTGAATAGGTAAATCTAAACTGCTGTCTAATTTGACTTTTTGTAACAGCAGTTTGCCATCCAATTTCTTTTTCAAAAATCAAACGTGATGAGTACTGTCTTACAAAACCTGTGCTAAGAGCCTGTGTTATACCTTTGGCGTTTACAGTGTAATTAAAAGTATCCACGTACAAATTATTATCAAATACAATATCTCCCAGGTTAGCTAAATTGAGATAAGTCAACGGAAAGCCCAGATACGCATCCGCTGATCCGTTGCCCACAGCATAACTGAATAATTTACTGCCAGTAAAATTTGAACTTGGGTACACTGAGGGATCCGCAAAACTTACACCGTTGCTGTTGTACACGTCAAATTCAGGAGCTTGATTCACACTGGTTTTTTGTTGCGATTCAATCCAATTGACTCCGTCAAAATAGTAAGTGATTCCAATCTGTGTATCACCATCAAGAGAAAAAGTAGACTGATCGGCCAAAACTGTTGCAATAGGTACCAGATTAATGATTGGTTCTGCGATCAACGGAGGTACTGTGTCAGGGGTTATAAAGGTAACTTGATACACAGTGTTGCGAACAACAATATCGAGATCCCCGGCAAAAATTACAGTACTGCCCGTGACTAATGTGTATCCATCTGTGGTAAATCCAGTTGACCCATTCACTGTGCTGAGTGCATTGGTTTGAGTAAAATCAACGATGTTAACCGGGTCTATGCCTTCTGTTCCAAAATCAAACAAGCGAGTACCGGCTCTAAATTCCAAAATAGGTCGTTTTGCTCGAGCCAGTTGATCTAACACTGGAATATTGTTATTATAAGCAGCTGTTTGGTTGATTACGTCCACGTGGAACCATCTATTACTGCGAGTCCAGGGATTTTGGTCCAGGCTGGCTCTGTTCACTGTGAGATAATCTGGATCCACTGGGGATCCAGAAATGTAAGTTTCAGGAGTTACAAATTCAGTAACAGGTAAAAGTTGTATAGCAGTTCCTACTCCTTCAACATAGTACTCATTGCCTGAATAACTGGCTGGAACAGTTGTACCTGTAAACAACACTTTTAATCCATTGGTAAATGTTACACCATTGGGGCTGGTATAAATTTCGTTACCGAGAATGTTGGCAATGTTTAACACTGCGTCTTGAGCAACATCCACCAGATGTATTGTTCCAAACATGGTTGGATCGGTGCCATCTTGATAGTATAAAGTATCTCGTGCGGCAGTCAACAACGGCATTTCAACAAATACACCAGAAGAATTTTTAAACCAACGAGTGCTGGCATACTGTGTACCAAACAACACACTGAACTGTGTGAGGTTATCTACTGACAGTATGTTGTTCAACTGGATGTGACCAAGATTGTCAATGGTGATCAGCCATACCACGTACAGTCCAGGATCCAGGTCAGTGGTGCTGCTGAATGCCAGTGTGCGATTTTCGATATTGGTAATACCATCAATGCCGCCAGGGTTGGCGTCCAAAAAGTCTGTGAGCAACACTCCATTGATTTGATCGAAAGCCAAAGTGGTCATGAGATCCACAGTGCCAGCCTGCTGATTGGGTATTGATCCAATCAGCGGCAGGGTATAATAAAAGTTTTGTGCTGTGGCAGTGGGGGTATTAAAAGTCACTGTGCCAAGATCCGCACCGTTATTGACCACACCCAACACATTTCGACTGCTTATGTTGGGAGTACTAGGAACTACTCCACTAATTCCAGGATTGGTCTGTATCCAGAATCCAGGACCAGTACCAGGGGTGCCGTCCACGATCGTGAATTGACCACGCATGTTGAACTCGGTTGAACTACAGTAGTACAGAGTATCGGGTGCATTTTGTGGAACTGTGAACGTGATCAACCCGGACGAAGCACCATTGTTGGTCACGCCTGAATTGTAGAGATTCACTGTGCCATAACTGGCCTGTGTTTTTATATAAAATGGCAAGGGTGCTGTCAACGAAAGGTTGAACGTGTAGGTGTTGCCGCGTACCAGTGTCAGTGCAGGATTGCTGGCATAATCGATCATCCAGGCAGTGGTACCATTGTTGGTCACACGATACTGTATCGAAGCTTGTTCATTCTGCGCCACTGCAAAATTATAAGTTCCTTGACGTGCAAGTGTCAGTGTTGGATTGGTACCAGGTACTCCGCTGAAAGTGTAAAATCCATTGTTGCGAGTAACAGTAAAATTTTCAAAAGTGGGTATGCCTGTTGCGTTAACAGTGACTGGATCAGGTCCTGAAGGTAACCAATAATACTGAGAATAATTTATAAACTTGTCAAAGTCAACAAACGGATCCCAAGTGTAGTATTCACCGGTGTACAGTGCAGATGGATTGGCTGTCACTGCACCCTGCACTGCCAGTGCATCATTCATTCCAGGATAGGTAATAGCATCAACTACTCGACGAGTGTTGGTTGGATCCAGTTGTACCACGCCCGGCTCAAGTTGATAATTATTGCGAACTTGAGTGGGTTCAATTACATACTGATCATTGGCATTGACTCCTGGACCAATGTGTTGTCCAATAAAACCTTGTCGTTTGGTAAAAGCAGGTTCCTGTACCAGCTGGTCTAACGTTGCAGCTAAAAACTGTTTGTTAGTTTGAGTTTGAAATATTTCTGGAAGAAAGTCTACTGTGCGAACATTGGCGGCCATTAAATTACTCCACTGCCAGGAGCAGTTTGTAAATTGGTGCTGGTAAGTGCAGTGATAACTTCAACATCGTTAACTGTTGCACCGTTGACAAATATTTGATTTGGAGCTGATCTTATTTCGTAAAGGTCACCAAAACTCTTTTGTGGATCAAGCGGAACTAAAACCACACTGCTTACAATATCTCCAATTTGTTGATGTATGTAGGCTGCCAACTCACTGAAATAAAAAGTATCTCCAAAGTTCCAATTGGCCAAATCAAAATATGCAGCCATGGTGGCCACTACTGAGTTCCTGATTTCAGTTTTGCTGGCGGTGCTTTGACTGTTTTGAATGACCTTGATCGTGGCTCGCAAGGCCGGATCAGCCTTTTGTCCAAACAGGGGTTGGAAGTCTACGGAATTTATGATCAAGTTGTCGGATATCATTTTGTAGGTGTCAAGCCCGGCATAGGCCGTGCTCAGTTCATCAATGGTGGGTACACTGGGCTTGGGCACTGTGCCGGTCACATCCTGTATCCAATTTTGATAGGCAGTGTAGTATTCGTTGGTGACCACATAAGAATCAATAATGTTTGTGCTGCCAGGATCGATACGATTGGTCAAGGGACTGTTGTGTCTGTATTGGAAATACAGGTCTTGTCTGCCTATTCGAACGATATAGGATGTGTTGGCTGTGAGCACACGGTTGCCAGTGCTGTCGACAGTTATGGTATAAAATGCCTGATCAGTTATTGTGTTGCTGGAATATTGATTGTAAGCGTAGAATGTCTGTCCTACATTATACTGAGTTAACACCAACTGAATCGAAGCTTGTGTAGGATAATCAGAATTGACCACTCCTTGATTAACCAATAGATATCTTTGTAAATTGTCAAAGTCTGTGGTCTGTTGGAAGAACACCAACTTGTGATTGCTGTCAACTGTGGGAGCCACAAGATCGTCAAAGAAATCAGGATTGATAGGCACTGAGTTGCCAGGAACGCTGTCAAAGCTAACTTCAACTTGGAAATCATCAACCAGGCCATCAGTTAGTACCGGTTGAGCAATAATGTTCATTATGCTATTTTCAGGCAGGGGATAATTTGAATCGGGTTGACTGTTGATTTTAAGCACGTTTATGTAATCTCGTATTACAGTGCCAGTACGACTGTCGTAAATTGGATCGCTGGTGTAAAAGAAAAATCTTGTTTCTGCTACACTGCCAAAGAAATAATCTAAAGAACGAGATAACACAGTGTAATTTGACCCGTTGGTAGTACACTGTATCAACCAGCTGGCATCACTGTTGGTTCCAGCGGTGCTACCTGCGTTTGTTAAACTAAATGTAGCATTGGTATCCAAATTGCTGGAAGTGATCAAATACCAAGTGGCAGTGAGATTATTATAGCCAAGACCAAAATTTTGATTGAGATAAATTTGATTTACTATGCTTTGTTTTAATGCAGTGGGAATGTCTGTGACAAAAAGTGGAATTACCTGATTGGGAATAGCACCAGTAGGAATGTAAGTGTTCAATACCACTGGCCCTACTCCTGAAGGTAAATTACCTAAACCTTGAGAAGTGCCTGACAGGTACACAGCAGTTGGACTGGCCCAGATGGACATTTTTTCGCTGGGTTGAGTGACTGATCCAGGTTGTAAATTGTTTTCAGCATCAAAATAATAACCAGCTGGAGGAACAAATTCTACTAAACTACCTGCTACAATATATTTGGCATTGTTACTGGCATAAGGTCCAATAGGCACTGGATCGCCAGAACTGTTTTGGAAATACCCTGTGGTTTCGTTGTTTAGTACCGTGCTTTGATGCCAGGTGTAACTTAAACTGTAAAGATCTGGCCTGGGAAAATTTGCATAATAAAATTGTTGCATTCCAGCTGTGCTCAACAACGGATTAACTTGATTGTATACCACGTCACTGATTTCGTTAACAGTGAGCCAGCTGAATAAAAATGCCGGTGTTAAATTGCTTTCATACAGTGCTCCGTCGCTGGCAAAAATATTAGTACTGGAGTATTTGCCAGTGCCATCAACCAAGTCGAGATATCTACTGGTTCCTATGCTGGCACGATTTACCGCTGTACTTTTTAATATACTGTTGTATTGTGTAAATGGAAAAGTAGTATAGTCTTCGCCATTGACCATGCGATTTTGTGTGTAGTATTGTGCTGGTGCACGTTGTTTGATTTCTTGGATGGTTTCACGAGACTGTGCGTTGGTCACCGGTTCAGTGATGCCACAGGTAAAAGTTAATGTTTCTATTTGCCCGGTGCGACTTACATAACTGATTGGAATCTGAACATTTTGCATCTCCTGCGGATTAATAATGTAGGTCAATCCGTTACTGGCTCTTACATAAGTTCTGAATGTGCCCACTGGAATAGTGCTGAATATTCCATCGCCAAAGTTCAAAGTGATTTGATCATTGGTTCTACTAGCAATACTGTAGATATTTCGTGTACCAGGACTCAGCTGTTGTGCAACCGCAGCATAAANGCTGGGCACAGGAACCCAAAAATACTGTATGTTTCCTACATTGTCGAGTTGATACAACCATACATCGGTGTTGTTGACACCGTCTATGTTGATGTTGACTGCACGATTTGAAATACGCTCGGCCAAATTAAAATCTTGATTTTGTAGTGTACCTTGTTTAAAGTAAAAAAAGTATCCGGTGTTGGCACTAGCAAATCCCAATTTATCATTACGGAATAAAATATTAAATCTACCATCGGGCAATGGCGGCGGTTCGTACACGTATTCTTGGCCGGCTGATGTGGCATTAACTGCTTCAAATGGCATGTTGACACCATCAACTGTGGCAGTATATGGAATTACTGGTAGGTACCCGGGTACAAGATTAACAGTGTATTCTTGTGTGGTAATGCCCAGGATATCCTGTGTAGCTCCCGGACGACCAAATCTTTGAGTATTGACCAGCGAAGCGTTGATGATCACTGTAAACTGTTCTTGCCAATCTAGGTTAGTGGGATCGGCCCAGTTTACTGTGATATTTTGTAAGTTAATACCGTTATAGTCTGTGAGATTTTCTGTGGTACTAACGCTGAATACTTTAAGGTAACCCGATGCTTCGGTATTACGTAGCGGTGTGTAACTGACCAAATTGGCCAATTTAATAACACTGTCCCTACGTTCAGCAGTGTCAAGATAATTTTCTCTGTTGTTTAAGTCTGTACGGAACGCCAGTGCTTGGCCCATAAACGCCATTACGTCCAGCAAGGCAATAAATTCACTAGACTCAATGTAGTCGTTGAATGTTTCTGGATAATATAAACGCAAATAATCTACAAAACTTTTACGAAGTGTTTCAAAATCGTAACTTTGAAAATTAGCTTCGGCATAGGTTTGGTAGATTTGTTTCCAATCTTCAACGCCAAATATTGCAGTTTGTCTTGTGGTTGTGGCCATGTCTGTTCCAGTCTATAGATATTTATCTGATTAATAAACTGGTTAGTTTATAGCGTCCTACTTTATATGTAACTAGCAACACTTTGAGTTTGATTAAAAAAGATATTCAATCTTTGCGCCGTTGTACTGGGCACAATCGTCAGTTCTAATTGTATCAATAAACCGTTTTCTTGAGGAAATACTTCTATAGAGCTGATGTAAATTCTAGGGTCTCCCCCAGCCACACGTTGTACTTCGTTGTAAACAGCCTGTATTGTATCTTGAGTTTGATTTTCAAACAAGTTGTCCCACAATGTAGTTCCGTACCAAGGCAAGCCCACTAGTTCGCCTTGTCTGATATTGAACGCATTGAGCAAATCACGTTTGATCAATTCAAAATCAGTCAAGGTAAAATATTTGTTTTGATCGATTGTGTTGAATCCGATAAATGTTGTCATGGTGTATTTACTCTTATACCAATCCGCTTAGAGCGTTTGAAATGACCCCACCTGGATTGTTTTTAAAATTAGCTACGGTATTAGTCACATTCTGCACTTGGCTTAATATTGCACCACCTTGACTTTTTAAGTTTTGTAATATATTTGCTGCTGCTGTAATATCACTGCTGGCATTTAATGATATGCTGTTAATAGACGGAAAATCAAAAATAGGAGTTGGTATTTTGCTACTGCCCAATATTTTAGTCATGGCCACATCTAGCGTGGCACGATTTACAGTATTGCTGTACCCGGCTGCTACTTTTGTACCTGATACCAGATCGTCTCCGCCACCGCCAAACAGGCCCCCAATTGCGCCCAGCCCACCAAGGTCGCCAAGACTGGCAAGACTACTGAGGTCGCCAAGACTTCCTAGACTACCAGTTAAACTGGTCAGACTTCCTAGGCTACTGGTCAAATCTCCGATGCTACCTAAACTACCAGTTAAATTAGTTAAACTACCTATGCTACCAGATATACTACCAAGGCTGGTTAACGTGCTGGTTAAACTTCCTGTGCCACCAACAATACTGCTTAAACTTGTAAGACTACCAAGACTACCAGTTAGGCTACTGAGTCCGTTTATTCCGCCAAAGTTGCTGAGAGAACTGGTTAGTCCGCTTAAATCTCCAAGACTTCCTAGATTGGCAACACTACTGAGATCAAAATTGCCCAGGTTACTAATGGCAGACAACGGGTCACTAAACGCCGCGGCAAACTGACCTGCTTTGCCTGTAATGTCAAGATTGCTGGTTAAGTTAGTTAAATTACTTCCCAAGTCACCAGCTAAACTGTTTAGACTTCCTGCAAGATTTCCAAAGTTGCCAGATGTTATACTGTCTAATGTACCGGTTATATTTCCTAACGTGCCGGATGCCAACGTGGTCAATCCCCCAGTGAGTGTAGAATAGTCTCCAGAACTTAATTGGCTCCAAGCAGCCGTGGCTGCTGTGCCAAATCTTCCGGCATTGGCTACAAGTGCTCCTACATCTCCTATTGCAGTGTTGGCCAAATTGCTGGCAATACCGCTGGCGTTGTTTAGACTTGATAGACCGTAGTTTAATGTATTAATTGCACCTGACGTGATAGTCGAGACGTTGGTCAATGGTGTAGATAACAAAGCAGCCAACGGAGTGCCTGCTAAAGCTGTTGACACTGACGCCGGCACTGACAAACTGGCACCAGTCGCTGCACTTAAACTTGATAGTGTTTGTAGCCCGCTTTGTGTAAAGACCTGTCCAATACTGTCTGTGATTGCCTGTGTGGTGGCCGGATTAACAACCCCGGCTGCTACCAATCCATTGTAGCCGTTTTGTAACAGGGTAGTCTGCGCATTGGTTTGTAAATTGGGATCAGATAAAAAATCAACAGCAGAGTTTACTCCTTTGAATCCACTCCATATACCAGGAGAACTTAATACAGATGTCAGCGGTGCAGGGTCAAAGATAAATCTTTGCCAGGTTCCGGGCTTGACATAACCGGCCTGTTCTAGTTGAGTACAACTTAATCCATACTGTCCAACACCTTTGTCATCACTCATTTGATCGCTGGGTTGATCGACCAGGTTGGCAATCTGTGCCAAGATTCCCTGTACCTGCGAACCATTTAGCGGACCAATGGCATTGGGTGCTAACTCGTCTAGATTGACCTTGACCAAATCTCCTTGGCCAATAGGACGGGTCAATGGTGTGTTAACTAGTGCCGGTACTCCGGTCGACGTGGGTATATTATTAATAATGGATAAAATGGCCTGCGTGTCAACGCCGGCAGTACCTCGATCCAGTCTATTCAGGCCAAATTTAGTAACAGCAGTCTGTGTGCTGGTCAATGTTTGTCCTGGACTATAGCCCACTAGTGCACCGGCTGCTACCTGGCCATAAAATATTAAATCAGCCTGCAGTTGCGTAGTTCCTGTGGGGGCGGTCAATCTAAAAGTTGATCCGGATGGAAGGGTATACGTGAATACGCTCATGATGTTTTTGTAATACTCACGCCGTCTGGTAGTTCGGGTGCATCTGGCGGAGGGCTTGGTTGTCCAGCTTGTACAATCGTGGTCTGATTGCCCACACCTTGATTATGATAGGGATAAGGTTCGTGCGTTGGGGCACGAGTAACAATACTTTCAGTACCGGTGGGGCTTACTTGCCATCCAGTGCTGGGATTAAATTCTGTGTTGGGTTGTAGATATTTGGTTATGCCTTTGGGTGTGCTGGCTGGCAGGCCAGGACCACTGTTGAGTAAGAGTAATGTGCCACTTAGAGTTAGTACACCGCCGGCACTCCAACTGCCCAAGGTGCTTTTAATTGCCAAAGATCCGCCGCTTTTGATTGCCATACCGCCTTTACCATACAAACTGAGTTTGCCTTTGCTGCCT
>JGI24890J29729_1000645_pt1 | contig 20398 bp, 26 predicted proteins | sample FreactcultureFD7_FD_29729 | JGI IMG/M metagenome (IMG submission 29729)
CTTCTTCCTCTTCTTCAAAATCACTCAAGATTTCTTCTCTAGATTTACCTTTGGTAATATCTGCCATAAGACCATCAACCAGATAAATGATTGATCTCATATCTGATTCACCTTCTTGGCGCATCCATTGTGCTCGTTTACGAATAATCCCAAGTGCCTCAATAATTGTCAGTTCGTTCATTCTTCAACTCCGAAATGTTTTTTTAATCCTACAGCAATAGCAATAGACAAATCTGGAGTAATACCACTTGGCGTATTGTATCTACCAATTGACATAGATTGTTCAACACATTCAGCCACAATCAAGTCGGCGAACTTTTCTACAGTGTATTCCCATCTATGTCTTTCCTTGCCTAGCCCATACATATCCAAGTTGGATTCTCTAACAAGTTCTCGAATTCGTTCGTTCATTTTCTTACCCAACTGCGAACATAAGGATTATTGTTTTGATAGTCTTGTTTGGGAATAGAAGTAAGATTAAAGTAAAGTAGCTCAAACATGGCCACTATGACCAAGCACTCTACTACAGTTCTCACTTTTCTTCCTCGTAGTAAGCATATTGTCCCCAGGGTGGAACAATTGTGGTGGTGCCATGCAACACCCAAACAGTGTCTGCATAGTTCTCATCGCCCCATGATCCGAATGGAAAACCATCTGTGAATACCACCAGCCGCTTGGGTTGAATGTCTGCTTCTTTCAAATATTCATACATACAATCAAAGTCTGTGCCGCCACCGCCATCTACTTCATAGTCAGCAATACTGTCCAAGTTCTCACTGTCAAATTGTTGCGGGTTATACACTTGAGTATCAAATGTTGCCACGTGTATTTTATAACTGTTGAACTGTTCCATGATGCCAGCAGTTTCGCTCAAAAAGTCTCGCAACATTTCACCATCAATTGAGCCCGAAGCGTCAATCATGATAGCAATGTCTACCAGCTCGTCGGGCTTGCGACCGGGCATGACAGCATCCATGTGCCAGCCTTTGCGACTGGCTCGCATCCAAGTGTAGTCAGATTTGATAGTGCTTTCTAATTGCATACGCAACAGTTCTCGCCAGTTCATTTTGGGTGCAGTAAGATTTTCAATAATTTTACGCACACCTGCAGGAATGTTGCCGGCGCCGTTGGCTTCTGCTGAGGCAGCCGCTAGTACTGCTTCTTTGATCTCATCACGTATGGCCTGCTTTTCTTCTTCGGTCAGTCTAGGCCGGCCGTTGCCTTCATCATCGCCATCACCTCCGCCGCCATCACCTTCACCATCCATGTGATCATCGATCATTTTGTCAACCAAACTGCCGATGTCAATCTTTTCTGCGTTTTCATACAAGATGTCATAGATCTCTTCTGAGCTCATGCCTTCGTACTTCTCGTCATACAGGCAAGGCACACTAGTTATAAACTCGCCCACACGATGTTTTTTCAAATCCGCGTTTACACAATAATCGCTGGCAATGTTGTACAGTTGAGGATGTCTGTCGCCTCTACGTCCAAAGTGGTCATAAACACAATGCAACACTTCATGTCCAAACAAGAATTCAACTTCTTTGGGCTTGAGCATTTTGATAAAACGACTATTGTAATAGAAGTTTCTGCCGTCTGTGGCAGCAGTGCCACACCATTCGTCAGCATTGGTCAATTTGAGACGTGTGGCCAAATTGCCAAAGAAACTGGCCTTGAGTAACAGTCCAACTCTAGCAGTGATCAGTTTCTCTCTGGCATCTCTGTCTTCGGATGCCACAGTTGGGCCGAGCAAATCAGCAAATTTACTGGCGTCTTTGTTTTCTGTTGTTGTTGCGCTCATAACGTTCCTTTTTGTTTATAGTATAATTATAACATATATGGATTTAATGGTCAACCGTTTATCTCAGGGCTAATACCTAGTGTTTTTAAGGATTTTAATTTTTTTGTAGTTAGAATTAATGGGTTTAAACACTTTTGTTGACGGACAAAATTTACATTGTGGAATAGCGTCACCATTTTTGAGTCCTTGTAAAAAAGTACTTATTTTATCATTGCTCCAATTTGGAGTTGCTGCATTGTACGAAGTCAATAACTGTCGGTCCTCGTTAGATATTTCTACAGGAAACTGTTGAATAAATTCTGGTAGTACATATGTAGGACCGCATTTATACAATTTACCTCGACTGAATCCATGACAATTTCTAAAACTACAAACATCCATTGCTTCTTGCGGCACACTATTATGCAATGATAATTTTTTAGAGTTGTAATCAAATATAACTGCACCATTTATAAAATTAGTAGAATGTTGCGTTTCTATTATTACACCATTGCTGTCTTGGAATGCGGTTGGGTTAACTCCGACCGCAGGGCTGCAATGTTTATTACCATGTGTTTCTTTAAAAGTTGTTTGATCAAAATCAGGGCAACGCCGCTGAAATTCTTCTTGAATATATTGGGGCAAACTATCAAATTCTTCAGGATCGTCAAAATCAGGCCAACTGTTGTCTTTAACACTATCCCACTGTTCTTTCAATCTTCGACGCCATTGCCAGTTAGTTGTAAAAGAAGTTGTTAGATCACCTTTTAAAAACAATCTTATATTTTTCTCAATTTGATCTTCGAGATCAATGCCGTGATGATTAACTTCGAGATAAATTCTACCTTCTGATTTTTTTAAAATATCATAAAGTTCTGGCCAACGTAGTAGCTGAGTTCCGTTTGTTGATATTCTAATAAAACTATGAGGCCATAATTTAGAAATTCCCTCAAGCCATTTGATAAAATCTGGATTTAATAAAGGTTCTCCTCCAAGAATGCCTATCATTTCTATATTGATTATTTTGGCCCATTCGGTATATAAATCGACATATTTGTCCCAACGTTGGTGCCCTGAAAATGCAAAGTTATTATATCTGTTGCAGTTTTCGCAATTTAAATTACAAACGTTGGTGATATAAAAATCAGCAAATGAAAGATGATGCATAATTTTATTTATAGTTTTGTTTTTCTTAGAATCCGGTCCATCCTGCTTGGTACTCCGAAAACATTGGCGCTGCACCAATTTGGTTGGCATACTCTGCTACCAGTCTGCCTTTTCCGCCAACTCGGAGCGGCCCGACTGCTTGAAAATTGCCTTGTGCATCTGGTACTAAATTTCCAGCAAGCATACAATCATCAACTACTACCAATGTGTTTGATTTTAAAATTGGTTGAATTGCCACAAGCTCTTTGAGATGATGTGCGGCTGATGGAAACCAATATTCCCAGTTCACATCAAAACTGTCCAAGTAAAACAAATTCACATGAGTATGTGATCTTGCAAATTTATAAAGATACGCAACACTGTCACCAACATTGACCGATACATTGTCACTGACCAGCGTTTTGCAAATTCTCACTGCTTCTGGATCTATATCAACTGAGTGTACTTGAGATCCGTCTTTTCTAAACGATACATATTGATCAAATAGCACTGTGCTTTGCCCATCACCTGCCCAATTGCCTGGTTGTCTTGTGCATCCAGTTTCTACAATCACAACAGGTCCTGAATATTGATCAAGATACTCAAACATTTTTTTAAATGTATTTTTCCTACGCGACAACTGCGGTTCAGCCACAGTGTTAAAATATTCCCAAAAATTTGTCATGTATTTCCTAAAATGGTGGGCGGAGTGGGATTCTAACCCACAATCAACGGTTTATGAGACCGCTGCTCTAGGACACTAAACTACCCGCCCCAATGGTATTATTTTAATTTTTTTGGTGTCCGCATGGATTTTGTTACTTTCTTTGTATTCGGGACAAAATTTACATTGAGGTATGGCCTTGCGTTTCGATAGTCCTTCAAAAAATGTTTCAAGCTGTTGAAAATCCCAAGAAGGCAATGCTGGTTGATAAGATAAGATTAATTCTTTGTCTTCTGGACTTATGTTAAATGGAAAATTTTGTTTAAACATGTCGGGTAATATGCCCATCACCTGGCACTTATACCATTTACCATCCTTGATATAAGAACAGTGTCCACCGTGGCATATAGATACTGCTTTCTCGGGATTGCTGTCATGCAAGTTTAACACCTGTGTTGTTGAATCAAATTTTACAGCTGAAGTGTCAAATTCATCCCATCTTGCCCATCCTACTCTTACATCGTTTTCATCAACATATACCTCATAATCTTTGGTTGGTTCGTCATTCATAATGTAATCATTGATGTAGACATGATGAACTTCGTTGACTTCTTTGAGTATATGGTCGGGCAAGTTGTTGTAATCGTCAATTGAAAGAACATCTGGCCATGTTGTATCTTTTATACGATTATAGATCTTATTCCAAATCCATTTTCTAAAAATCTTGGAATCGTTTTTTTGTATTGTAACTTTTCCTTGTAGGAAATTTTTAATCGTATCAATTTCCTTGGTTTTTGTATATTCATTATGCCCGCTGATTGATATGTTTATTCGACCTTGTGATGATTTACAAATGTCATACAGATCCGGCCACCGGTCAAAGCACGTACCATTAGTATTGATTCGTATTTCGGTATTGGGCCAGATTTCTGCCAATCCTGTGACCCAAGATAAAAAGTCAGGATTAACCATGGGTTCACCGCCTAGTATCGTTATCACTGCTGGATCAATTTTTTTAGACCAGGCAATACAACTATCTTTGTTGTCAATCCATCGTTGATGGCCTTTTACAGGATAGTTATTCAAATAACTGCAATGCTCGCAATTCAAATTACAAACATTTGTAATGTAAAATGTCACGGATCCATAATTGTGTTTCATGGGCTATTTATATTTTTAAATGGTGGGCCGTCGGTGATTCGAACACCGCACCAAAGGATTATGAGTCCTCTGCTCTAACCAAATGAGCTAACGGCCCTGCATGGAAGTGAGGGTGAGATTCGAATTTTATAATATTTCGTTTTGAACATAAATAATAGTATGAACGCCTGTCAACATTGCACCTCATTATTCACACTAACTCCTGGAACTTATGGTAAATTTTGCTCTATACCTTGTAGTAGCAAATTTAATAATAAAATTAAACGTCAAAAGACTTTAGAAAAATATTTATTAGATCCAAAAGTTTGTAAAAATTGCAATTTAATTATACAATATTCTCAACGAAAAAGCAATATCTTTTGTAGCCGATCTTGTGCGGCTACTTTTAATAACTCTAGAAAAGATTGGGCTAATATCAAAACTGGGCCAATCCCCAAACCAAAAGCACCTAAATTAAAAAGAAAGGTAAGAACTAATAGTATTCCAAATGCTGACGGGCCGCACACTGTTATATACTTATGTATCTGCAAATTTACAGGAAAACAATGGTACTCACCAACAGTTAAAACAATACATCCATCAACTATATCGACTAAAAAATTATATTCTTATCAATGTAGATTTACATTTGGTATTAACACTTATCTTGAATGGTTTGCGTATGCATCGGATTTAATAAATGCATATGGTTGGTATTCGGCTTCTAACAGGGGTAATAATTTATCTGGTTGTTCAAGAGATCACCTCTATTCAGTATCAGATGGATATAAAAATAATATCGATCCTAAAATAATATCACATCCTGCTAATTGCGAAATAGTGCCTCATAGAAAAAATCAAAATAAACACAAAACATCATCTATTACATTAGATGAACTTAAAGATATAATCAAAAAATTTAATCAACTATATTTGGAAATGCCAGATGGAGTCGAACCATCCTAGAAAGTTTTGCAGACTTCCACCTAACCGCTCGGACATGGCATCATAAAATAATTGGCGTCCCACCAGAGACTCGAACTCCGACCAAGGGTTTTGGAGACCCACGTGCTGCCATTACACCAGCAAGACAATACAGTAATTATACTAGAAATTCAATTAGTTGTCAATCAACTGTATTTCAATAAAAATACAGTATATTTCTGTGCATCTATAATTTTAAAATTGCTTTCTATACCATGATTGGGTGCCATGGTTAATTGTATACCATAGGTCCAGGCCAACCAAGATACAAAATGCTTGTCATCTTCTGCAATGTCTGGAACTGCCTGAAATTCTTCATCAAACTCTTCTCGTGCTCGTCGGACCCTGGCCCAGTCTTGAGCTTCGGCGCCCAAAACAGTGTCCAGTCTTTTTTCGTAAGTATCATAATGATGGTTATTGCTCATGACCACTTTAGTAAAAACAAAGTTCTATCCTGCTCATTCTTAAATTCAAACACGCCTTCTCCCATAAACCGCCATCCTGGTCCGGATGAATAGGATCCGAAATCTCCGTCAAATGTTTCCCTACACCATATCATGCAGGGGTGCCATCCTTGGTACGATTTGCCATGGTACACTGGTGATACCACATTGGCCACATGCCACCCTGATATGTTATTCTTCAATTCTGACCTCCACTGTGGCTAGTTCTTCATTGTGAACTGCAAATGTACTCTGCCCAATTCTAACTGCTTTAGGCCCGTTTAGTGGCACAACAGCCAGTATCTTTAGCAGTTCATTGGGTATAAATCCAATGTCTTGCATGTGTTGATCGTTGCAGGCCACTATGACGGCAGTCTGTCCTATGGTCAACTGATCTGCGGTCATGACCATTTCAACAAAAACATGGTCATTTCTTCTGGTATTCGAAATCTCCACATGTCAACACTCATACAAATAGTATAAAGGGTTTGCTATATTCACAAAAAAACTTTCTTCTTACTTTAAATTTTTCGGCTATTAATTCTAGATTAATATTATTATAATCAATGTCTGCCGGGATTTTTTCCGCATGTAATATTCCACTACACCATCCTAACCAAAATATGCTGTCAAAGTTGTCATAATGATCTAGCACATTTACACAAGAATTTTTAAAATTTTCAACGTGTTGTAACGCAATCTGTTTGTTTTTATGATATTGTATTTCGTTACTATCAAGTATAGAAAATAATTTATCTAAAAATAAATTAGGATCTGTAAATAATAATTCATAATATAGGTCGATTCGATCTACATAATCATTTTTCCATTGCGTACTAGATAGTTTATACGATGTGGATTGTGATACGTTATTAAATAAATTAGGGTCCTTTTTCTGATCAGTTTTGAACACATTATTGAGAGATATATTAAAATAATATTTAGTAGAAAATATTGCACAATTCGGATACCCTTCTGACCAATGGCCGATATGTATAGATGTTGATGGACTATGGCCGTGAAAATGACTACCTGCAGTTTGTTTATCTATTTTAGTATAATTTGTTTCCAAACAATAAATTAAATGACGCAACCAATTTCCTCCGGTACCTCCTGGAAATACAATTTTTAATTTTTTTTTACTATTCATATTGCATCTCTTTTGCCTTGGCTTTTGTTATTTTTGACAAGTGCCTCTTAATCAACTGATCTGCGGTCATGACCATTTCAACAAAAACATGGTCATATCTTCAGGCGTTCGAAACTGCCACATGTCAAAACTCACTCTAACCCCACACCTGGTTTTTTTGCTCCAATCGTGTATGGGATCCATATCACTCTCTTTTAATCCTACTATTCTTGGACCGGGCTCCCATGTGGCTTTGAGCTTGTAACCTGGCAGTCGATGCCATTTTATCTTGGTTGGTGACATACTATGCCCATCGTAATTGGAACATGGTTAAAATCTGATCGTCAGCAACATAGATTCTATAGTCGTTGTATTTTATGTTATATGCCCAGTGGCGATTGATTTCAACATCGCCGATTTCTGGATGAGACTTTTGAGCCTTGGCCATTGGAGTTTGCATTTCTACATCTTGACTCCAACCGTAGGTATCATTGAACCATCTGCGGCATCGATCAAATTCTAATATGGCCGAGTGACCGGGCATTTTGGTAAATGTAATCAAATGTCGAAATCGAGTACGATAATTGTATCTACCATCAAGTCGGATTATTTTGTATTGCACGATTATTCCTAACAAAGAGAAGGAGGGCAGTGCGAACACAGCCCTGTGTTTTATTTACACCACCCTCCTAGACAGTTTAGGCACTTGCCTGCAAAATGTATTTGCCGTATTTGGTATGGAACTTGTCAAAGTTCTTGAGCTTGGTAGGCTGGAATGGCAAGTTATATGTGGTCAATGCAATTCTTGCACCCATAACAACCAACTCTGTTTCAAAGTTAGTCATCATGTAGCCAAAGAAGTTATCTGCCATTTCGTGGAACTTCTTGTCATCTACTTTCTTTTCTGTGATAGCATCTTTGAGCTCATAGCACATACTGATCACTAAACTGTACATGGCCGAAACTTCTTTGACATCCAAAGTAGTTACCTTGCCTGACAAGATCTCTTCGGGTTTGGGCATACGGCTTGCTACCTTGCGGTGTGCCATGAACTTGACTGCAAGACCTTCGCCCACGGTGCCTGCAATCAGGTTCATTGTGGTGTCGTCATCACTGTCTGTATCATCCAAAATTTGGCTGACAAAACTCCAAGAGCGTGGAGTAGCAAAGGCACGACTAGCTGATTTAGCATCAAAGTCATACAAGTCGTTTTTAGCAAAACCAATATAACCTACCACATCCTTGTGAATTTTGTGGTTAACTGCCCACTCTTGCCAACTTGAGAAGTCTACTTTCATCTCTTGATGGATGAAACGATTTGCCAATGGTGTTGGCATGCGATATGTGACCCCTTTATCGCTTTCACGATTGCCTGCGGCAACCATAACAACATTTTTGGGCAATACATATTTGCCTACACGACGATTTAGTATCAATTGATACGCCGCAGATTGAACGCTGGGTGCGGCACTATTCATTTCATCTAAGAAAAGAACTACCACAGGATATTGGCTTGCTAACTCTTCTGAGGGCAAATCCACTGGTTCGGCCCAGTCCATTTTGCCAGAGTCTTTGTTGTAGAAAGGAATACCGCGAATGTCTGTGGGCTCCATTTGCCCCAAACGCAGATCAATCATGTAGCCGCCAAGTTCGGCAGTAATATCTGCTACCAATTCTGATTTGCCAATTCCGGGAGGACCCCATAGAAATAGTGGACGTTGATGTTTGAATGCTTTCAGTAAACTACGACGAGCTTGAACTGACGTAATTGTGCGGGTATCTGACATGGGCTGTGTTCCTTTAAGTTACGGTTGAAAATTTGTTTATGTATGTATTGTAGCAAACGTGTCTTTTTGTGTCAACTACATGTATGTTGTTTTTTTGCAACAATAAACTCCTTTTTTCTTACTATAGCTCTATTATAGCAAAACAGGTATTATCAGTCAACTTAAAATCATCAATAAATATGGGCATATGCAAGCTGTGTTCAAAAAACAACGAGATTACATCTACACATTCCAATTTGATTTGTCCTACTCAAATGCCACAATTTTGTATGCATTGCAACAGGAAACATGGCAACCAGATCATGCTGGTTATGCTCAAAATGATTTTGAAACAAGGTATAGATTGACTCATCCAATCGACTCAAGATTGATCGCCATACAAGATTGTATACAAAATAATGATTTTAAAAATCAAATTATATCAACTTTGTATCAAGAATCATTGTTTCCGGGATATTGGGGATTGAGTCAACAACGCATGATGGATCAAACATTTATCTACGGCGTTTATACCCTTGATCGACCTGGGTATAGTATCAGAATTCACACAGACGATCGCATGCATGTGGTACAAGGAATGATATATTTTATACCCTTAGACGATCCAGATAGAAGCACTACATTTTATACTACGTTTGACTGCGACAATCCCATGCGCATACCAACTGGTCCTGGCGCAGGATACATTGCAGCCAACACAAACAACAGTTGGCACACAGGAAAAAATTCTAGTAGCGAAGATCGCTACAGTTTAATCTTTGGAATAAGACTAAACCTGTAGCTTTTTACATTGCGGGGCCGTTGCCGTTTTTAAACCCAACGCTACCACCTTGTTCCGTAATCCTCTTTAAGACATCCTCAAAAAGGATAGGTGCAAAGTCAGTCTGTTCGACTGATACATTGTAGTACCTTGGATCAATCTCATCGCTGTATAAGATTTCACCAGTTCGGGTATCAACACCTCTTGCCTTCATAACTCTGTTGGCGTGTAAGTGTCCGTGTATATTACAACCAAACCTACTAATACTTGCTTCGTGGACAGGGATATGACTCAATATCATTCCATTCATCACATGATAGGCCCGCAACTCGCGAAAATGCTCGCGGTATTCATTGTCGCGAAAGATATCGTGATTGCCGCGGATCAACACTTTATCTCCGTTTAACCTGTGCATTATCTTTAATGCTTTTCTGTTGATCACAACATCGCCTAAAAAATATATTTTGTCGTTTGGCTTAACACGCTCGTTATATACTTTGACGAGATGTTCGTCCATTTCTTCTGCATTATCCCATGGCCGTAACTTGGTAACCCCGTCGTTACGCATAAACTTACAAACTCCGTGATGCCCAAAATGAGGATCTGAATAAAGAAAAACTGATGGCATTTTTTGCTCCTTTTTATAATTATGCTACAACTACCATTTTATGTCAACTACCCATTTGCTATACGTAATCCTCTTAGTCGATCTGCGGCATAGGTGGCTGCAAAAGCGTCGGGTTTGACCAATGGAATCACATTACAGGTGCCACGGATATATCCAATGGCCTGACTTACTACATTACTACTTGCATGATGATTGTCGGGATTAATATCTAAATGTACTTCAACCAGTCGATCTTCTAGAACATCTGCTAGTTTCAAATACAACTCACTTACTTTATATACCTCGGTCATAAGGCGAGTGTTGGGACGATTGGCACGTTGATCGTAATCGCGTTCTCTTGTGACTTCACCAAACAACTTGCATCCATGTTTGCCATCAATATGTACCACGATAGCCGCAGTATAGTCTGCGTACCAAACTCGATTGATTTTGATTCTTTCTGAATCAACACCAATGTAGATACGAGTTTCTGGTGTTTGTGCATTGATAAAAGTTTTTACTTCTTCAATGTTAAATTTTCTCATTTGAGACTTTCGTTGGTGCGAGTGGCGGGAGTCGAACCCGCATGCCCTACCGGGCGGCAGATTTTAAATCTGCTGTGTATACCATTCCACCACTCTCGCAATTTGGTGGAAGACTAGGGAGTCGAACCCTATGAGCGTATTACTACACTCTACAGATTAGCAATCTGCTGCATTACCGTCCTGCCCGTCTTCCTAATTTTTTTCTTTGTCCAATATCGGAGCAATCTTTTCTGCAGGTAACTCGTGCGGCTCTGCAAATCTACGTGGAGCCATAGGGTTCAAAATCTCTGGCAATGAAAACGATTTCCAATAACGGTGGCACAGATTGTTTATCAATAAAACAAATGCAATAACAACTGTGATACCTGCGCCTAGCAAAATAGTACATGCCAAAAAATTACTTGCTTGATCTATATCCATAATATTTCCTTTCTTGGTCTCCATGCAAGGATTTGAACCTTGACCGCCTGGTCCCAAACCAGGTACGCTGCCAGATTACGCCACACGGAGATTTTGCTTACATAATTTTTGTTGCCGCATCAATGCTGATTTCGCCTGTTTGGAATTCCATCAAGGCCTTGACCACAGGATAGATATGTACAGGATTTTCACTGGCACGATGCTGACGAGCAATTTCCCTTGCACGGGCTGCGGCCAAAATAACCAACATATACCTATTTTCCCCTGCATTTTTTACACAGAGGTCTGTGTCAATTTCAGTGCCGCGGCTTTGGAGTAAGCGATTCATATTTGTTCCTGTTGTAAAATTATATTATACACTAAAAAATAGCACTAGTCAAGCACTAATTTTTAAAACTGGTGCCCCGGAAAGGGTGTAACCCAGTAATCAATTCGATTATTTTTTTATAATCACGGTTTTAAGTGGAGCATCGACATAACCAGGTATTCCGTTAACTATAAATGGTTCTTCTATTTTATCGGCAAAAAATTCTTCGCAGGCACGCTGGACTCCGGGGCAGTATTTAGAAGGACAATCATCGATTATGATTACTCCTCCTGGTACTACCCGATCATAAATCAGTTTCAATGGATGAATTGTGCTAATGTAGAGATTAGCGTCGAGGTGTGCAAAACAAATTTGTTCCGGCAATTGTTCTGGTCCAAGATCCGAAAACCACCCTTGATGAACAATTGGTAACGGTAAATTTTCATTTTCAAACGTATTTTTAAACGATTCAAAACTGGTTTCACCTAACCCAGCTACCATATTTTCATCGTTTGTTGGCGATCCTTGAAAACTGTCGTATACATACATTTTTTTATTTTGTAACATGCATGAAAGTATACGTGCAGTATGTCCTTGAAAGCATCCAAACTCCACCATATCGCCATCTAGATCCTGCGTCATCAATGCATAATGAAATGTATGCGTGGCTCGGGAAAAATCTTGCATCTGAGTCATCATTAGCTCATTGAAAAATTTAGAAAGCTTCATTGAAATTTCTGCGGTTATCCAACTCATTGTGTATTCCTTATTATTCAGCTTTGGGTTGTGAGTCCAGCGAGATACTACTTCTCTATCTCGCGATAACTTCGGCCTTGGAGTAAGCGATTCATATATATCCTTTGTTAAAAATGGAGCGGGGTAACAGAATCGAACTGTCAGCATGAGCTTGGAAGGCTCAGGTATTACCACTATACGAACCCCGCGATTTGTATATTGTACATTAATAGTATTTACTTGTCAACTGGACTGAGTATGAATTGTTAAATACTGTATGGATCAATTTGACGACGACCACGCCTATCAGATTTTATTAAAAGCATTTGGTGATACACCGTATGTTCAACATGAATATTGGGGTATACATAGAGATTTTAAATTAGATCCCATATGGTCGGATGTTGATCATGGGGTGCCTAACCAGGTTCGAACTGGTGATGAGGGAACCACAATCCCTAGTGTTGCCGCTACACTATAAGCACCATAAAATGCTCTGCATCCCCCGGCGGTAATTATAGTGTATCAGTAAACATGTCCTCTTTCAAGGGGAATACTTCTACACCCTCCACCCGCTCCCCGACAGGGACCGTTATCGCATTGCTAGCGGCCTTTCGGTAAGAAGACTACCACCCTTGAGTCACGAACTCACTTCTCCTTCGTACGGGTCATACTAGCCGGGCGTTACCCCAGCGGGTTTGGTTGCAGAGGGTGGAATCGCACCACCGACCTTCAGGTTATGAGCCTAACGAGATACTACTTCTCTACTCTGCGATAAACTTGGTAAGGGATCAAGGATTCGAACCTTGGAATGCTGGAATCAAAATCCAGTGCCTTGACCAACTTGGCGAATCCCCAACAATATGGTACTCGGTACCGGATTCGAACCCCGTATACCGTAAGGTGCCGGGTTTACAGCCCGGTGCGGTCGCCAATGCTACTCACTCTCCATATTTTGGTACACCCACGGGGAATCGAACCCCGATTGCCGGGATGAAAACCCGGATTCCTAACCGTTAGAAGATAGGTGCTCAGTCATGTATCCACTTATATGTTCGTTTAGTTTTTATGAACCAAATTACATTTTTAGTAGTTTTATATTCATCAGCAAGTTTTTGTAGTGATTTATCATTCCTATTATAAATCTCTAACGCAACTTGTTTAGTAAATTCTCTTTTATAGTTTGCTGTTTCTTTATCAAACAAATTTAAGTTATTATTTTTTTTTCTGAATTTACCAGCGCAAACCCTATTGCAAAATACAGTTTTTGTTTTAGGGTTATTATTTCTACCGAATATATTTGCACACTCTGTGCATACTAAATTATATTTAGGTTTATAACCATCATATAACTCAAATATATTTTTGTATTGGTAATTTTGTTTAACCCAATCAAATTCTTTCTGCAAATCTTTTTTACGCAAAACTTGAACAACATAACCAAGTGTTTCAGCCACTTTTGTTTTTTTGTCTACAGATTCTTGCGCTTCATAACCTTTTGTCTCAATGATGGTTTTACCATCGTTTAACAAAAAATCAGGATAATATTTAATATCATCTGCTTCTAATTTACCAGGAAATCTAGTAAATTTAACATTATTGTCAAGGCTGTATATGACCCAGCATAATTCGTATGTTGAACCGCAATAAATACCCTTATAATATCCAGATTTACTTCTACCTGAACCTTGTCTATATCCGCCCATGTTATTAACACTCCTTACAAGTATTTATACTTTGTATTGATTTTTGTGTCCTAGGCCGCTAGATAAACCGTGCAAAAATTAATTTGGCTGTTCCCACTTTTGAGTTGTCATTTAACTTAATCTTTCTTTATGCATTTTTAGATTAAGCACCAAAACTTGGCGCACCGTATCGAATTTGAATCGATGATCTCTACCGTGACAGGGTAGCGTATTAGGCCAACTATACTAACGGTGCATATAATCATTGTAGAGTGCTATCTTGCCGATTTGTCAACATGTAATTAGCATAGACAAGCGAATAGCAGTTATATCAGGACCTGTTCCTCGCACAGTTAGGCCCGCATAGTCGATACGTCTATCAACGATACCCTAATAACACTCTACAATGATTGTTAATTTTTTAACATGTATGTATTGTAACAAACTATCAATTGTTTGTCAACAATAACCCTACAACTTTTAAGGTTATTTGGTGCCCCGGATGAGATTCGAACTCATAACAATCTCCTTTTAAGAGAGGTGCGTCTGCCAGTTGCGCCACCGGGGAATAACTTTGGTGGAGATGATAGGAATCGAACCTATTGTGGCGCAAGCCGGAAGATTTACAGTCTCCTGCCATACCATTACGGCGGCATCTCCATTGAACACACTCTTTAGAATGTGTGTATTAAAACACACACCACGGTTTATCTTTCCGCTGCCAGACAATTCGTCTGCCGGCAGGTGTGTGTTTTAATACGGCGAATTTTTTTATCTACATGAAGATAAGCCATCCTCGCCGCCGCCCGTTCAGTAGTTTAGAGTGATACAAGGACCTCGTTTCCTATAACACTTTGAGCTTATGCTAGTTTTAATTTCTTGTCAATTTCTGACATGACTTTGGCATATTGTTTGGCTCGCTGTACCTTTGCCTCCAACAGTGCAAATTTCTGAGCAGCAGTCAAGATGAACTGATTTGGCATTGACTTTGTTTCTTTTTGTTCATTCATATTTGTATCTTTAAAACAAAAACCCCAGGGTTTTTAATCCTAGGGTCCTTGGAGTTTGTGAATACTGTTGTATTACACCTTGTCCTCCTGGACCCTACTAATCTCTAATAAATCACTATGTATCGCTGTTAGACACCAGTTGGCCAGCAGGCCTAACTTGGGCTGAGTATTTGTTGAGCGATAATAGTGATGTGTATTCATAACAGTTTCTATTGTAGGTTATTTATGATTAGAAGTCAACCACTTTAATTTTGATTCTAATTCTTTTTTTATCTTTTCAGGTTGTTGTTTTACAATTTGTTGAATATTGTTAACAAAAGTATTACTTTCTAACAACTCTAAATTTGCTTGTAGTCTATGTTTGTTATTATACACAAACTTCTGTACTGTGTCAAAGTCTTTGAGCAAGTTAACATTTCTTTCTATAGCATAATAGCAACGATCCCACGGATCTGCCATAGCCTGATAACTATGATCAACAATGTCATCAAACACATCAAATCCTTGATCACGCATGTAATCTGCTATGCGCCAGCCTCCTACCCAAACGGGTATGGTGCCACCGTAGATGGCCATAATAGTTTTTTCTGTTACAATAGTCTCACGTTCAAAAAATGCCGGTTCCGTTATCAAACTAATGCATGTAGGTTCAAACACCTTTTTCTGCAAAAATCTTTCGTAAACTTCTGGGTTAGTAATTGATCCATATTGCAGTCCTTGATCCAGTAATCTCTCAGTGCCAAACAAATACTGTCTTGGTTTGGTAGTAATGTCGGTTGATAAAATGATTTTTTGATATGCAATATTGTTAGTTTCTTGTATCATTGCATTTTGATTAACATCGGTGCGTTTCCAGCAAAGTGTATATTCGCAGTCTCGAAGATCAAACATTTCTAACAGCATTAACATAAATGTTCTATGAAAACGTATCTTGTTTATCATAAAATTAAATGTGCGATGTTTATGTGACCAATCAGTGACAATACGTTGTTGAATAAACTGGTCGGTATAATTTGCCATCAATATGGGCAAACAAATTAAATTATATTCTTTTAACTCATCATCGTGTTGTAACACATGATCAAAAATCACAGTGTGTGCGTATGGATCAACACTATTTTCTAATAGTTTTTTTACAGGAAATTCGTGCAGTTCTTCATTGTAATGATGATCTACTACAAAAATTGTTTCTGGCTCAGTGAGCTTTTCCTCAGCATATCTATACTGGTGCCCTACAAATTCAATCATAGTTGTTTGATTTTTTCTAAAACCGTATTAAATTTATTAGGCCATGTTGATGCAAAATGTTTTAACAGTTGTTGATTGCGTTTAGCAGCCTGATCAAATCTTGCATAATCTTGTTCGGTGTAAACTTTATCAATAAAAGTTTCCAGTTGATCTAATATAAATTGATGTCGGGTACTGTGCTCAAAAATCTCGTCATATCCGTGATCCACATAGTCGGCCAACACGTCAAATCCGTATTGTTTTAAACAAAGCACCGCTCCTGGGCTGCAATACAACAACCACGGCCTAGGCAATTGCAATACACGAAATATTTTTTCACTGAACACAATATGACTGTGACTAATGTATGTTTCTAATACTAAACTTACATTTGAATCAATGATACATTGTTCAAGAGTGCCGTGAGATTCCACAGTATTATAAGGTACAAGTTCTAGTCCTTGATCATGTTCCTGCCAATAATTACATAGTTCAGCTTGTTCAAATTGATTCATGTATTCGGCGTGTGTACAATTAAAACTAACCAATCCTTTGTTTAAAATATTTCTTCGAATCAATTCATAAAATGTTCGAGACCTATCGCCGCGAATGCGATTCATAAAACAATTAAAACCGCGTGTGGCCGGGCGATTTTGATACACAGGATCAAATTGCCAAATTGACCAAAATTCTGGCAGCACACTAACAATATCTCCCGGAAGTGATTGCAAAAATACATTGTCAGTGATAATTATGTCCGATTCCGTTTGATTTACTACATCAACCAGTCTGCAATCCAGTGTCAAATCCTGTCGACTGTAGCTATATGGATAGCCGTAATTGTTTTTGTCTAATGCTTTGGTAGGAGTAAATTCTTGTGCTTGTATTGTTTGACTCAATACTTTTACAATTTCAATTTCTCTGTCGGTTGAAATCCAAATTTGGTCTTGATGAGTTTTCATGCTAATTACTTATATGTACTGGAATAACCCTACTATAGAAATTTTTTACCCATCTGACCGTGATCCTGTTCAAGAAAGTTTACATAACAATAATCATTGTATATTTTATAATCCAACCGTAGATAAAAATAAAATTAAATCAAATCAAAGTCTTGAAGATTTATGCCACTGGGTAAACCAAAAAATAAGTCAACAAAGTATATCAGGATTTTTAACCGACACACAACATCATTATGAAATTGCTAATTTGGTCAAACTCAACATGTGGGTAGATGATTTGCCACGTAATGGCAGTATAAAACCTATGTTATTACACTATATAGGAAATGAAAAATACGAAACTGGAACAGGCGAAAGTAGACTCAGAGCACTTGAAAGAATCGCTGGTATCACAACAGTTCATGCATTTATAACTACACATCAACAATACGCAGATCAATTTGATCATTTAGAATCAATCACAACATTTGCAAGATTTGCAGAGTTGTGTCAAGCAGATGTAGGACAACAATTTTTATTCAGACTAACCAATGCAGATGCACCCTATGGACTAGATTGGTACGAATATAATAGTTCACGTACCGCCCAAACAACACCCGGACAAGATTATTGTGTGTGTGCAATTACAAATTATCTTAAAGTTTATCCTGACACCGTATTCACACCTGAGTGGTTTGACGCTTTGATCAATTGGGACGATTATAAAAACTAGCTTGTACAATAGTTTTCCAATCTTGAAATCGATTGCCAGTTGGGCTGATATTGATTCCTAGCCAAGGTAAGCTATCGTTGCAGTGTCCAGTAAATCCTTTTTTAGGTAAGATTAAATCTTGCCTCCACCTTTCTAAAAATAATCTTCTTATCAAAGGCTTTGATGTATGGCCAACTTTAAAATCATGTGGCAAGTTTAGTGCAAATTGCAGTATGGGTTTGGCCAAAAATGGATTACGAGTTTCTATTCCCCAGGCACCTGCTATAGCATCAATGCCTTGAGCATCGCATCCTACTATTTGATGCCAATAGTCCATCAACAATGTAGCTTGTACTACATTGTAATTGTAAATTTCCAAACACTTTTGCCATAACTGTATATTGTTATTGGTACTGTATGGGCTTGGAGAAGCCGATGCTAGACAAAAGTNAAGCTGACNGTAAACATCATACCCACCAAATAACTCATCTGCTCCTACGCCTGTAAATAAAACTCGTTGCTTGCATTGTTGACTTACAATCCATTGCCCAACAAAACTCCAACTTTGAACCGGCATCTTTAACCGATCAAGTATTTGATTGAAATATCTTGCCCATTGTTGTTGATCAACTGTTAGTTCATGTAATCTTGTTTGTTCTTCTGGAGTTAAAAATTCTCTTATGCAATCAACAATAGGATCTTTTCCGGTGTTGTTTACTGCATATAGTTCAAGATCTGGTATAGAGTTTAATATAATACTACTGTCTAACCCGCCTGAATATGTTAACGCTGCTGGACAAGCAGGAATCATCGCAGGTATAACACGTCTCCAAATAGACTGAAATTCTTCGTAGGCTTCGTCAATGTTGTTGTAACTTGTAGAGGTTATCCANTCAAATATACTGTCAATTTTTTTAATAATTTTACCATCTTGATATAATTGCCCAGGTTNGATTCTACTAATACCACGCCACGGAGTATCAAACAACATACACCAATGTTTTGTTTGATACGGTTGGGAGATTTTTTCTGCCTGTATGTAAGTTAATATGGGTGCAACTTCACTACACACAATTAATATTTCCGAATCTTGATAATGATACAAACATCGTTCGCCTTGTGGGTCGGCGGCATACAATACAGTGTTATTGTCAGTCCATGCCCAGGCCCATGGTCCCCACCCGTTGTTTAATCGAGTTACGTTGTTTTCTACACAGTCGTGCACAAACTCTATGTCGTTTCGGTATGTGCCTAGCTCTTGGTAATTGTAAATTTCGCCGTTGTAGGCTAAAAAGTTATCGGGCGGATTGTTATAGTATTCATCTGTGCCAGTGATATGTAATACAGTTTGCCCAATGAATATGTTATTTTCGTATTGATAGCGATCGAAGTCAGGGCCGCGAGATTGTAATATTTTAAAGGCAGATAAATGTTTGTCTAACGAAATTTTTGTTTGACTTTTTACCAGTAGTATACCGCACATAGGCCAATACTTACCAATAAAAAAGGCCCCGAAAGGCCTTTTGATAGTTTACAATATGTTAGTTGTTATAGATATGGGTACGTCTATTTTTACTTTGGGTTTCCATGATTGCAAAATATGATTAGCAACTGCAATAATAATTGATACAACCGATGCCCCGAATCCAACTAATATACATCCAGCTAAAAAATTAGCAGCTGCCTGTATACCCATTGTTAGGCTACGTTGACAATCATTGATGCAGGAACGTCAAGATTTACATTGTCTGCCGCAACAGTTGCTGTTCCGGTGATTGCATCACCTAGTTCGTTACCTTTGTCGTCAAGTGCAACTGCAATGATATTGTAATCGCCAGCATCAACATTTTCAAATGTTGCAATGTAAGGTGCAACAGTCAAGATCTGTGGATCAAGGGTGCCCAATGTTACTTTGATGCCGGATGTTACTGTACCTGCCGCAAAAGAGTGTTGCGCAGATGCGATTGTAATTGTTACTGTATGTGCCATGAAATAATCCTTTGTTTTTTGTTAGTACTGGTTACGAGTTCCAGCATCCACTCAATCGTTGTGGTCGGTTTAATCAAGCCAATTACTCTTCTTCAGAGTCGTCTTCGTTGCTATCATCTTCATCTGAATCATCGCTGTCGTCTTCGTTGCTATCATCTTCATCTGAATCATCGCTGTCGTCTTCATCTGAATCATCGCCAAAGTAATCATCAAATGTATCATCATCGCCATCTTCAGCAACTGCGTCAGAAATGTCGCTGACTGTGTCTTCATCTGGTTCTGCACCAGTTGCGGCGGTAATTACATCTGCAACGGCCTGAGTAGCAGCGGCTGAAGCATCTGCATCTGTAACTGCTGGAACTGCGGCCACTGCGGCAACAACTG
>JGI24890J29729_1000646_pt1 | contig 20397 bp, 15 predicted proteins | sample FreactcultureFD7_FD_29729 | JGI IMG/M metagenome (IMG submission 29729)
ATTTTTTAAAATCCCAATCAAACTCAATCACATCTTCCATTAATTCTACTGATTCGAGCATCATTTTAAGTTTAAGGAACCCTGCTTGGTGTTTTTCGATTTTAGATACCTTATTTTTTCTTCCGCCACTTCAAGGATTTCTTTGGCATTAATTTCTTCTATTAATTCATAAGCAACTCGATCGCTTAGAAAAACAACATTTAATTCGGACTCACTAACTTTATATAGGTCAGCCAGAATGTGAACTATCTCTTTATTAGCTGATCGTTCACCTCTTTCAATCTTTCCTAGTGTGGACGGATCAATATCCAATGCTGCCGCTACTTTTCTCAGGGGTAGCTTACTTTGCTCTCTCAGCAGTCTGATGTGATCTCCAAAAGATTCTTTGATTCTCATGGACAAATTGTTTAAGAAAATATTCTTAGGACATTATTTGTCCAAATGTACTTAAATGATGTTAAAATGCAACTTTTATTTGTATTGGTGTGTGGGAATTTGGCTCTTTTAGCTGCTTTGGATGTGTGTCTGAATGGTGCGGCAGCTAAATGTGCCAAATGCGCGGGGCAAGTCGAAGCACAATTTTATTAAAAATGCGAAGGGTCGGCTATATTATTTTTTAGTCTGTCCCACGTTTTGATTTTTCTAAAGTCCACTTGTCTGCGAAGCCGTTCACTTGTCCACGTGGGAAATCTTTGTTAGAAAATTGTCGTCCGTTTTTTGAAACACAAATTTGTCCGGGCCCTATTGCTACCAACGTTTGTGCATAAGCAGTGGCGGGTGTTCGAAGCGCATCACTGTCCCACGAAACCAAACGTAATTTGAAAAACTAAACTACAAATTTACACTGAACCCCGCTATTGATTATGCATTTTGTTGGCGGCTGTACGCATCCCATCGTCACTTTGTCTCTATGTCAGTTAGTCCTTTTGTCTACAATAATTTTTATTAGTCTGTAGAATCTCTCCCCGTAGTCAAATTGAATTTCACCATTGTTTTGACTTTTTAATTCTTTCTCTGTCCATCTAAAGTTTTTTGTCAATTCTATCTCTTTGTCACTTAGTGTAATTCCTTTTGTGTCTCGTGATTCTGAAAACTTATAGTATACAGAAATGTGTCCTCCTTTAGATTCTAGTTCCACTGTCTTAAAACTATTTGAAATTCTGTTTAAGGTGTCCTTCTTAATTAATTCAGTCAGATTGATACTTCGTCCATTTGTCTTTCTTAAATGGTCCCGAACTAAGATGGACAAAATCAAAACGTCATTATTGTCCTGTCGAACAGTATTTGTCACGGAGGTCGAAGCACACCCCGCAATAAAAATTATCAATGTCAGTATTAGTATTCTCATGTCTGTCCGCGTATTGCCGCCAACATTTCGCTATAAGCCATTATGGCTTATATTTCCTTATTACTACTACCTAATTCCAATTGAACCTCCCCAACAAGAACATGTCAGCGTATATTTTCATGAAGTGGAGGGTCGGAATTGCTAAAACGAAGTTAAGAATTCTGTAAAGATCTCAAAAATAGCTAACCGGCTAACGATCCATCTGCATCAACCGTCTACAAAATTGATCGCACGCCCTGCGTTATCGGTGATGATCAATGTAAGTGATGATGGTGCATCAGCATCGGGTATATAGTCTATAACCCAATCATCCTTTTGCCGGCGCACAACAATCCTGGGTTCATCAGATGCTGCCTTCACATTTCTTAAAATAAATCCAGGCTTGTTAATGCGGTAGGTGATCGTATTGCGCTGTTGTGTCTTCACAACTTTAGGCTTGCGCATGTAATCAGTAATAGCTGCAGTATAAGCCTTAGGTAATTTCAATGCTTGGGCACGTTGCTGATAATACGCTTTCTTTTCCGGGTCCAGCAAAATCATCTGCGCCCAGGCGGATGCTTGTTTGAAATTAACTCGTGTTTCGCGCTGTGCCGCCGTTTCCTTCTTTTTATCCGGCTTGCGGACCACCGGACTGACAAACGTTTTTCCACGCAAGGTCCTGAATACGAGGGAACGTCCCAGCTTTCCACTGAGGCCGTTGATTATCATGTTGGTTATTACGATTGCCATACCGCTTTTAGCAAGTATAGGTAACGGCGCTGTCAGGTTCTGTCACGCTTCGGATTGGCGTTCATGTTGATCCGTTCTCGCTCCTCTTCCTCCACTCGTTGTCCACACACGGATGCATGCTATAAGGGTCGGTTGGCGTTCAGGTACGATTCGGAAAAAAATGGGTTTTTATAAAAGGATTACCGGATATACAAGCCCGTTACACCGCAGGTTCTGATTTTCGTTTGTATTGTCGCTCGTTTAATCAATTCTTGGCGACCTTGATCACCCTGCTCTCACTTCCACTCACTACATGCACCATGTAAATGCCGGACGGATATTGACTCAACTGAACATCAACCTTCTTCACGCCATCGGATGATTCGGAGAATACGATGTTATCGATCAGTACCAGGCCCGTACTGTTCAGCAGTCTGACGGATTGAACGGTCGCGGGAACTTCTATATGAAGAGGCGCCGTGGTAACGGGGTTTGGATAAACCAGTACTGCCGTTTCAAGTTTTTGCTCGATGGCTGTCACGGCATTGGTAACATTATAACGTGCAGAGGTTGTACAGCCTTCAACGCTGACCTGAACGGAGTAAGTGCCAATTTCTTTAACAGCTATCGTTGCATCGTTCGCGCCTTCGATGGGTTGGTCGTTAAGATACCATTGGTTGCCATCTTCATAACTTGATTGCAAAACGTTTTCATTTTCCTGGGTGATGTGCACGCTGTCAAAATTAATGATGGTCGCCGATACAGCAACGCGGTCACTTTCACAACCCGCCGCGTTAACACCGGCAGCGTAATATGTTTTGGATCTTGATAAAACAGGTGTTGAAAACATGGTTCCTGTAGTTAACGCCTCCACTGATTCTTTCGAAGCATACCAACGAACGGTATTACTATCCGTGATATTGGAAGCCTGTAACGTAACACTTCCCTGTTGGCAATGCGGTGTAGACTTAACCTGAGGAAGATAATAGGCCGACTTAACGACCACTACGCTATCCGTCAGGTATTCCTGTGTACAGCCTGCGTTAACAAATACTTTTACCAGGTTCTTTCCGGTTGTCAACGCGCCGGAAGCAATCGTAAAAATTACGTCGCTGCCATTGCCCTGCTGAAAATCCTGCGAAGATTTTCCATTGATCTCTATCGAATAATTTGTCTGCGCCTGCGAGTTGCTGATTTTTACTGTGCCGGAAACATCACCGCATACCTGAGTTGTACCTGCTAATGGTAATGTATGATCAACCGCTTTTTTAACAGCGATCAACTGAAAACGATCTTCATTCAAAGATGCCGCGTTGGCGGTAACGTCAAAGGAATAGGAATCTATTGTGCTGATGTCGGTTGAGGAATGCGTATACGAATCTTTCAACATCCACGAAAAATTATTCATGATACCACTCGACGCCAGCGAAAACTTGTACGTGCCGGCAGCAAGCTTCTGTGTGCCCGGGCCGTTCATCTTTAATTTGATGGTATCGGAACACGCTACGTTTCCAACAGCGTTGATGGCCATGCGCACAGCAGCTCCCGGAAGAAGCGTGGCAAGATTCAGCGTAGACGCGCCCACATTGGTCATCTTCGGAGCATCGTAGTAATCCATTTGAGCGGAAGCATTTTCAGCAATTTTAAAATAGGCGCGATCGGAAATATCTCCATTTGACAACGTAAGTACGATCCTGTCGGTAGCGGCAGACCGTGTGTCCTTTCTATAAAACGTACCTATTTCAGAGACCTTGGCATCCTCTCTTATTTGAAGTGTAGGATTAGAGCCCGTTGTTCTCACCCAAAAAGCCTGGCCTTTGGCAATTTGTCCGTGGTTAAAAGTTTCATTCCCCACATCATCGGGGTAATATTGAAATGCACCGGTCGAGTTATCTTTTACGGCGACGGCTTGCGCTACATTTGTAAACGACCATCCTGTTCCGGACTGGCCTTTGTCCCAGTCGATCGTAGAAGGATAAGGATTGCCAACCAGGTTCCAGCTATTTGTCGGACTCGCACTGTTGTAACCAACCGGAATATCTATGGTTCCCTGATTGATCGTTCCAGTCCAATGGATCGTTATGGGTCCGCCGATGCCGCTCTGATTAATAAACCCCGCATAGCCACGTCCTTTGTCAAATGTAACTGCATTTGTCTGAGGTGAATTCGGAAAAGGAACATAAGCGCTGGAGGCAGCATCATAAGAATACAAAGAAGCGGTACACTGAATTCCAGGACATGTATTCGCACCTGTGAAAGAACCGTACACCGGTACATCATTCTGAAAACTGCTTACTGAAAAATTGGAAACCGGTGATGAAATATACCGGTAGATGTCGCCCTCGTTGCTCATGTAACGCTCAATGGTAACATTTCCGTTAATAGAAGATCCATCGGGCAAGGAGCCTATGGAAGCATCATTATTATAACCATCGTCATTCGAAGATAAAAGCCTGAGATGCCCATTGGAGATCAACGTTGTGTGGGTGGAAGCGACAGACACGATTCCATTAATATTTAAAGCGCTGGCCAGTGTAATGGAGTGCGCAGGATTATTGATCGTTAAATTATTAATTGCTAAACCATTTACGTCCACCGACTGGTTTGAGGCCGTACCATTCAATGTTAAATTTATGCCATCCGAACTCGTGATCGATCCGGACCCGAAGCTCACATTTCTTCCAACCTGAAAATCAAGATTGGCCAGTTGAACGTGGGTCGAAGATGAAGTTGTAAAATCTATTCCCACCTGGCGTAAAGACTGCATGGCCAAAGTACCCGATCCTGTATTGACAATTGACAGATTTCCATTGACCGCACCCAAGGCGAGAAAAGCAGTGGAGGTCATACCGGGTGTATTCCATTCGAAATTGTAAAAAGGCTGGTCTGTATTCTGAGGAAAAACGAGACTTGAAGTATAGCCGGAGATACGGCATGTGGAACCTGTATTCCAGGTAGCAGTAGGTACTGTGCCGGAAGTAGTCGTGTAAGCATGTTCGTATACGGAACCATTGTTAAAGGCAACACGATCTGTTGATGCCGTTGTAATAGCCGTGCTGGAAGAATTTTTCAACGTACCATTAACGGAAAGCTGCAAGGAGCTTCCGGAAAAATTCAATGCGCTATGGTTATCCAAAACTCCACCCGCATTGATAACCGTTGTCCCTGAGAATGCGATCGAACCGTTGTTCAGTACGGTTCCGTTAACTGTAAGCTTATCACCTGTTACGGTGTTTACGAATGTCACCGTTTTTGACGGACCGATCGTTAATTGTCCGCCGGGTTGAACGACTGTTTTAGCGATGGATGTAGAGGTAACAATAGTCACCGTATGTGTATTCAAAATTGTGACGGTTATTGAACCATCTGAGGGTGGGCCTTTCAGGGGAAGAGTGGGCGTTGTCCACGCGATGCCGTCCCATACCTGCCAGGTTGCATTGGAATCCCAGTTACCGGAACCCGCACTTTGAAAGTCTCCAACGGTTTGGGCTTGCAGAATTATTCCGGAAAGAAAGAGGATAAAAAACATGGACAATCTTTTAAATCCTCCAGCGTACTGATGCGATTTTAAAATTGTTGCTGTCATTGTTTTTCGTTTTATAACAAAAGCCTGTCAAAATCTTACTTCAAAAATTCCTGTTTTGGGCCTTATATTTTCCATTTTTGAGATCGTTTATTGTTTTAAGGATTGCGATTCCAAATTGGAAAAAGACCTTTTAAGGTTCATTTGGGGCCTTTTCCTTTACTTTTTTATTTGATTTGCCCAAAGATTTTGATCTTCATATAGATACTGTTGCAACATCTGAACCGATTATCGCCTCGCAATGGAAGGGATTCGGTACAGGGCGCAAATAGGCTAAAGGTAAAAAAATAAAACCTTATTTATAAGGTGTATAAAATACGGTATTGGCTTAGACAGCGAACGGTGTCTCAAGGATGAGGGAGCTACATGGACTTTAAAATTTTACGCTTTGGCGGACTCGCCATGCTGCTCTCCATCAGGGTTTTGATGGAATACTTTTTCCAGCATTTGATAAAGCTCGGGGTGCTTCTTTTCCAGTAGCTCCGGTTGATTAAAAAAATATTCACTGATCACGGAAAAAAATTCAGCTTCATTCGTTGCCCCGTACGGATTAATATCGGATTGTCCCTGATGAATATGCTTCATCTCATCGTGGATCATTTTCAGCCAGGGGATAGCATATTGTCTTTGTATAAGAAGTTCGGGTAAACCATCGGTTGCACCGTCCGACATATCGATAAGATGTACAAATTCGTGTATGCCGACATTGGTTTTACTATGCTCATTCTCAAATCCCTGGTGCAGAAAACTTCTGGATAATATCATGGTGCGGTTCATGGCGCCCCGGCCTACCATGCCGCCGATATTTCTGTCTTCGCCCGACGTTTCATACTTGTCATTAAAACTATTCGGATACAAAAGAACTTCATTCAAATTCCTGTAACGCCATTGTGGAAATCCAAATATCGGAATGACGGCGCTGGCGGCTACTAATAATCGATCTTCTTCCGTAGGCTCCAGCCCAACGCCAGTAATAATATAATGCTCCAGAAAATCAACGATCTCTCCTTCGAATCTGAGTTTTGCAGACTGATCCAGCTTCGCATAAAATTTTACTTTCGTGGAGAGGATCGATCTCCACTCGGGAGAGAAATGATCGACGTGTAGTTTCTTTCTTCTGCTATAAAACGCCAGGATCCAGACAGTCAGTGCAAGTAAGAGCAGCGGTGCAATCAAACTCAAATTCATGTTTTTTTTGTTTATACCCAAACAGAATGCAGGATGGCATTTCTGTAATATTAATTAATTGCACGCACATTCCTGAAGTAAGAATTGAATCTTCCGATCGATCGGTAATCAAGACTGTAAAGCAATCTATTTTTACATTACTTTAAAATAATTCTTCCGGTTTGATTTACGGTAACATTAAAGATCCGGTAGACATAGACTCCGGGTGCCAGATAAGTAAGCGGTAACTCAACGTTTTGGTCATAGAATTTATTTTCGTAGACCTGCAGTCCCATCGCATCATAAAGTTGTATTGTATATTGATCAAATTGCCGGGCGTTTATCGTCAGTGTACCGGCGTGGTCAACCGGATTTGGGAACACAAAGAAATTTTTAGTATTGAAAACGAGTACTGACACAAAATCAGAATACACCGCTTTTCCATTTGATAAATTAATTTGGACACGATACACATTATACCCTTCCTGCAACATAACATCCTGTGTGAAGTAGTAAACGTTCTTTTGAAAAACCGTCAGCGTATCAAGTGAGAGAATGCCATTCGAGGTATTTTTTTGGAAAACAATCGTGGCGACGTCATCGGTGGTGCTTAACTCACACGCTACCTGTACACTGTCATTTACGAAAGTAGCGGTAACATTTTTATAAAAGCAATACACATTTTGTGATTTGGCCATGAGCGCATCGCTGGTCATCCCTTCCACGCTTGATGTTGTCAATGGCTTTACGGCAAAGATATCAGGGGAACTGTTATTATGAAGCGTAACGGCGTTGCCGGTTAGCAACCCAAGGTCTGTCCAATGCGGATCGGTATTTTCATATTGATAGAGATGATAGGTAAGGCTGTCTTCGTTGGTCTCTGTATGCCAGGACAGCCGGAGGGAATCAGCACATTGGTATAACATCGTGACGATTGTAACAGGAGAGATCAGAAAATCTTCCGTTGAATATGTTGAGCCACCGACAACCATGCGAAATCTTGCCCTTGAAAATACACCCGGACAAGTCCACTCAAATTTGCCGTCGGCCAATAAAACATCTGCTTGTACAAGACTCCAGGTTTGTCCTTGATCCGTTGTTAATTCTATAGTCCCTTTTTCGGCGTTCAACGTACTCTTCCAGCGTAGTATCATGCTATCGCCATCAATAACCGTTTCGTTTTTGACCGGCGAAATCCAATAAAGAGTATCCGCAACATCCCATTGATAGGAGACATAAAAAACCTGCTGATCTTCCTTAACATTATAAGCAACAACGTGAATGTTATACGAGCCTTCAGCAGGATTTTCAATAGTCACCTGTTCTACATTATTCAATCCATCACGACCTCGAACAGCGGCTTTCTGCAGGGAGTCGGCGTGTGGGTATGAATTTAAAACCCAAGGTTGCCACGTCTTTGATGCGGTTATCTCCAGATCCAGATCATTCACCAAAGCAGCATTACTGTTAATGGTAGCAACGGGATCCGTCCAGGCCAATGTCACTTTTAAGTTTCGAGCTTGTATGGGAATCTGGATGGGAATGTTTACTTCCTGTCCGCGATCTAATATCCCTTTGGAATATTGATTTCGATCGATGATCTGAATAGCACGAAAAGCATTTAAACTACCAAAGCCTGTACGCCAATCCAGGCCGGCGGGTCCAACATCATCGGCAGCATTAATGAGGATTGATTTTAGCAGGGCAGCATCTGATTCAACATCATTTTTTTTCATAAAAAGTTCTTGCATGAGAGCCGCTGTACCCGAAACCAAAGCAGATGCATCCGATGTGCCTGCATCGCTGTAGGCACACAATTCCGGTTTTAGCCGTCCATCGTAAGCCGGGCCACTCGAACTTGAGGCGATAAGTTCTTCGAGTTCGTTGATGGCGCCGACCGTAAGAATATTTTTCGCCTGTTTAAAATTACCCGTGAGATTAGCAACCCCCGACAAGCCTTCGTATTTACCTGTGCCCGGTGCGTACCCCAGGTTACCGGATGAAAAAATATGTAAAAGGCCGGGAGAATTTACAACGCACTGGTCATAAGCCAACGCGTTGGCTCCGTAGAAGTTTTCAATTGTTGTACCGTAAGAATGGTTGATAACCGATACGTGATTGTTCAAATAGAAATCAGTTGACTCCGGCAACAGGTTGTTAAAGTCAGTGCCGATAATTTTTGCTTGGGGAGCTATGCCTTCATTCCGGGGTGATGAATTTCCCGCACCGGCTATGATGGTAGCGATCGTAGTGGCATGATCGCTGGTTAGCGAGGATGTTAACGATGACGATACTAGATTATCACGGAGATCAATATCCGAAGCGTCGGGCGAATTCTCTTTTAAACAAATCGTTATGCCGTTGCCGCGTAGCGAATATATACTTTTTACCAGAGCGATCTTGTTGACATTGAAATCAACTTGTTTGATGTCGCCTTCTTCGCAGGGTAATGGAGCCTGCGTACTTTGTATATCAGGAATAGATGCCCGATGCTGCACTTCCGGTTGACAGCATGCGGAAAAATAAATTGATGAGCTTACGAATAGGAGCAAAACATTTCTCATCAAGTTGAATTAATGTCTGGACGTACAACAACAGATGAAATTTAAAACTTGTAAAGGTAAGAACGAGCCTTCTATTCTACACAGGTTTAATATTATCCAACCGGAATAAATTTTTCTTTTTTGGTTGAGCAGTTTTCACACTGGTCTTCCACCTGGTGAGGATAATAAACATTTCCACAGTGAGGGCAGATCAGATAGAACGTGTAAAAAGCATTCGTTGTCCTTTGTTCAATAGCTTTTATGGCGTCCTTGTAATATAAAATATCTTTTTTTTCCGTTTGCTGCTGCCATGTGAATAATTGTTCGGCATGCGTGGCTTTGGCCTCGTTGGCTGTCTCGGCAAATTCAGGATACAAAATTGTAAAATCATGCGTCTCCAGTTCGACGGCAGCCTGCAGATTTTCAATAGTGGTTTTCACCTCAGATGCAACCTTCGAAGTATCTGCAAATGCGCCTAGTTCTTCTATTGCAGTTTTATAATTGTCCGCACAAATATGTCTTGCCTTTGAAACTGTTAAGAATAATACGGATAACCGGTCCATTCCTTCTTCCCTCGTTTTTTGAGCATACGCAGCATATTGCTCGGCTTTTGTTATTTCGTTTTTGTAGGCAATTTTAAGATTGCTTATAGTCTGCGATTTTGATTCCGGTTTATTACATCTGACAAGAAGTATTAACACACTAAATACCAACAAAGAGCTTGAGACAAAACGATTCATAAATTATTATTAACGATGGATAGAATTAAATTCCCATTTACAAGTATAGAATTTCTGCACTTTTTTGAAAATGAAAAAGTTGCTTATTAAAACAAAGGCAAAATAAACCAACGTTTATTTTGCCTTTGAGGAATGTCGTTAAACGATTAAATTATTATAAGTGAGCGTAAACAGTATTGAAATACGAATTCGTTGAGAAGGAAGTAGCCGTTGGATTACTAGCCCAGGATGGTGTAACCATGTTAAGGCTATTGCCATCGCCGTTCCATGACCAGGCAAGCGCAGTCCATCCTTTACCTCTTCCATAGTCTGTACATCCTGCCCAATCACAGCTTCCAGACCCTGTTCCAAATTCTCCAATTAAAATTGGTTTGCCGGTATTGGCTAAATCATCCATATCCGATTTTTGATAAGTATGGTTTCTTCCCTGATTCCAGTTACCCGGATAAATATGTGTTGACAGGGCAATGTTACCGTCGGTAATTTTCGTGCTGGCAGTTTTAATAGCCTGGTAGGCTGTGTAGGTCTCCTGGCCCCATCCGGGGATATCAATAATAATCAAACCACTATACACCTGGCGAACAATGGAAATTGCACCATTATAGTAGGCTGCATAATTGGCTGCACTTATATTGTGACTTCCCCATTCATTGCAAAGATTAATGTTGAATGAACCTGCGGAAGCAAGATTGCTGTAGTTTGATTTCCACCAATTAGCAGCGGTGTTTAAATCACTTTGACTATCGCTGCCCCCAAACCGATGGTATGTGCAGATCAATGTATAGCCCTGTGCTTTAATGTTTTTGATCCAGGTCTTCGCCTGGTTAATATTAAAACCGAAGGCGGATGGGTCGATCTCCAAACGAATGGTTTTAATTTTAGTTTGTGACTTCATCAGGCTAAACCCAAAGTTTACATTCCCACTGTTATAATAGGCAGGCTGACAATTAACGCCATTTCCGAAGATACCTTCCTCCTGAGCGCTGGCCGAAACAGGAGATTGGGGTGTAACTTTTTCTGATTCATTACACTGCGTAAACAAGCTGGATGTTAAGGCCAGCGAAAAAGCTAACGCCAACGGTTTTTTCAAGTTGCTCAGGACTTGCGCAAAATTTGATTTGGTTTTCATTGATTTGAATAGTTTTAGTAGAAAATTGATTCACTACTTTGGTTAAGTATTGAATCAAAAGTAGCGTTGAAGAAGATCATTTGAGGAAGACAAATCTTCATAAATGTAATGGTAATCAGGCATTACATTCGTTTGCGATAACGTTTGTTAAGTATTTATAAGGTAATTTAACATTTCATACCCTGTCCATTTTGAAGTTTTGCTTAATCTCTGATTTGGTACATTCTGTTTTTTCTCAATCACAACCAGATTGCTGACCGGGTTTGCCCGACGGAGCTCTTTCACATATGTTTCGCATCGCATTCAAAAAAGATAAAAAAGTCCGCGGCGCCAAAAATTGTATATATCAAAAGCATTGATTCATGATACGGACATTCGAATATTTAAATAATATTGTTGTTTGAAAAAGCCTTGAGTTTTTTCCTGGGGTTGACTTGATAAAAATGACTCAAGCGTTAGGGGATACTATATAGTAGTGGTCAACTCGCAGACAGTGACACGTAAGTTTGCAACCAGTTAAACATAAATCAACTGACGGTTATGAGGTTTGAAACATACATACCCTGCGATGTTCTCAAACCATTCGTGAAATCTTTTGCCGTTCAAGAGGCGAGAGAAGAAAGCACTTATAAAGTTTTGCCTGACACGGGGTTAGTGATCGGTTTTCAGTACAAAGGAAGATTAGCCCGACTACAGGATGAAACCGAAACATCGCTATCTGTTTCTGGCATTTCAGGACTGGCTGACCACAGCAGAACTTTCAAGAACTCTCCCGACATCGGGACAGTTTTAGTTTTCTTTAAGGAAGCAGGAGCAACTCAGTTTTTCAGACAACCCCTCCACGAACTTTTTAGGGAAAGTGTTTCGCTTGACAATTTTATGCTTCGTTCTGAATTGCTATGCCTGGAAGAGCAATTAGCGGAAGCAAAAACGAATGCTCAACGCATTACTGCTGTTGAACACTTTCTAATCAGCAGAATGACCAACACTGAACCCGACAAATTAGTATTGGCGGCTCTTGCACTCATTCATAGAAGCAGAGGCAATATCAGAATAAAGGAATTAATGGAACAATTGAGCATCAGCCAAAGTCCGTTAGAGAAAAGATTTCGACAAGCCGTCGGAACATCTCCCAAGAAATTCGCTTCCATCGTTCGTCTCAAAAATGTCATTCAACAGTATGACTCCGTAAACTCCCTGACAGCATTAGGATTTGAAACAGGGTTCTACGATCAGGCGCATTTTATCAAAGAGTTTAAAGGCTTTACCGGCAATACCCCGGAAAAATTCTTTTCAGACAAAAAAAAGTAGAAAAACGATTTTTTACAATTAATGAATATTTAGCTGCTCCAACTTTGTATCACTTTAATTCAAACACATCGTTGAACAACTAAAATTCAAAAAACATGTTTACCGTAAAACAAATCAAAGCCGCACACGCCAAAGTAAAAACCGGCGCCGATTATCCACGTTATGTCCAAGACCTTAAAAAACTAGGCATACATCATTATGACTATGTAGTTGAAAATGGGAGCACCGTATATTATGACAAGGATGGGGATCACATTACTTCACAAGCTGGTGAAACCATTCAGCGGAAAGTGTCGGATACTTCTTCTCCCGAGACGTTGAAAAAACACATCTTCAAACACCAACAGGGAGGTAGTGACTATCCAACGTTTTGCATTCAGGCAGCGGAAGCAGGCGTAGAACGTTGGAGCAGTGACCTGGAAAAAATGGTATGCTCTTATTATGACAAGAAGGATAACGAAATATATGCTGAACCAATTCCCGATGGGGAATACTGAGCAAAAAGGGATGGCAGCCAAATCATCTCAGGGCTAATTCGAAACCACTCAGCTATCCGCAGAAAAAGCCTGCAAATCTTTCAAAATCTGCAGGCTTTTTATCTGTCGGGTTGAGTGGCAAAATTTCGAACCATTTACAGTCCGATTTGATCTTAATGAATCGATTAAGAGGTCTTTGGTACAAGACAGAAATGCATTATTAAAAAAGATGATTCGATCATGTTATGTCAGCAGAAATTAGCTTTTTTAAATATTGTTCATTATTTTTACTTGTTCACGTTTTATGAACACTAATTATTCATGAACAAAGAGAGCCAAGAAATCATTGAAACGGCGTTAGATGCATTTTATAATCATACGAAAGTCAAAACGGATTGGCGAGAGTTGATGGACGGAGTGTATGATGGAACGGCAGCCTTTTACTTTGATCCAAAAAAACCCGAACGTTTCCTTCTTGAAGTTAAAAAAGAAGTAAGGAACCATCATCTTGAAAAGCTTTTACATCAAAATGTAAATCATCAATTGCTCGTAATAGCCGAACATATCATGCCCAAAACCAAAGAAGCGTTACAAGAGCATGACATCTGTTATCTGGAAACAAATGGCAATGTTTATCTGAAACGGTTGCCAAAGCATTTTCTGTGGATCGATATAAAAACGAAGAAAGTGTTAACTCGTGAAATAAATCGGGCGTTTACCAAAACCGGACTCAAAGTTGTATTCCTGCTGTTGGTGGATGAGGCGTTTGTGCATCAAACATACCGGGTGATGGCAAAGGCCGCAGATGTTGGTCTCGGAAACGTAAACAATATTATTCGCGGGCTCAAAGATTTACGGTTAGTGATTCAAAAAAATGATCGCGAACTTTTACTGCCAGATAAGAAGGCGTTACTCGACCGATGGGTGCCGGCTTATGAGCAGCGGCTTAAACCAACCCTGCATATCGGCAACTTTCGGTTTGCCGACCAAAGTGCATTCTTCCGGTGGAGAACGTTACCGCTTCAACACCAAACCGTGTGGGGTGGAGAACCTGCTGGTGATTTATACACAGATAATCTCAATCCCGAAAACCTTAGTCTATATACTCACGAGACCCGCGGAGAGCTAATGAAAAATTACCGACTGATTCCAGATGATGAAGGTAATATTGAAATTTATAAGAAATTCTGGAACGCCGAGACCCCCGATACTGTTCAGAATGCCGTGTCTCCACTGCTGGCCTATACGGATTTGGTCAATACCGGAACACAACGCTGTCTTGAAACTGCAAAGAAACTTTATGAAAAATACCTCAAAAATAAACTTGGATGATATCACGGACACTCGCCTGCACGATGTATTGAAAACTGTTGACGCATCTTGTGTGAAGTTGGGCATTGATTTCTACGTGATAGGCGCATTGGCGCGAGACGTTTGGTTTAAACAACATCAGATACCAGCTAGCGGTACTAGAGATGTTGACTTTGCCGTCTTCATCAGCGAAACGGAACAGTTTACTAAGCTCAAAGAGACGCTGATTGATGAGTGTAATTATATCCAAAGCAATCCGTTTGCATTGATTGCTCCCAACGGATTTGTAATTGACATTTTCCCCTTTGGGGCCATTGAAGTTGAAGACGGCGTAGCGGTTGAAGGCGATGGACTGCCTAAAATAAAAGTGACCGGATTCAAGGAGGTTTACCTTACTGCTGTCAAGCCGGTGTATATTTTTGAAGACCTTGAAACAAAAGTTGCCACGCTTCCTGGAATCTTTTTACTAAAGCTGATTGCGTTTGACGACCGTCCGGAGCACCGATATAGTGACCCCATCGATTGCATCAGTATTATCAAAAACTATTTCAAGATCGAAAGCGATTTGATCTATGATGAACACGTTGATCTGTTTGAAGGTGATAGAGCGTTGGAAGAAATAGCAGCGCGCGTAATAGGTCGCGAGATGAGGAAACCTTTGAACCAAGACGACAAGCTTAAAACACGGGCGCTGGGCATTTTGAGCAATCACATTTCGCAGGGCGATAAAAGCGAGTTCATTTTAAAAATGGCCTCACAAACATATACTGGTACTGAAAGAGTGCAAGCTGTATTTGGCCGAGATCGTCGCTGGTATAGCTGATCCTGTATTCAAGCCTGCGTAACCTGCTCCCTTATGGAACGGAGTTTACTGGACTTCTATCAAATTTACTACAAAGATGAACAGCGTGACCAGTTGTACGACTTCGCTATTCCCTTCCCCAACAACCACCCAACACCGTTTTTAGAAAATGATGTTATTCGATCTGTCGTCCCTGGCAGCACTGCAGATTTGATTGGCATTTGTTCCTGGCAACTAAAACGTAAACGCAATCTCATGCCAAGCAAGCATGTGCTGAAAGCAGATGCTGCACGATTAAACCGGCAACGTATCCTTAGTCATGACTTTGATGTTGCAATTTTGACACCGCGACTTCCCGACCACAAAACATTGTTTATGTCAGCACATTGGCATGGCGGGGTTTGGTCTGAAGCATTTTCATGTTTATCAGAATTTTTGAAAAAGAAGCTTCATGTAGCCGTACCATATGAACTGAATCATGCGATCTACGAGAATCATTTTATTGCAAAGGGACCGCTTTATCTAGAGTATGTGCAATCTTGCCTTGATCCGGTCATGAAGTTTATGCAACAGCAACCAGTGTTTTATAAGCCCTCTGGTTATAAAAAAATTAAAGAAAATCTCGCAGAATTTGATCAGATCAAGTACTACCAGCAAGCGACTGGATTGAATGATTGGGTTATTGGTGTATTCCTTCTGGAACACTTATTCAGCATCTGGATAAATAGTAAGAATCTTAGAGTAATCAATCTCTAATGAATTCAAACAGGTAAATACTTAATAGAGGCGAGGCATTTCATCAGCTAACTTCTTAGTACAATATGGACTGATATAGTATAGATCATAATTTTTTGAGTTATCTCAGTAGTTCGAAACCACTCAGCTATCCACAGAAAAAGCCTGCAAATTTTTCAAAATCTGCAGGCTTTTTATCTGTCGGGATGACAGGATTCGAACCTACGACCTTCCCGCCGAAGCGGGACACGCTACCGGCCCCGGGATGTCGGGGTACATCCCGAATACTTAGTAGATTTCAATAAACTGATGTTCATACGATAAGTGTGTCAACTGACACGTCGGAATCCCCGAATACGTTTGAAACAAACACCGGTGTCCTTTAATCTAAAATCTTGTTATTCAAGAAATTTCCAAAACAAAATAAAATCAGATCATTTCACTTTCAAAGCCGTTTAGCGGTAATTTTTGCATTTACGTTGCCCCCGGCAAAGGATAAATAATTATCTTTATCTCTATTTTCATCCCTATTCCCTAAGCTATGAAATCATTTTACAAGACTTGGCGCTGCTTGACCTGTGCAATGTTGCTTTTTTCCTGCTTTTCAGTGTCCAGCTTGAAAGCTCAAAATGCTGTCGTCATCGGCGGCAATACTCCAAACCCGAACGCTGTATTGTTATTGGTTGGAAATGGAAATCAGGGACTTGCTATTCCCATTACGAGTGACCCCACCTCCATTGCTAAAGTTCAGGGAATGATCGTCTTCAATAAGACGGATAATACTGTTTATTTTTGCGATGGCAGCAGTTGGAAGGCCGTGGGCACAGGCTCCGGATCAGGCTCTTCTCAAACACTAACACTGGCCGGAAATACAGTATCCATTTCCGGCGGCAATAGCGTCACCATTGCATCATCCGCACCAACACAAGCGGGGCAAATATTAATGTGGGATGGATCAAAATGGACATCCTCTTCTACTACCGCGCCTACTGTTACCGGACAAGTTTTAAAATGGAATAACACAACAAAAAGTTGGGAAGCCGGGACGGATGCCGGAGGCACATCATACATCGCTGGCACAGGCATCGCGATAAGCGGTACAACTATTTCAAACACCGGCGTAACGACCGTATCGGGCACCGCTCCGTTATCAGTACTCACGCCTACCACCACACCCGCTATTAGTATAACACAAGCGGGCACCACTGCCGACGGATATCTCAGCAAAACTGACTGGAATACCTTTAGTGGCAAGCTCGATTTAACCTCAACGCCCGGGGCTGGAGATATTGGGGGAAGCTATTCGGCAGGTTTTCAAATTGGCGCCGGCGCTATTCTGAATGCCGACATCAATACATCGGCAGCTATTGCGGGAACAAAGATCAATCCTGATTTCGGAAGCCAGAATATCACAACAACCGGTAAGACCATCCTCAATACAGTAACCTATACATGGCCCGGAGCACAGGGCGGAGCCAATACGTTTTTGAAAAATGATGGCACTGGAAACGTATCGTGGGTAACGAATTCCGGTGGCGGCATTTCCAATGTTTCAGGTACCGGGCCGATCAGTGTCGCGAATCCTTCCACCGCTCCTGACATTAGCATCAGTCAGGCCAGTACTTCCGTCGATGGCTATCTTAGCAAAACGGACTTCACAACCTTCAATGGAAAGTTAGACGTATCTTCAACTCCATCAGCAGGAGATATCACCGGAAGTTATACAGCAGGTCTTCAACTTGGCGCCGGTGCAATTCTCAACGCCGATGTTAACGCTTCAGCGGCGATAGCCGGAACCAAGATCAGCCCGAACTTCGGAACTCAGGACATTACAACCACCGGCAAAACAATCTTTAATACGGTTCCATATATATGGCCGGGTACACAAGGCAGCTCCAATACATATTTAAAAAATGATGGCGCTGGCAATGTAACCTGGTCAACCGTCTCAGGAAGTGGTGTCACCAGTGTTTCCGGCACAAGTCCCATCACCGTCACGAACGCTACTACCACGCCGGGCATCAGCATCAGTCAGGCCAGTACTTCCGTGGATGGCTACCTGAGCAAAACAGACTTTACAACATTCAATGGAAAATTAGACGCATCATCAACTCCTGCCGCAGGCGATATCGGCGGAAGTTTTACAGCCGGCTTCCAACTTGGTGCAGGTTCAATTGTGAATGCTGATGTCAATGCTACAGCGGCTATCGCCGGAACAAAGATTACCCCGAACTTCGGAACCCAGGACATTACAACCACTGGTAAAACGATTCTAAATACAGTTTCTTATACATGGCCTGGCACGCAAGGAGCTGCCAATACTTTTTTAAGGAACGATGGCTCCGGAAATTTTTCATGGGTAGCATCATCCGGTTTTTCAACCGATAAAATCATTCCCCGCGGAAACGGAACAGGCCTGGTCGCGTCTCAACTTTACGACGACGGAACGAAGGTCGGCATCGGAACAATTACACCGGCAAAAAAGCTCGATGTTGCTGGCGATATCAACATCAGCACGGGATCTGGAATTTATTCCAACAGCCTCCTTATTTTCAAAACCGACGCGAACTTCGATGTCTTCGCGGGAGAATCGTCTGGAATTGTTTCAACGGGTGGCTTCAATAGTTTTTTCGGATGGCAGGCTGGTGGAAAAAATACTTCTGGCACATACAACACTTTTGTCGGCCATGCAGCAGGATTTGCGAACACGACCGGAAGTTACGAAGTCTACGTTGGTGGCGATGCTGGCTTCACCATGGCTTCGGGGGATCTGAATACATTCCTGGGATTTGATGCAGGGTATACCTCCAACGGCGTTACTGCCGATACCTATCTTGGAAACAAGGCAGGGTTAAACAATACTACCGGAAGTTTTAATGTTTTTGTAGGTGAAAAAGCAGGACAAACCAATACCACCGGCGCTGAGAATACTTTTATTGGAAGACAATCGGGCGCTACCAATACAACAGGCCAACAAAACACATTATTAGGTTCGTTAGCAGATGTTGGCGCTGCCGGATTACAAAATGCTACGGCAATCGGTTACAATACAAAAGTCAAAAGCAGTAATACCGTAGCGCTCGGAAATGCCGCTAACGTCGAGATCAGCAACAACAATTATTTCGGGTATTTAACGACCGATAATTATACAATTGACGGGAAAACTTTTGGCAATTATGGCTTGGGCTGGGCAAGTGATAGCTGGAACGTTGCGGGAAATACAGCCTGGTTATCCGGATATGCCGGCATTAAACTATTTACCGATGGGTCCAATGTGCCCAAGCTTTCTATTCAACAATTAGGAAATGTGGGTGTAGGCACTGCCACACCTTCATTTCTCCTGGACGTAAATGGGTCATTGCGTTGTTTCGCCTTTACAAATTCAAGTGATATCCGGTGGAAAAAAGATATTTACACGTTGAATAACAGTCTCGACAAAATCCTTAGACTACGAGGGGTTGAATACTCCTGGAAAAAAGAAGAGCTTAAAAACACACAGGTAGAGGACGGACGGCAGATCGGCTTCATTGCCCAGGAAGTCGAAGCCATTATTCCGGAATTAGTCAGCACCGATAAAGAAGGATTCAAATCCGTCAAGTACGCCAACATTACCGCCGTATTAGTGGAAGCTGTTAAAGAACAACAATCACAAATCGACGCGCTGAAAAAAACAATTGAAGCGCTGGAAGCAAAACTCAAACTGTATGAAACAAAAGAAAGTGAAGAACTCTCGGTCATTCATGCAGAGATCAAAAAATTAACTGAATTGGTCGGACTGGAGGCGAGCGCAGAAAAGAAATAAAAATGAAAAAACTTTTACTCGGCATCTTTTTCATTCCCCTGATCGCGAAGGCACAGGTTATCATTCCCAGTGGTACGCAACTGCAGGTAAGCCAGGGTACAGCCATTATCATTCAAACACCCAGTAATATTTCCAACAACAGCGCTTCGGCCGATTTTTCAAATGCAAGCCTGTCATTCGACCTGACCGGCGGAACACAAAGTGTTACAGGTACCTTCAACCTTACTTCTTTGCTGCTGAGTGCCAACGGCGTGAAAACGATAAGCAATACCATTACGGTAACCGATAATATTTCTTTCTCCGCGGGAATACTGACACCGTCGAGCAGTGGAAAACTTTTGTACACAGGGCCGGATGATGGTTTAACCGGTGGCAGCAACGACTCTTACTACGATGGTATTTTCTATAGCTCCGGCAGCGGCAGCCGTACATTCCCTGTCGGTACGGCCGGAATATTTGCACCGGCAGTAGTAGAAAGTATTTCCGGGGAAACCGGCATCCGTGTTAAAAATGAAAATGCTTCTCTTACGTTCGACAATATTGAGATCGTCAATGTTGATCAGAACCGTTACTGGGAGATCACGACAGATCCCTCACGCGTAAATTCAAAGGTTACGCTCAGCCTGAACGCCCTGGATGCCTTTATCAATTCGGATGGTACAACGGCCGTTGTACAAGCTACCAGTGTCGGTGGACAAGCCGTTAACCTAAGCAGTTCTTCTGCTGCCAGTGCCGCAACTGT
>JGI24890J29729_1000647_pt1 | contig 20373 bp, 25 predicted proteins | sample FreactcultureFD7_FD_29729 | JGI IMG/M metagenome (IMG submission 29729)
TACAGAATCATAAAATCCTGTAATATTTCCTTCTGAATTATAACCAGCGTATTTTTGGGACATATTAAAATCCTATAGCAATTAAATTAAATGTTTGAGCATTAGAAGCACCACTTGTATTAATACAAACACTAACTTGACTATTATTTACAAAAAAAGCATTAGCAGGGCAAGCATAATCAGTATTTGATGTACTTACCATTACAACAAAAGCTGCATTAGGAAAATTTAATGGCAAATTAAAAGTTCTATTTACATTGCTTGACCAACTAAAATCACCAAAAGCTAAAGTTTGAATAATTAAACCATTTGGCAATAATGTATATCCACTTTGTGCCAAAGAAGAACCTGGATTAGCAAATGCAGTAGTAGCAATTAAAGTTGATTGATTGCCTAAACCTTGAGTTGTAGAATAAGAAGCATTGGTAGCATTAGTGGCATTAGTAGCACTATTGGCGGTATTGGAATTTCCTGTAATATTAATTCCATAAGTTCCATTATTATTAGTAACAATATATTCAGCAGCACCACCATTTCTTTGCAAATAACCTAATTTGTTATAAATAGCATAAGTTCCGCTAGAACCACCTACATATAAATTACCTGTATTAATAGAAGCTACTACATCAGGATAAAAAGTTGAGTTTCCTGAATTAACAGTTAATCCACCGCCATTAATACTTATTCCACCAGTTGATGTAAGTCCAGTTACCGCATAACTATTTCCTGCATTTAAAGCATTAGCTGTTGTGGCTGTTGTTGCCAAAGTAGCTGTTGCAGAATTTCCTGTAATACTTAAAGCATAAGTACCGCTATCACCTTTGGCAATAGGGTAATAATTAACACCATAATTAGTGCTTAATGTTGCATCATATCTAAATAAAGTATTTGCGCTAGGTGAATTTGCACCAACTTGTATAGAGCCACCAGGTAAATAGGCGGTATTTGCAGTAAGTAATCCACTAGCTGTTAAAGTAGTTGCGCTAACTGCGCCAGTAAAAGCTGCTCCAGAAATCTGTGCAAAATTCTGCATTGTGCCAGCAGTAGGAAACATTGCTACTGTATCGCCAGCGTTCCAATTTAAAGGAGTTGTACCTTCTTGACCTCTGACTACTGTTAGGGTATTCCCTGACCTAGTAGTGCAACTTGCTATTTCATAAAGTAAACCAGTTGAAGCATCAACAAAAGTAACTAAAAAAGTTTGACCAGTTGTAGGGACAGGCATACCAGTTCCAGAAGAAACTGTAATAGTCGTACTGGTAGTAGTAATGGGCGCAGATAGAGTTGTCTTTATATTATTTGCAAATAATAAAGTAGTCATAATTTAAACCCTAATAAGTTACATTGTAAGTATACTGGAATGGTAACTCTAAAGCACCTGAATTTATAGCAGATTCCATAATTGAAGCAAATTGAGTTAATCCACCAGTAGCGATATTAATATTAACAACATTATCAGGATCAAAAGTTACACTAACTTGATAAGTATTGTCCAAAACAGCCAAAGTACCATCAGTACCTTGTAAAAATCTTTGAATACGCTTTTTTAACCAAGTTATATTAAATTGGTATCCATCACCTTTATAAAAATTCCAAGTAATAATTCTTTTAAAAATATCATCGGTTGTTATATAAAAAGTTGATGGTGGAATTAATTTTTCTGTATCGTAAGAAAGGGTGTCATAAGGAACTGAATCATATTCACCTAATCTTAAATAAGAACCTTGAGGAAGGGTGGGTCTTACAATTCCATAAAGACCTAAAGCAACCCAATCTAAAGAAGTCCCATATTGTTTTGTATAAATAGGTAAATTAAGATTATTAAACCAATCTAAATATTCTTGCGATAATGTATTATAAGCACTAACAAATCCTTGAAGATCACTATCATCATAATATTGTTGATATAAATAGGAAGGAATAATGGTAGTAAGCATTATTAACCTTGAGCAATTATTACTGAAGCTGTATTGGTTTCAAAATAACTTTCAGGATCACCATAAATTAAACCAGTTCCAGCTTCAGGTGCAACTTCATATCCATTAATATATACTGTAAAAACCATCCTAGAAAGCAATTGAGGTGGAATAATAGTAACAATTGCATTTTGGAATACATTTTGTAATTCAAATATATTAATTGGCTGCCCAACATAAATACTATTGATGTAATTTAGAATTGCTGGATTTCCCAATTGCGCTACAGCAGTAGGTGATACATAGTTTGTAGAAGTTGTATTCCAAAGCAAATTAACACTAACTGTTTGTTGCAATGGATTTACAAAAGTAATGTTGTATGAATCAGGGTAGTCATTAATAGAAACTGTTACATTACGAACATTAGGTGTAATAACCGCACCACTTACATAACTTCCAAAACTTGTTGTATTGTGATTTAATTGGAAACTATTAGGGGTTAATACTGTAATAGTATAAGTTCCATTAAATGCACTAGGATTAGACCCTGCAATAACAATGACTTGACCTGTAGAATAACCATGAGTCAAATTAGTTGTTACTACACCATTAGTAGCATTGGTAATAGCTGTAGCAATTAAAGTTGATCCTACAATGCTTGAAATATCAAATAATCCAGTAAAAATAGCATTTCCTACTGCATAAGGATCACCACCACCTACAATTATTTCCCATTGATTTGTAGAAGCAACTCTAACTGCAATTAATCTGCGCTGTACCCCAGACACATTTGCTAATTGAGTTTTAAGAAATGTAGGCATCCCAGAGGCTACTGCAAGACCAGCTTGAATAACTTGAGCTTGATAATCTTCTAAGGGCTGGGCAGTTGCGCCAGGCAAACCAGTAGTAGGATTAGTAACAGTTAAAGTAACACCAGAAGGTATAGATGTAATGATTTGAGTAACAGTACCAATAGGGACAGCCCATGATCCAGTGTTAGTAGCTAAACAATATAAAGATACGCTTTGTCCAGCAGTTTCAATAATTCCACCATCTTGAACTGTATATTGATGAGTACCATCAGAAACTACAAAACCTCTTGAAATAACAAATCCAGGAGTTCCAGAAAAAATAACATAAACAGATGTATTAGAACCTATTCCTTGTTGAACCCCATAAATTTGACCTAATTGATTTAATAAAAATGAATTGGCAGAATAAGGCGTAATACTATTAAAAAGTTCTACTCTGGCTGAATCTATCAGGGACAAAGCACCCACATCTGTAGAACTAATATCTTCAATTAAGCTGCCTGGCAAGTTAGCTGTATAGCCAGGATTAGTAGCTGAAACTAAGGCAATCAACTCTTGCTGCAATACAGTTGGTGAAGTTGGTTGTAATCCTAAAGAATTTACATCTGTTGTAATTGTCATGCTGCCACCTGTGATTGAATTTTAGTTCCTAAAGTTGTTACCACATTAACATTATATGTGGGGGTTGGGTTTTCTTCTTTAGTAATTTGTAAACTTGCAAAAAATGGGGAAAACTGTTGTTGAGTAACTATTACATAGTAATCAGGAAACACTTGCTGAATGACTGCCCTTTGAGCAGGTATCCCATAATTGGCATAAAAAGGGGATTCTCCCAGGCTTAGTTTTAAGACCTGGATTAAAGTCGTGGCATAACCATATTCAAAATTGCCAGAAGCATCCTGGTCTATTTGTACCCAAGTTTGACCACCACTTTCATTTGGTACTCTGCCATAAGTTCTCATGTTGGAGTTCCTGTAGTTCCACCGCCAGTTTGTACGCCACCATGCGTATGAGTGCTTCCAACCGCTTTACTATTATTAGTAAGCGTACCAGTATTGGCAAAGTTACCTGTTTGATTAATATCGCCAGTAATATTCATAGTTCCACCTGTACCACCAGAAATATTAAATCCAGCAGTACCAGTAATTAATCCATTAACAGTTAAGTTACCATTCATAGTTGTATTACCATTATTTACAATTAAATTGCCACCATTAAGGTCAATTATAATTCCTGCTGCTGTTAAAGTCAGTTTACAATCTTGATTTTTGGTGGTTATTTGTACCCCAGTTTCTCCATACATAACTAAGTATTGCCCATTTACTGCAAAGAAAGCAGTATTACCAAAAGGAAAAAATACCAAAGCAGTAAGGTTTCCAGGCTCGCTTAAATCAGGTGGCGCACCACCAGCCCCTAATCCAGAAGCATTTCTAAGGCTTACATTGGCAGGGATGCAATAACCTTTGCAGCCTGGCTGAATAGGGTATCTAATATATTCAGAACCAGCTATAGGGCAAGTTACTTCTGGAAGGGTAATGCCTTCTGGGACTGTTACATCAAATTTAACTGTAACAATAGACCCATTAACCGCAGTTACATAGCAAGGGAAAGATTGCCCATAAGATTGCAGGGCATCATTAATCTTACGATCTGTAAAATAATTAATGGATTGGGCAAAAGGGATTTTTTGATCTACATTTGACATAATTATTTAATTATTGATCCTGCATCTTTGTTATAGGCTTGAACAACTGTAACCCAACTATTTGCATCTGGCGATCTAAAAATTCCCAAATGTCGAACATTTTGAATAAAAAATGTTCCTTGAAAATTCACTACTTCTTTGTATTGTGATTGAGAAGCTGGGGCGGTTAAAATAAGCCCTTTTTGTGCTGATTGTTGGGGCATTGTTATTAACCCACCAACTTTTAAATCATATCTCATGACTGTTTTAAAAGTTAATATGTAAGGAGCAATCCAAGTTGGTTGACCAATTAAATCAGTAAATGCTAAAGATATAGGTTTTGTAGTTGATGGAACTGTATAGTCATAAACATTAATAATGTTATCTACATACGATATTTGAATACCAGGATAAGAAGTGCCACCAATAATACTAATACTTTTTTTATTAAGAAATTTATTAAAATCTGTCAAAGTAAAATTTTGAACAGTAATATCTTCTGGTGATATTAAATTAGGACTAATATTGACATTAATGGCAGTAGCATTTTTAAAAACATCTTGCAATGTATTTTTAATGGCTGCTGCTAAAGGCTGACCTTTGGGACATTTAAAGCTAAAATTAAAAGGGCTTTCTTTAGAGCCAGCAGGTTGGATGATTATTAAATCTAGGGTTTGTGAAGTTCCTTGCCAATTACCAAAGGCTTGCTGAATCCTGGCATTAAGTACAACCCCATATTGTTTAGGATTAGCCAAAGGAAGTCCTTCTGCCATTCCAACTGAAATTTTAATATTGCAATATGTTTTTCCATCTTGGCTGGGGTTAAAGTTGGCAGCTTGACTGATCAAAGGCAATCCAACGCCATAAACCCTTAAAGATGCCCCACCAAGAGGTGAATTGTAGGTAGATACTGGAATGTCTAATTCCACTTCTAAAGCACCTGCTATGGGGGTATTTGCAGCACCTATGCCACCAAAAACACTACCAATTGATCCAGTACTGGTAAAAGTACCATTAAACAAAGTTTCGCCATTTGAACCTTTTACAACTTTTGGCTTGCCATCCTGATCAGTAATGACAATTTCATACCTTCTCATCCTATTACCTCAAATTGCTGAGTAGGTTGTCTATAAACTAATTGGGTTGTAAAGTAACCAGCAGTCAAAGAAATGTTGTAATTTAAAGGTGATCCAATTAAAGCTACACAAAGAATCAAAGCATTATTTGTATCATAAATATTAATGTAATATCTTTCTCCATAAATATTCCAATTCACAATAATATTGTATTGAACATTATCAAAAGTAGCTTGGAATTGAAAATTGGAATTATTAGAAGGTGTAAATCGAATTACATTACTAACATTAGGTTGAATATTTTGATTAAAACTATAAGTTGATGCTGCGCCCTGGGTATTAACCAATCCATTTACAAAAGGGGTTGTAACTGAATTGGAGTTTCCAATTGCGCTACCTGATCCTGACCATAAATTTGCCATAATTATTTCGCTGGTGTACCACTACTAAAAGCGTTCATTAATGCGCTTAAAGTATTTTGTGGGGATTGTGATAATAAAGGTTGTATAAAATCAAATTGCCAAGCATTTTGTGGCTGCTGGCTATCTGGTCTTGATACATCAGTTAAATTTGTTAAGATGCAATTTAAATACACATAGGAAGGTGTAGCAATAATATATGTTCCACCTGCCTGGGCGTGAGCCTGTAAAGCTGCTTGTAATGCTGTAAAAGTGATCATTTTAGAAACATACCCACCATTTGCATTGGCTGGGCAGTTCATCAGCATAGAAATCTTTAATGGCTTGGCAATAGTCGCATTGGCAGCATAATTTTGATTGGCAAAAGGATATTGAGCCACTTCATAATCTATTAAAGAAGCCCCTGGTAATGGTCTAAAATGACCAAAAAAGTTATTTAACTTTAAAGGGTTATTGCCATTTAATAGGGTAAAACCAAAATTAGCTGCTTCAGTTATAGCAATAATTGGTAAAAGGCTTCCCCAGATTTTTTTTGCAATTCCATCTTTTAAAATAATAGGCGATATTTCAAAGCCTAATTGATAAATTGATTGTCCAATATTTGCCATATTTAAACCTGTCTAAAGCCTGTATAGTAACCGCCAGCATTTAACATATTCACATTAGTATCTTGCCCTGGTATTTTTACTGTATTAATAGCCAATTCAATAGAAGTTGGATTCCAAGGATTCATTCCTATATTTTGTCCAGATGAAGTTTCACTTTTTTGCTGTTGTTGTATTGGCTTAATCTTTCCTTCTTTTTCTAATTTCTTACGAATTTCATCAGTTAATAATTCAAGATGATTTACTTCTGTAGGATCATCATAAGGGCGATATAAGCCCATTTTAGATAAATCTTCATCACTTAATTTTTTGGCTTGCTCAGTATCAATATCAATTGCTTGACCTACTGTATGTTTACTTATAACACCAGGTGGGGTTGTTAAATGACCTGATTTAGTTCTCCATTGACCATTTTTATCTTTTACTTTTCCTAAAGCATCTTCTTCTTCTTTACTTCTAAAACCACCACCCTTAATAACTTTAAGTTGATTTTGCATTGCAATATCAGCTAATTGTGGATTTACTTTTTCTAAATTGCCACGATATGCTTGCCAACCTTTAAGCATATTTTTCCAACCAAGATTAGGATCATAAGGTACTGCGCCTTTTTCTTTAGCTTCCTTATCTGACATTACAATATTTTTTTCTGGATCAGGATTTAAAGGGTTTTTAATAACTCCTGCTAACCAAATAATTGCATCTGCTAAATCAAGTATAGCAATCCCTACTTTTTGAACATTTTTTAAAAATTCTTTTGAATCTTTATCAAAATCTGGGCTAGTTAAGTATTTAGAAAATTTCTCTATTCCTTCTCCAGCATCTTTAATCCAGCCTTTTACTTTTGGATCACCTAAGAATGTTTTTATTGCATTAGAAAATGCTTCAGATAAACCTTCTAATGGCGTTACTAAACCTTCTAAAGCACCAAGGAAAGTAATTTCAATTTTTTCTTTTGATCTATTTAACTGAATGTCTAATGCTTGCCATCTTTTTAATAGATTATCAGTAGCTTCTAATAGTTTTGCATCTTTATTTGCTTGTTTTTCAGTTTGTTCTATTTCACTTTGCTTTAAAGATGCCATTCTTCTGGCTGTTTCGACATCAATTCCAAGGGCAGATAATCCACTTACTTCTAATCTTTGTTGAGCAGTTCCAGGTTCACCCTGTTTATAAACTTCACCAGCTTTTTTCAAAGCCTGTTGCATAATTTTAAATGCACTTTGATTAGGATCAATTCCTGCTGCCTGAAAAGAAACCTGTTTATTAATATCAGTTTGTGCGTTTGCTATGCTTCCCAATAAAGCATTGGGATCAGTAGCAAATTTCCCATAATTTACCTGGGCAGATTTTAATTCGCCTGGTGATACTCCCAGACCTTGCGCTTGTTTTCTAGTTTGACCAGCACTACTAGCCAAGTTTGCAAGACCAAATAAACCAGTTCCAGCACCAATAAGCCCTGTAGCTAAACCAATACTTCCCCATTTCAATAAATTAAAGGTGGTAGAAGTAACATTTTTGGCAATTCCAGCAGCATTTCTACCAATTTGAGAAAAATGGTTTGCAGTACTTTTAGCGACCCTATCAGTATTTTGTAAAGTCGTATAGTTTTTATCTAGGCGTTTTGCAACAGCATCCAAAGCGTGTTGGATTTTGTCAAAATTACCCTGCAATGAAGTGGAAGATTTATTAATCTTGCCCCATTGCCCAGGCATTTTGTCTAAGGACTTTTGATATTTTTCAAAAAGTTTTTGGAATTCCCTAAACTTTTCGTCATTAATCTCTATGTCAATTACGCTTTTAGTAGCCATTGTTCCTTTGTAATGCTCTTAATATGTGTCTTTGGCGAAACTCATGTGCGCTTGACTTAAATTCTATATCAACATCCTCTAAAAACTTAGAAAATCCTACCCCAGCTACATGATCTAAACAGGCAGAGATGAGGTGATCTCCATCTCTCCAGTATTCTCTACCTCTGTCAATGTCGTCAAAGAACTCATGTAATCCATAGAGCCTAATGATGTTATTTGCGAACCCCATAATCCATTGACTGTATCCATAATGTCCGCTATCTGATTCCTTTTGTTCATCATGGATACTGATGTAAAAAAAACTAATTCACCCTCGATTTCTGCAAGGGTTTCTTTGTCAATAATCTCTTTTTCAATTGCTGTATGCAAGGGAATACTTTTCCAGCCTTTTGTGGATGGCATCATTACATTCGACAGTCTAATAATTTCGTTGACTAATCCAGCCTTGACTCCAGAAGTTCCATTCCATACACCCATGTTTTCTGATACTTGTTTCAACATAAGATATGCAACTCTCGTTCCTGCAATCGCACCAAGTCCCTCAGAAAAAATTGCAGCAAATGTCTTAGAAATTACTAAGAAATATTGCTCAAAAATTTCTCTTGAGATTGGTGTGCTGTGAACAAATAGCTGTCCTTTTTCCGAATCAATCGGAATTACTAAGTTCAAGGCTCGATTAATTTTCATCTAGTTATAGACCCCAAAGTGAAGCGTTAACATTATAAACACCAGTAAATGTAACAACAAAACCAGCTACATTACCATCATAAGTAATATCACGAATACCTTTAAGTACGCAATTGGTAAGATCATAATCGCCCAGGGTTGCTGAATCGGAAATGATCGCTACATCACCAATATTTACATTGGTTTCAATTTGTGTCTTATAGACATTTGCTAATGATTGGCTCTTTAGCAAATTAATTGTTACAGTAGCCATTTGGTATGGCTCTGGTGAAGTAACACCACCTGTAAGAGTTGGGATTAGCAAACCAGCATCGTTTTCAAAAGCGATACTGATAGCTTCCCTAGCCAAATAGGGGGCTGTTACATTAAGGGTTGGATTACTTGAATAAACCACGCTTCCACGCAGTCTATTAAGTGTGCCTTGCTGAATTAAGGGAGTTGCCATGATTTATTCCTTTATGCTAAAGCAAAGCTAGAAACATTCACATTAAATATAATCTGAATGAATCCTCTTGCTGGGGTGTAAGTTACAGAAAGACCTGCATATTTGCCAATAGCATAGTCGCTTGGATTATCTGTTACATAAGTATTGAATGTAACTGCATTAACAGTTGCAGGTGATAATACTAATCCAAATGCGATACCACTATTCATAGTACCCTGTGCTACTTTTTGCAGAGTATTAATACCAGCTTGGTTATAGTACAAAGGATTAATTGGGTTATTAGAACCATTAATAATGGCATTAGAAATGCTCAAGTTAATGTTAATTTGAACCCAGTCTACAGAATACCAATAAGTGTAATCTTTACCATCACAAGTTACTCCCCAAAGGATCAGGGTATTACTAATACCACCTTCAGCACCAGTACCAATGTAGTTCACATTAGCAGTTTTTAATGCTTGTTGCTGTGCATTGCTACCAGTAAATGCAGTAACTCCAGAAACATATTGGAAAGCCATTGGAGCAACTTTGTTTGTATCGCTTGGATTGTAGTTCAAAGCGTTATACATCATTGCAGCAGCAGACCATTCTGTAACTGGTGCAGAAACATCCTGAATTACTGAAACTACAGATTTAACATTACTATAAATTCCATAATTATCAATTGTTTCTAATACCCAGAAATAAACCTGTGAAGTTGTAGATTCATAATTTTTGGTTAAAGCAAGGAATGTTGTATCAAGCGAAATTTCTGTTGTAACCATATACGCATAAAACTTGTACAAGTTTTCAGAAATATAGGTTGCTAATGAAGTTACACCTTGTGCGCCTGTACCTGCACCTAATTCAAGAACATAAATACCATTTGCATTACCTTGAGCAAAATAAGTAGTTGCCATAGCAACTAAATCTTGTACAGATTCATTAGTAAAAATACCTTGAACAGTTACGCTGCCAGGATTTGATGCTAAAGGATAAGTAAGAGTTGTTGTACCAGTTGAAGTAACAGTATATTGACCATTGTATGCAGTAGGCGTAACACCAGCAATAATTCCTAAAATTGCATCACCTGTAGGAATTCCATGAGGGGTAACTGTTGTAACAGTAACTACTCCTGTATTCCATGACATTGAAGAAATGCTAACTGAACCACTAAGAATAGTTGCTAAATCAGCAAATTGAGTTAAAAGAGCAGTTTCACCTGCTGGTAATGTAGTCGCACCTTGCGACACAAAACAACCAGTTCTTTGCAGAGTATTGGGTGCTGGCGCAATGGTTTGAGTTACATTTACTGTAACGATTTGAGTTGTCATATTAGACCCCTAATTAAATGTAGCTAATTGCTAGAATTTGACCTGCGCCACCTGGCACTAAAACGATACCATTAACAGTTGGCATATCAACATTGTAAACACCTACTGCATCAGGAATAACAGCAATTAAATTTGAGTTATTAATTCCAGAGGTAGTTGCATGATCAGAAACAGCAGCATTTTGACCGCCAGCAGTTGATGGAGCAATAACGCTAACTTTAGCTACACGACCTGATCCACTTTTAACTAAAGTAGCAGAAGTAATGTTCATGAAAGTTTTTGTGCCTTGACCTGTGATTAAAGCACCATTTTGATTGATTGGGTTTGATGTAATTGCCATTTTAAAACTCCTTTTTTACACTTAGATTTGTGGGGGTACAACAATTTCGGTTGGTTGATAACTTACAAAAGCTGATTTAATTAATTGTAATGCAACATTGTTTACAGTATTTTGATAATAACTAATTTTAAAAGTAACACTTTTCTTCTGAGCAATAATGCCAAATTCAGATTGAGTAATTTTTTCATCCTGAATAATAGGCATATTTTGAATTCCGATATTATCAGTATTCAAACTATATTGAAACACATAATTTAAGAAATTTAAAGCCTCGTTATTGCGTATTCCATAAATTGTAATTTTGACTGTATCGGTTGCTAATTGCCTAATAGTGGTTTGTTCACTTGGTGTTAAACCGCCATTAATGACAATATTATTTACGATTGGAAATTGCCCAATTGCCTCAGTATTAGAAGAAATGACATCAACCGCAGCATAAGCTGGTGGTAAGTTTTGATCTACCAGGTAAGCTGGATATAAGGGAAAGTATTCATTAAGTGCAAGCCAAATAGGAAGGCTATTAGAAACAATAACACTTGTACTATCAAAATCTGTCATTGAATCAATAAGCTGAGTATCCATAACAGAATACAAAGCATCACCACGATAATGATATAAATCCGCTTGTTTGTAGTAATTTTCTCTAGTATTAAAAGCAAATTTAATACCTTGATAAGTTGCTACATATAAAAATTGAGGATTAATTAAATTAAAGTCATCAATTTTTACTAAAGAAGTAAAAATAGTGTGATTAAAGACAGTTTGTCTATCTTCAAGCATTTGAACATTACTATTAAAATGGAATGATCCCTGGGCAGTTAAAGTCCTGGATGGAACTCCATTTGGATAGTTGTCATAAAGCAAGCGATCATATTGGGATGCGTTATAAAGAGCAGAATCAGTTAATAGCGCAGCATTAACCCAAAATACATAACCATCCAAAGGTAATACCAATTTCACATAAAGAGTAAAGGTAACAGTTTCATTACCTGATATGGTATTTACGCCTTCTGCTAATCCAGAAGCTAATTGCGGTTTAACGCCAATGGTTTCTTCTACTGTAGCCATTAATCAATCCAAGATTTAAAAGATGCTTGCATAACTCCAGAATCAATAAAAGAAGGTCTACGAACCCCAACTTTTCTTGTAAATCCAGCCCTTTTTCCTTTGACATAGCCTTTAGCAGTAACTTTGCCTTTAAAGCGAATACTTCTACCTTCTAAAGCTGCCTTGGTAGGAACACCAGGAATACCCTGTCTTTCAGCTTCCTGGGAACTTAAAAAGTTCTTAAAATCCGCTTCAATTTCGCTTGTGGCATCTTTATATGGGTCTTGTACACTACCCCCTTGGAGCAATGTTTCTAACGCCCCTGCCATGCTTTCTGTAAGGCTATTAACAATTTTTTGCTCATAGACATTAGCAAAGGTAGAAAATAACCCATATTTTTCTTCTAAAATTGTCGCAACCCCATAGGTTGTGTTTCCTTCTGGCTCTGGAACATCAATTACGCCCAGGTGAAGGATCATGTTAATCCCCAAAGAGTTCCAAGGGTTTGCATATAAGCAAGTGCTTGTCTACCATAAGGGTCTTTAATGGCTTGTAGGTCTAAAAGGGTAAGATTTTGTAGTCCTTGTCCTACAGATAGGGCTTCGCTTGTGCTGACATCGGAAGCAGAATTAATTNCCCCAGCCACAAAACCACTCATGTTATAAGCTGCCCTGGCATCCTTAAAAAAGGTTTGTCCAGGAATGTCTTGCTGGAATTGCAATAAATTGCTGCCACCCCAGTTATATACTGTAATAGTATAAATATCTGGTGAATAGACAGAAAAATCTAAGGGAACTACATCAAGTGCGATCTGGAAAGCATAAGCATAACCAGGATCGTTATCTGGAATAGCGGTAGTAGGGATGCCCATTACTGCCCTAGACCAAGCAACAAAACCAGCTAATGTTGGGGGGGAAGTAATGGGATCGGACATATTTCATCTACCTATAGTTATTAAATTACTGCTTTCTGGGTCTACCCCTACTTTTCATAGGTTCAGCACCTTCACGCACTACTTCAATTGTTTGTTCAAACTTATTGCTATTATCACCTGCATTTTGTTTTTCTTCCACTACTTCTATCTCAAGTCCTGATTTTTGTCTTAATCCCATTTCTTGAGCCTTGTTGGAAAGAATTTGATCCGCAGCAGCAGCAGTAATATTTCGTGCATTTTGCGCCCTATCAATTGCTTCTTGATCACTCTGGCTTAAACCAGCTTCAATCGCTTCAACATTAATAGGTTTATCAATACGATAAGCAATACCGCCAAAGCCTTTTTTGACTTTGTTTGCTTCCATCATTCCATAAATAGAATGTTGTTTAATGATATGGTCTATTTCAAGTTGATCTCCTTCAATTTCCCATTGACCACCAGCACGAATTCTATGATGAAATGGGCGTGGATTTTCCAACAACATATAGGTGAAGTTGAAATCTTGTTTACTACAATTGGCTACAAATAATTTCATGACATTTCCCTTCAGGGTGGGGGACAGATGATGCGGAATCTTTTTTAATGATTCCCTGCCCCCCATTGAATCAATACTCGGCATCACACAAGTAGTATTACTATAACAAAAAACCACCTCGAAAGGTGGCTTTTTGATTAAGGCTAGATTGCTTAATAAGCAGCAGACAACAAGCTGATTGCTTCTGGGCGAATACCCCAACCTGAAGTGCTACGCATAGTGTAGAGGGTAGTAATACCACCATCAGCAATAGGAGTAGGGATTTCAGTAGGAGCAGACACATCAGTAAGCATCAATGAAGTTGCTGTTTGATTAGGCGTTAATGTTGCAAAAATGTTGGTATTGATAGCATTGTTAGCTTTAGGAATCTTTAATTCTGGAGCAATCAATAGGATCAAATCAGTACCACCAGCACCTTGACCAATCAAAGTGTCATCAGCAGCGAAAGATACATCATCGCCACCTGCCCATTGAGCAACAGTTTCGACCAAGCCAGCAGCAGTTTCAACACCAGCACCGATACGCTGGAATTGTGTCAATGACACTACACCAGAATAACTGATTTGGCTAATAAAACGCTGTGGAGCAAGGAAAACTAAGCGCAAAGGCTGACCGATTTGCAATGTAGACACTTTCAAGCTGCCAATCATGTTCAACATATATTGAGCAAGTTGACCGCTATCCCATGTGCTATAGCCAGTATTACCATTGGTATCAGAACCCAAAACTTGATGGGTAGCACCATTGGTATTAACTAGACCTTCACCATTTGCAGGGTTATAGCCATACAAAAGGGCATTACGCAATTGTTGAGCAATACCTTGACGAGCAGCTAAACGCATAGCCTGGGGTAAAGCATAGCCCCATGCGCCTGTAGCAGCTTCATCAAAATTGTCATATTGCGCCCTAGTTTGCAAGCGATAAGTTGCAGTAGAGATCATTGAAGGAATAACAGATGCGCTAGGCAGTTGGTTTACAGTAGATTGATTCGCACCAACTTGTGTAGTTAGTTGAATCTTTTTAGCGTAAACATACAAATCCGCTTCGCCAAGGCGAGGCATAGGATTTTCTGTTGCAAGGGTTGTAAAAGCACCAGAAGCCAAGCTGTACTGCATAATCAACTCAGGCATCATGAAATGCGGATTTACTGTTACAAATGAAGGAGCAAAACCTGACATAATATTTTTCCTTTGTTAGATTAGAACAACTGCAATATAGCCAGTTGAAGTCCAGTTGGCATTACCAGTTCCAGAATTATAGGAAACTAGCTTGTTATTGGCTGTACTTGTACGCAAAATTTTGCAAGGAACTGCAAAATTGCTTGTAGCAGTAGTAGTCAATAATAGGTTAGTAGTATCCCAGTAAACTGTTTCAGTAATTGTAGAACCATCCAAAGCTACGATAGAAGCATCGCATGGAAGGGGAATTCTTGCACCGCTACCAAAGCGGTAGAAGTTTACTGACATACCTGGTGAAAACAATGGAGCAGTACTTTGTGGAGTTGTGATACCACCAAATGCTTGGTTGTATACAGCAATACCAGTAGGTGCTGAAGAAACTCCTGCTTGCACAATAGTGCCACCAAGAGAATCAGTACCAGGTTGAGGCTGTGAATAGTAGCCATTTTGTAGAGTTGGGATCAACTCAGTAATTGGAACACCACCCCATAATGGAGTAGTAGCAGCAGTTGAAAAAACACCACCAGAAAGAGCAAATCTTACTGCTGGATCGTCAAGTGCATCACCTTGTGTAAAGCCATTGCTATTGGTATTAAAAAGCCCAGCAGCATTGGTTGTTACCATTGGTTGTAAAGAAACTTGTGCGGTAGTCATAATTTAATTCCTTATCGCTTGTTATTGAACAAATGGAATTCTTTGACACGCATAGAAGGCACTTTAAAATCGCCTAACCATGCTTCCATAGAACCCTTAAATTTCGTAATAGTACGACCAGCACGATCTTTTTCATGGATTTCAATCAATTGATCCGCAGCAAACATTGTTGGTGATTTAGCAGCAGCTAAAGCATCAGCAAAAATTGTTTTTTCTGCGATATTCAATAATTGAACATCTTTAATTGAAGTAAGATTTACTGATTTGTAGCTATCAGAATATGCTTGTAGACCACGCAACAAACGCTTGCGATAAGACAATAAACCTTCGCCTTTTAATGGGCGTGAAGCAGACTTACCAAATGAAGCAAGTACTGAATCAGCTTTAGCTTGAGCATCAGCGTATTCGGCTTCTTCTTCATCAGCTTTCATAGCTTCTTCTTCTTCTTCATCTTTTTTAAATTCCATGTGTCCAGGATGCTCAACCATACCTTCATCATCAGGTTTGATTTCACCAGCCTTACCATGTTCTTTAGGATCAGAACCTTCTGCATCTCTGCGCTTTTTCATATCTTTACGCATTTTCATGTCATCTTCGTCATCATCACACATAGCGTCATCATCATCTTTACGCTTTTTAGAATCCATTTTGCGTTCCATGAATTTTTTGGCTTCAGATTCAGATTCTTCATCATCATCATCACACATTGCATCATCATCATCTTTGCGCTTAGATTTTTTATCGGCAGCAGTAACGAGGGGAGCAGCAGGTAAATCCTTCTCCATCTCATCAACTCTTGCTGATAAACCACTAATCGCAGCTAGTATTGCATCCAACTTATCACCTTGGGCATCTGCCTTTGGTGCAATCGTATTGTCATTCATATCAGACACCTCTTGGTTATTTAAAAGAACTCCTGTGGCATCGCCACCCTTATCCCATACCCCTTTTGATCCTCTGGCTTTCGTTACGATAGCTATATGATCTAAAAGAAATGGAACACCTTCTATTAAGAGTGGTTCACCATTCTCAGTAGTTAGTGTAGTGTTTCCAGCAGTATTGTCAAATACTACTGAAGGGGAAGTGCTAATTTCGCCTTCAAGAATCTCATCAACTGAGTCCTGATCGTAAATTTTAGCAATACCCCAAACTTCATCGCCTTTAATATAGGGCAACATAATACTTCCAACTGCACGATCTTTAAATTCTTTAGAAGTAAGAACCGCAGTTTCAGGATGATCCATAATGACCATTAAGCCATTACACCTCTTTAAGAATTCTTCATTCAAATAAAGGGATGGATCACGCCATACATTTTCGCCAATACTTGATCTGTAAGCCAGACCAGTACCAGTAATGCGAATAGCCAAAAGCATAATATTGGCATACATCTGTGGGCTTGGCATCAAATCTTGAGCCATTAATTGCGCTACATCGGTTTCAGTTTTAACCATTGCAATTTTGAAAGCATTATGTAAGCCTGGGTGCAATGGCATTGGTGGATTGCTTGGATCGCACCAATCGTAACCTGTAGATTCGTAATTAAGTTTTACATCGGTCTTTTTAACATCCCTAGCAACATAAGTGCAGAATTGACCATCATCATATAAAACTTCTAATTTTCCATCGTATTTAATGCCTGTTTCTTCTTCGCACTCTCTACGAGCAGCTTCTTCCAAAGTTTCACCAGATTTTTGATGTCCACCAGGTACGCACCAGGTATTAGGGTAATCACCACCGCCAGAACCTCTGCGGATTAAAAGAGTTTCACCATCACCAGTAATAAACATAATTCCAGATGCTCTGCCACCTGCGCCAGCATTATTAGCAATCGGCATGACCATTTCTGGGGTTTTAGCTACTAGATCGGCTGCATCAGGTACGCAATTAGGTACTTCCTTACCATTTTTTTCTTTCATTCCTATTTGGTGGTAATCTTCCCAGCAAGGATCGCTATCAACATAATCTACGATTTGATCAATGATCATTCCCATATCAGATCGAATTGCATCGCATTTCCATTTACGCAAGGATTTGTTAATTCTGGAATCAGGATCATTGGCAGTAGCAGAAGATGTTAATTTTGCTTTCATGCCCTTCATCCTGGCGCAGAAAGATTCTTTACGAGAACCGCCTTCTGGCTGGGGTGCTTTTAAATGTGCGCCATGTTCCTTATTATAGGATTCACGCCCTTTTTCATTTAAACCACCATTTTTGTTTTTGCCTTCTTTTGTTGTCCAGGCTTCGGAATCATCAAGAGTAGTATTTTCTGTACGATCAATTTGCTCTTTATATTCTTGAACTGATCTTTGAATCTCTTTTAATCTTGTACGCAACTCACTTAAATCTTCATCATTATATTCAGGAGTTGATAGTAAAGTAGGTTCTTCTGGGAAATCGCCAGAGTTATCTTGGCTATGCTTAATAAACTTCTCTGCTGCCTTTTTAGGGATGCCAATATTGCTCTTGCCTTTAGCAGCAGCATACATGGCTTTCCTTTGGGCTTCAGATTCAAATGGCATAAACTACCCTACGATATTTTTGATGATTGTAACGCTAATTCACCCTTTTTTGTCAAAAATTCTTTTGGCAATTTACGCAAGCTATAAATATATTTATAGAAACACCGACAATAAACTTCCTCACCTGGAGAAGTTATGTCATCAGTATAACCATTAATTGCTTTTATGTAACCTTTATCACTTGCCCAGTTATTGCGAATAACATAAACTTTTTCATCTCTCTCTTTATGATCCTTGCGATAATCATAATTGATTTGTTTCCAATGACTATGCCATATTCCAGCAATTGCGCCATTATCTATTGCGACAATATCATTAATGTTTGAAATGAGTTTATGAGTTTGATCTATTACAACACGCCTTTGATTAAAAGGCATTTTAGTTAAAGACTTTTTAATATCCTGCTTTTCTTTTCTTTTATCAACAGCTAAAGAACCGCCTTTAGGAATTGAAGTTGCCCAACCTTCAAATCTTCGTAATACATCTGTAATAGATTGTTCACGATTATATTTAATCAGATTGGCAGAAGCCATTATTCTGCGATCTAATTCAGCCCTAAGTTTAGGCTTCAGCTTGTCAACATCGTACTTGGATACTGTCTTATTAACTAGACCACCTTTAGTTACCAGGCGGTCAAAGGCTGCATTTAAAGCCTTTTCCATTTCCTTTTGCATCTGTTCATCAGACATCAAAACATTGTTTGCTGCATCCTTGATCTTTTTGAGCCAGGACTCTACACGACTCTGGGAGTCAAAGCCATACTCAATAAAATCATTGATGGCAGCAGTTAGGACTTCATAGAAGGTCATTCAGAATCTACTTCTTTTTTACCTTCAGCCCACATTTTTAAATACTCTGGAGTGGTAGAAGCACGAATCTTTTTGTCTTGCTCTGCTTCTACAGAATTTGCATATTCAGCAAAATCACGCCCATCCAGTTCTTTTAAAAACTCTGGTGTCATTAGTTTAGTGCCAGGGACTAGCTTTTTAGAAGGTGGAATCTTGTTTTCCATAATTTACCTTTTTAATGTTAAATAATTCCCATGCGGATGGGTGCATACGACTCTTTCCAGTTTCGTAATTACTCCATCTTGCTTGAGTAGTATAAATCAAAGATGCTGCTTTGGATTGAGATAATTCGCCCCTAGCATCAATAATTTCTGTAGGTAAAGGGACAACCCCCAGGCTGCCCCTACTTCTTTTGTTGATTTGTTTCATATTAGTTTTTCATTTTCTGTCCTTGTTAGAGGGATCACCACCAGAACTATTATCTAGTTCCTTTAGATTAGTATCAGAAGATTTAATTCCTTTCATAAGTTAATTATTTTTTAGCGTAATTGCTTAACATCTTCATATATTCAGAATAGCTGGCTTGCTGCTTTACATTACCCATCCACGCAACAACAACTGTTCCTGATTTCTTCATTCCAAAGAACTTGCCTTTATTGCTTTGATCGCCAGCATATATCCATTGACCAGGCTGCAACTTCTTTATTTCTTTATCAGACATTTTCCAAATGTCTAAGGGTTTTTGATATTTCATAATAATCCTTTCGTGAATTAATTATACCACTTTAGTATTAAGCAAATTCTTCTACAGCGATCACACCAATTGATTCATAGTACTGATTTCTGTTGTAACCGCCAGTAAATAACTGGTAAACCAAACGATTAGCATAATCATTGAATCTTTGATTATAAAAACTACCTGAATCTTTGTAACTGGCTGGCGCATCTTCCATACCAACATAAAGACCTTTGATGAAATCGTAAATCGCCTGACCAAGTTCATCACTCATTTTGTTATTTACAAACACATAACTGACCTGGGGAATATTGTCATTTACATTGTTATATTCGTAAATATCTTCCATTCCATTAAAGCTGCCATATTCAAACTGACGACCATAAGAATTTAACGCTTCATACTGCATTGGATTCAAGTCCTGGACATTTACATTAATGCTGCTGCCCATGCTGTAACCCTGACTGCGAACACTACCAGCAATACCATTTTCTTTCATGTAAGCACGAATCATTTTGGCTGCTGCTGCTTGACGACTAATTTTGTTTCCCATGATTAACTCCTTATTTGATGATTAATTAACACTACAATTTAATAATATACTAATTTGGCATAAATGCAAGTACTTTTTTAATATTTGTTGTTTTTATTTCTCCTGTGCCTTTCTTAGTATTGCTCTAGCAAACTTAATAGATGATTTTTTGTCATGGATTAAAATTTGATTGTAGATTTCAATTATTTCCTCATCTGTTAGTTGCTTTAACTGTGGCGAGCAAGTATGAATAGAATCGCCTGTAACTCTTTGACCGCAAGCAACGCAAGAAGTCCAAGACACATATTCCCCAGCCATGTGACTAGCAGTTCTATCAAACGA
>JGI24890J29729_1000648_pt1 | contig 20351 bp, 26 predicted proteins | sample FreactcultureFD7_FD_29729 | JGI IMG/M metagenome (IMG submission 29729)
CGAATTAGTCTGACCGCATCCAGCATTACGTTTATTATAAATTACTTGAGCTATATTATCTGCTAAAGTTAATCCGTTAGTTTGTACAGTGGTCAAAGCTGAAGCTGTAGCAACAATAACCCAAATGCTGTGTGGAGGTATACCACCTGCTAAGGTACTTGTAACTATGTTTGTAGTGTTTTCTTGAACATTAACATAGGTTACACCTGATATGCTTAATAAACCTCCGTAAAGGCCAGCTAAATAGCCTTTGCTGGGTAATGAAACTGAATTAGAACGACGTAATCTTAATTGTGCATCCGTTTCTTCGTTTTGACCTAATAAAGTATAAGTAGCCGAATTGTTTACTGAGCTAACACCATTAGTTACACTTANTACTGTTGTAATTGTATTTACCGGAGAAGATACAGGTCCTATTAGCGATGACTGAAATACAACATTACTTATGGTAGTAGCTGAANNTGTGCTAGCCGTAAGTGTTTGAGTAGTAAGTAATTGGTATTGGTTACCAGAATTATCAGCTACAGTAAAAGGAGATGTTGGCTGTTGATCTAAGCCATAAAGTGTAACTGTTTTTGCTATTACTATATCTATAGGTTGCTGAGTATAAGTACCTGCTAAACGTACCACTCCATTGATAGCACAGCGTTGATCTAATGTAACACCTATAGCCTGATCAGGATCGAAAGAAGTATATGCAGTAACTATTTGCTCTAAAACATCCAGTTTAGCTTGAGCAAAAATATTGATTAAATTGGCATCAGGAGAATTAGGTTGTACATTTGCTCCTGGAAATATTGTTAAATAACCAGGGAAATCTACAGAACCGTATTCTATCTCATTGATTATTTGATCAATGGTTTGGATTTGTAAGCCGGATATATCAAGTGTGTTAGGAATAGGTATCGGTAGCTGGACTATGACTTATATAGAAATCGTAGTCGCGCTGGAAACGCTGGTAGAATAAATTGTGGAAATGTTGTAAGTTAAGGTCAACTGCCGTGTGGCATTGTTAAGGCTATAACTAACAGAGTTAATATTTATAACTCCATAACAATTAGCTATAATGTTACGAGTTTGGGCTAAAATTGCAGATTCGGTTTTTTTGTTACCTAAAAGATTTATCCAATCTATGCCAAAATTGGTGTACCAAAAAGCATCGTTTAAAAACGTATTCAAGCAGTTTGTATGTTTAAAGCTATAGCATTATTACCTGTTGTATAGCTAGACATACCTTGTCCAAACAACCAATCACCCGTAGAAGAAATTATGTTAACAGTAGGAGGATAGGTATAACCCGTACCACCATTGGTCACAGTTATAGTGCCTACTTGCCCTTGTATAATATTAGCTTGAGCTGTAGCACCTGTGCCATCTCCAACTAAGGTAATAGCAGGGGGACTAGAATAACCATTACCATTAGTAAGGGGTATAATTTGTCTTACTACACCACCTCTAACAAATGCAACAGCCTCCGCACCAGTACCACTGGTTGTCAGACTTCTAAATATCATTGAGGGTGAACTCATTTAAGAAGGGCGTTTATGGCTGTTGAAGCGGTTGTGATTTGTGTAGTGCAGTCAGGACCTGTTTTGCTGTTTAAAGCAGTTAAAGCAGATACTACGTCTTGAAGGGCAGTCAATAAACTCGTTGTGGCATTAGAAATGCCTATTTTGGTGGTTCCTAATGATAATAAGGGGCCACTAGGACCAGAAGACCCATAAACCTGCGTATCAGTAGTAGAATAGCCAGAAAGGGAGTTATTTTGGCTTCTAAGACCTATTATAGCTATAGCATCTGATAAGTTGTGTAATCTATTGCTATTGGGAGGTAATCCTGTGGTGCCAGATAGCCACCAGCTATCCATATCCCTATCTAAAAAGATTAAAGCACAAGTATCTCCAGCTTTTACAGGAAACGTAATTGCCCCACCACCTCCACCTAAACATACTACAGGTACACCATATAATGGTGGATACTGTGTAGTTACTGGAATATTTGTTGTATCAGCATTGGTTAAATACTGAAGAACTATAGCCATATTGATACTTATATCCGCAGTCTGTGTTGCTGGATAAAATGTCGTAATTGTTCCTGTTTGAGCACACGCTAAAGCACTCATTATTTCCCTAGTAACTTGATTAAATACAAGTTTAAGATCAGGTTTTGACCTTGGTAAACTAAGGGAAATGTTCGTTTGCTGTGACATATTATTCTGGTGTAACAGGGTTGCCAGTTAAAGTAGTAGCACCATTAGGTCCTAGATAAAGGTTAACAGTAGTAGTCAAAGGACCATTAACTGAAGGAGATATAATACCTTCATGTGTAATACCTTGGATTGGATAGATGTTATTATAAATAGGAATATCCTCACTTATTAACTGAACTTGTTGTCCAATAGTTAAACGTGGTTCAAATAACATCTTTACTTGAATAAAATTACCCTGACGCATAGGTATATCAAGTAATCCAGTAGCTGAACTAATTACAAAAATTTGATTGTTTAATTTAAAACAATCGTTGTTACCAAGCACTTTTAATTGGTTGTTATCTATCGTAGCATTAACACCTACAGGTAATAGGTTTTGTATAAGACTATAAGTTGGACCGCAAAATACAGAAGCACGTTGATTAACAAATTTAGGTAGTGTTCCTAAAATAGGTGTTGGAAATGTTTTAATTAAATCAGAATTAAGTCTGATTATGGTATCACTTAACAAAGCACCAGGCGATAACGTAAAATTAGAAAAGCTATTTGATTGGGCAAAACCACCATCATAAGCCTCAATTTCAGTAACAATGTTATTTCTACCTACCCTAGAGCTATAAGCCTGACGTACAGTACCATTAAATATTAAAGGAACAAACTGATCTTTATACCCTGCCCTAAATTGTATAGCTGCATAATCAGCACCGTTAAACCATTCTTTATAAATAACATCTCGTGTTTTTTCCGCTAAATTATATATTTTAAAGTTAGCAGTTTGTGCCGTAGCTAAGTTTTCACGCTTAATTGTAAATTCTACAGTAAATGGTAAATCAATCGTTACGCTTTGTGTGGCATATTTTTGAAATACTTGATTATTAGGTACGGTACTCCCACTAGCCGTTGTAGGTTTACTATAAGGGCCAACTTCACAAAATAGACTATATGTGCGGTTAAATTTCAATTACCTACAAAGATTTGAGTATTGATTTCCTCAACTTCAGATGGAGTTAATAAATACAAATTAGCGTATCCATTTTGGAAATCATTTGCGTTTAATGGTTCATATCCATTAGTGGTTACACACGCTATTCCAAAACTAAACAATGTTCTAAACTGATTTAGTATATTTGGAAATGTAGTAACTCTCATTGAATTAATAACAAAAGCAGGGCTTTGACCATTCCAGCTAAGATTAAAATACCATCCGCTTTGATTAGGACGATATGATAAAGTCATAGTCGCAGTAGTACCATCAGGTATAGCTATGCTTATGATTTGGCTAGGAGTATTATTTATGCCTGATATTAGTTGCATATTAAATCTTACTATCTTTAAGCCATTTTTGATAAATTTGATTAGCAGCTTGGCTAGATAAAGTTACTTGTCCTATGTTTCCATTAAGAGAAGGATTAGCTTCTGTTTGCTGAAAAATTAAACGACCAGCAGCCAAATCAGGATTAATAATAACCTGACTTGCTAACCGTATTTTTTTAAATGTAACACTAATGTCTGTTATATTTGTNGTAGTGGCATCTTGGCTTGGTTCGCATGACTCAATAGCCATATTAGTAAATATACCCCAAGGCGTTTCTACAGTAAAAAGAACTCTGCCATTCCAAAGTTGATAAAGAAATCCAACTATGTTTTGCTGACGTAAATTAGGATTAGTACCATCTATGTTTGAATTACCAAGATACCATTGATATAAATTAGTGGTATTTGCGTTAATTGCATTAGCAGTAGNAGCTGTGGACAATAAAGCAGCTTGCGCTGAACCAGGTGTCTGCGTTGGTATTAATGGAGTATTTAAAGGTAAAGCAGCAGCAGATTGTACAGGTGCATTACTAATTAAAGGAGTCTGGTAAGCTATAATACCAATAGAACCTTTAAGCGTAACCTTTTCTGGAGATAAAGATATTTGATCATGTATAGCTGAATTATTTTCTAACCAGTGATCTGTAATCTCAGATTTAAACTCTAATCTTTCTTCTCCACGTATATCAAAAGTTAAACCAGCTATTCCGTAAGGTAATGGAGATGGATAAGCATATACCGTTTGCTGTACAGGTGTAAGCGATGAAAAGTAACTGGNTTGATCACTAGGAATGATATTTGTTGCCATATTAGAACGCAGTTGATCCTATCATACTTAAATCAGATACAGATCCATAACTGTTAAATAAACCTTTACTGATTTCTTTATGCATTTCCTTAATTACNGCATTAGGATCTCCAGCACCATTAATTTGTACAGAAATTGTATTATTATTAGTATTGCTTGAAGTAGAAGAAGAACCAGAAGGTAAATTTTTATTTAGATCTGCACCACCACTTGCACTTGCAAATGGATTGTTAAATGCAGTTCCAGCTTTAACATCTGTCATAAAATCATGGAATATTCTAAATGGATCAATAAATTTATCTATTTGATCTCCTATTTTTGACAACCATTGACCAAAAGAGCTTTTATCAAAATCGTTTAATAAATCTATTACTTTAAGTGATATGTCAGCTATATCTTCTAATAATTCAGCAAAGCCTAAAGCTGCTGGTGCTAACATTGTTCCTATTTTTTGAGCAACTGCACCAAACTTAAATTCCATTACACCCATTGCCTGATTAACTTTATCAAAAGCTTCTGTTTCTTTTGACGACAAGGCCATGCTTTCTTTCAGTTGTTTAACCGAAAGATCAGCTCTTCTTAACATTTGAAAAGTAGCGTCGTTTATACCTAATTGAGCTGTGAGCTTTCTTCCCATAGCTGCTGATATACCACTACCTTCTTTTATCTTTTCATGTATTTGAGTAAGTACATCTAATGGATCTTGATTAGGATTAATTCCCAATAAAGCCCAAGGTGCCATGTTCCCTTGACCTAATTGTATGTCAGTTTGTGCTTTTTGGATGTTACCAATAGCATCTGCAACATCTTCACCTTTAGCACCAAATTGTGAAGCAGCTAATTGCCATTCTTGCAGAGATTTAATTGATACCCCTGTAGTTAAATGGAATTGAAATAAGCTTTCACCAGCTTTTGTGGCGTATTGTGAAATCTTAGCTAATCCAATAACTGCAACACCAAATATTGCTCCAGCAGCAGCAGTAGCTGCACTGACTTCCACAAATGCACCTGCTAAATCGCTTACACTTACTTTTCCTTTAGCTACTTGTGAAAATAACTTATTTCCAGTTTTTAACTGAAGTTCATCAGCTTTTTGTTTAACTGTTTGTTGTTTATCCGACTTAGTTTTTAACAGTAAATGTGCTTTTTCAGCTTCATCTCTTTTTTTAAGATCAACAGCATAATAAGCACTAGATGGACCCAGTTTTTTCGTTATATTGAGTCCAATCAGCTTTAGGACCTATTGGATTTTTATAAGGACCAGCTTTTTTATTACCAGAACCTTCGCTACCACTGCCACTTTTAGTAACATTAACAGGTATGTTTAGTTTATTTAAAGCAGCAGGAATCTTATTTAGATTCTTTACTAATAATTCAGCAGCAGTTGCAGCGTTATTTAAGCGCGTGGTAAGACCATTAAGGCTTTGTTGATTATCAACCTTAAGCCCTATTTTTACGAAAAAATCACCTATACTTTGACTCACGATTTATGGTCCTTATTTAATTCTTGTTCGGTTTCAGAAGTTTCTGCCTGACAGATGTAGAAATGCCACGCATCAAGAACCAGATCGGTAGGCATATTGAGAATCTCAGTAAGGCTGCCTACGCCTCGCCCGTTTAACTGAAGGGCTATTCGTATCTGGGGTTCTAGTTCGTCGTGGATTTTGGCGCGCTGCCATCTACTCCCTTTGATGGGGTTGATAACAGAGATCCGAGGTTTTTGAAAAAAGGGACTAGGTTCAAAGTCGCCACCTCCCAAACGACAAGCAGGAAGTCTGCACGAGCATCTTCGGATTCAAAAGTATTTTTGGTAATTTTAAGTCCTACCGAATCGTTAAGACTTTGGTATGTACATGATTCCATGCACTTCCATATAGCCTCTTGCACTTTATCGGACGTAGCCACTTTGATAACAACATCCTTAAGTTCGCTAATATCCATTTTAAGGAAATTGGCAAAATCTAAGGAAGATCCCTGTGCCCCAAAAGGAACTCCTACAAGTTCTTTAAAGGTAGCATTGAATAAATTCATACCATCGTTGAATCTCGCTAATTGAAATCCAAGGGTGGCACCGCTTGATAGGGGAATGTTTTTCATTTAAGAATTACGACTGAATTTGGCGTGTACCCATTGCAAAGCGGATTTTCCAAATTGTGACACCTTGATCAGTATCACCTTCCACGTTGCTTTTAACTTCTGGTATAGCCATAGGAACGCCACCAGTTAATGTGTAACTGTCGTAAGTTACATTGCCATTACCATCACCGATGATTTTAGCAATAGTAGCTTCCATTAAGTTATAATTAGCAGGGAAGTTAACAAAACTACGATATTCAGCATTAATGTATTGGTCGTTAATGCTACCTCTAATTAAACGTAATGTTAATTCAGCAAGCTGACCCATAGCATTAAAAGCAATAATTGTGTTATTGTTTTTACCAGGTTTCATTGTGACGTACTCGTTTGGGAACGTCAAAGAACCAACATCGCCATCGGCAAGGTCAGTTTGTGTGATACCGTTAATTACGATAGTATCATTACCGTTTAGTGAAATTTCCATGACTTATAAGATTAGTAGTTAATGTAGATGATTCCGTTGACGCTTTGGATAGCACCAGCGTATTTGATAGCAATTTGAACCAATGGAGCTATACGTTTAGCACGATCTGATTGTATTTGTTGTGAAACAGGTTGTGAATAAACGTAATAACCGAATTGTTAATGTTTGTAGCTAATGAAGCAGGATTTCCAAATAAAGCACCTGTCCATGTACCTGGAGCTAAGAAACCATTTGCTACTGCTTGATTGAGAACTTGAGCAACGGAACTCTTAATTGTGTTCATACCAGTTTCCGTTTGAGGAATCTTAGTAGAAGTTGTACCAAGCGTATTAAATGTAGCTACTTGTAATGCGTTTAATAACCAAGTTAAGTTATATACATTATCTGAGTAACCGTTACCACCAGTTGAAACAACTTCTGGTAAACCTTGAACAAGAGCATAGAAGTCAACACCAACAGTTTGGCATTGAGCAGCGATTGTTTCATTAATGCCAGTATCAGCACCAATTCCAACAATCTGTTTTAAATTCATTGTTATCGTTGTATTGGAACCATTGAAATTTGTTCCGAATAAACGTGCAGCATAACCAGCAGCAAATTTACGAGCTGTTAATACTCCTGCGGTATGGATTAATAAACGTGTTTGTTGTTGAGAAGCACCAGAGATTGTAGCACATAAGCCTGATCCATAAAGATCGTTAATTGAAGCAGTTGGTGCAAAAAACAGAGCTTTTGTTACAAATGAATTAACTAATGTAGAAGCAGATTCTACGTCAGCAACACTAAAAGCCCCAGTTGATGGAACAGTAGCAACATTAGCATCAGCATATATATAACCACCAGTATAAATGAGGTTGTAATACTGATATAGCTTGAGTTAGGGTCATACCGGAAGCCATTGGGTAGATCACTAATTGACCACCTGCGCTTAAGATATTTGGGTTTTGGCTGAAAACCATTTGAGCCAATGCATAAGTTTCAGTTGATGTACCGAAATCATTACCTACTGAAATTGGATCAGTATAAATACCAAATGTATTGCTGATTATTAAAGTTGGAACTGAAGTATAACCTGTTCCACCACTAACCAATGTTAATGCTGTTACTACACCAGCAGTAAGTGTAGCTGTAACAACAGCTCCTGTACCACCGCCACCAATCAAAAATACTTGTGGAGGAGTTGTGTAATTTGTTCCACCCGTAACAAGTGTTACACCTGTTACTACACCACTTGCTTCAGCACAAGTACCAGTAGCACCTGTACCATATCTAGCAGTTGATAAAGGAGCATCTGCTGTAAGCAACGCCAAGGAATTGACGTTATAAGCTGGCAACGCCAAAGAAGGCTGTGCCACCGAGAAACTGACGAAGTCTGATATACTAATTGACATGATTTATATGAGTTAAGGTTGGGTTATAAGTTCTGGTGAACCAGCAAAGTCGTCGTAATAGTTTACTGGAATTATACGAATAAACGCCGTAAGGACGTTAAATGTAATTGCGTAACGAGTAAGACGAGATGCTCCCTCGACGTAGGAAGCATCATTAAAACTTGTTGGAATATTGCCGATTTTGAACCCATACTTTTCCTGTAGTTGTTCAGCCCTCGTTGAGTTCAAAGCAAACAATATTTCTTGTCTTCTTGCTCTAGCATCATTGTTGCGAGACATAATCTGAATAGAATATATCTGTTGGACGTTTTGTGTTTGTACTTCGTTAAGTACAACAGTCTCAGGTTGACCTACTTGCGAAGCAGGAATGTACCCTTGTTCATAAGATATTTTATGACCATAAGGCTTATCTCCAAGTAAACCTACAGCGACAAATATAGTGTCGTCTGGTGGTATAGGTATACGTTGATTATATGTAACAACATGATTTACATCAAGTTGCATTTGCTCACGTATAAGATTAACCAATAAACTAATTATTTCAGGTTTCGGTTGCACTAGAATAGTCCTCCGTGAGTTTGTATTTAAGGTAACCAAATTGAGTCCAACTCCATTTATACGTTACGCGATACGTAACATTGTCTATAACTACCTGATCGTTGTTTTTCAACTCAGGGTCATTGAGACAATATAAATTATAATGTTGCCAAGAACGTTCGCCTTCAAATTTGAAACTTAACTTCTGGCCTGCTGGCGTAAGAAACCCTTGGGTCTTAAATTGATAAGATACCGTTACAGCATCACCGTCTACTACCCTTACCCTGTTAATAAGCATCAATAATGGCTGTGACCATCCGCTTACTGTATAATTAGCCTGTGGTGCAGTTCTAGTATGCGTTAGAATGGTGTTTCCTGCCCCTACAATGGGTCCAGGATTAGTCGGGAAGGCTGGTGTAGGTCTAATCATTTTACCACCTCATAACCAAAGGATTCCTGTAATTGATAACTATCTTGTAAAATTCTGTTACTTATTCTGTCGTTTTCATAACGATGCATAAGTGTACTTTCACTTAACTTAGGCCAATTTTCAGCAATACCTTGTGCTTCAAAGTTATCATCTACCAATTTTAAACCTGTTTGTCCTATTGTATCTAAAACTGTACCTATTTCATCTATGTTTACTTTACTTAATCTAGATCCCATAAGCAAAGTTATAGGTTTTAATAAAATAGACCGTTGAGGTATCTTTCCTTCTCCAAATTCGTGTTTACGTGCTATTTCACTATTTGTAGAACCTGAATCTTCATCATCGTATACCGGATAACGACTATTTCTATCGCTCCTGACTCCAAGTTTTACATACGATTTAGCTATCCCTTTTAGGGAATTGGCTAATACCTGTAGCTTGTCGGTATTCAATGTAACCGTAGATTGCATTGGTATACTACGGCAACGTCTCTCTAAATGCTACAAATACGTTGGCAATGAGTTGAGGACTAATAATCTGTAGATACATAGCACCGTATCTAGTTTTGCTAAAGTGTGAGAGCATTGGGTCCTGAGCTATCCGTTCTGGAATCTGGAATGATTCATTAACGGAGTCGATGCCCTTGGATGTAGTCAGCCAAGAATATTGACTGCCCATGCCCTCCTGAGCAGCCAGTAGCTTTTCCACTAGCTGGTGTGCTGCTAGATATAGGAAAGCCCGACTAAAGAACTGCTGTGTCGGAAATAACGCCTGATTAATATTAAACTGAGCATCAAAGATAGCTCCACTAATATCGTTATCAGTAACTTTGCTTAAATCTGAATTATCTCCAGCACCACCTGTAATGGTAATGATTGGAGGTTGTCCATAATTTGAACCAACTAGTAACAACAGTGAAACCAGTTACCTGACCTCCTGCTATTGTTGCTGTAGCCGTTGCCCCTGTGCCAAGATCTCCTGGAGCAGCCCCCACAATGACTGTAGGTACGGTGGCGTAACCGAACCCACCTGCTCCAAGAGAAATTGATGTTACGTGTCCCGAAATGTCAATGGTCGCAGTTCCTACGGCACCATACGCAGGTACTGCATACGGAAAGTCGCGCGTGAATTGCGATTTAAAATCACTGACAGTTGGGATCGTGAATGGCACAATTAAGCAGCCTTATTTTTTGAAGGATTCTTCATGTTCTGAAGCATCGCTTCTAAGTTTTTAACCCTAGATGCAAGCTCCTGATTTTCTAAAGAAAGCTCTTCAACTTTTTCTTTTTGTTCTTGTACAGCTTGTGTGTTAGCTGCTGCATCAGATCCTACTTCAGAAGCAAGAACGATGTGTTGAGGAAACATTTTTGTCCACTTGTCAGCTAACCATTTAGGCACCGATGCGAAATCGGTACCTTTTATGGTATATGGCAAGTGAGTGTAAGAACCAAATGAGGATTTGTTTCTGTTATAAATACGCACGAGAGTTTCCTCTGGTGCGGAAGCGACGGGGGTCGCAATGGCTTCAGTTTTCATAATTTAATTTTAAGTTTAACCCTAGCTACCAATTAGTATTGGAAGCGTAGAGTTTCTAGATTACGGTATACGTTCAGACCTGTGTACTGACCATAAGCTACGTCAGCAAACGAGAAGTTGTCGTTTGAGTTTGGCTGTGTGGTTGTATAAGGTACTGGGATGTCCATACGTAGTGATTCAGCATCATCACGGTAGAGCATATAGTAATGGAGTCCGGCAGGATTGTTTGCAGCATCGCAATAAGCGAGAGGCATAATCTTGAACTCTTTTTCCATAGGTGCTACTGCACGTGTGAAAGCTTCCTCTAAGTATTGGATAATTGGTACAGGATATGTTCCAACTGTGCCAGGTGTTAGAGCTGGTAAACCAGTCCAATCAGCATAAGGAATGACGAAACGGTTCGGCATTGCTGTGCTGTTAGTATTAGCAAAGTAAGTCTGGATTAGAGTCGTTACAAACGTCTGTAAGCCAGCAGCACTTAAGCTACTAATTGGAGCTGTAATTAAGCTGGTGTTTGTATTGATGTTTGTGTTCGTCAATAAACCAGGGATACGTGTATCTGTAGCATCGCCCAAGAAAGCAACTTTTTGGATACCGAGATCCCAGTTCTTTTTACGAGCACGATGTTTACGTTCAATGATGTCCCAGTTGTTTGCACGAAGAGCTTGTTCAACGTCAAATATGGAGTATTGGATTCCCTTACCCCAGTTTTGTACGTAAGCACTTACGCCATCAACTGCAACGTCAGCAGAAGCAATACGAGCATTGGAAGCACCTGTACGTAAGTTACCTGATGAGAAATCATCAGCTAATTCGTATGTACGGTTTGTTAAGATGTCTGCGCTNAAAGCACCGTCACCTACAACAACAGGAATATAATCAGCAGGAGCAACTGTGTAGAACTTCTGTTCTGTAAGTTGTTTCTTGATGTATGTTAATGTGTCGATAACGATNTGGTAACCAGTTGCTGTATCAGCAGTATCACCAACCGCATTGCTACGGTCGATTGCGCCTGAACCTTGATCACCATCAACAAAGATGGAAAGACCATTGGTTTTGCGTGAGCTTAGAAACTGTGGTTCACAGATTTCGTTGTTACGGACGATNTCTCCAGCTTTTAGTTCTGAAGGGTCCTGTAGGTTACGGCCTGTGCCGCGATAGAAAACACTATTCATGGTAATTTTTCTTTAGTTAAAGGTTAAGATTAGGGAGCGATAGTTACTAGACCCGTTGTGCTGTTAGAACCAACGTCGATCTTAACTTTAACCAACTGGTTAGCAGCCGCTAACTTGCGTTAGAGCAAAACCAATAGTGGAATCACCAGCAGTTGCATCAGAAGCAACAGTTGCGTCGTTAGTTGAGGTTGTTGGATTTGTAACTGAAACGCGATTGCCACGATTAATAGCAGCAGACGATTTCAAGTAGATGATGTTTGAGGTTGAAGCGATTTCAACACGGTCAGAAGCACCATATTTATTTATACGTGGGTTATATGAAATTACTCCATATACTGGACCATCGGAAGGACCAGAAGTTACGTCTACGACGATTTCTGGACCGGAGTTAGCAATCAACTTTACTGCACAGCCAGCTTGGATGTACGTAGCAGTTGTATTTGGATTAATCTGACAAGTTTCGGTATCGACGTTAGGCTGAAATGCAACCTGACCGATAACCGGAGCTTGTGTGAACTGGTTTTGATTGAGCGAGTATTGGCTCATGGTATTATTATTATTTTATTTGTTGTTATCAGTTCTTGGTTGTGTTGGAACCAAAAAGGTTCTTACCACGCGCAAGCCGGTCATTGATCGAACCGGAACTATTCAGACGAGATGCGGAGTCGAAGCTCTTCTTGAGTTGAGCCTCTGCAAGTGATTTGAAAGCAGCGTTGTTACGCTCTTTTTCAGCAGCAGCATTTGAACGCTCTGCTTCTTCTTTAACAGCTTCCATTTTTGCTGTTTCTACTGCTGCGTTTTCGCGTATATCTGCTTTTGATTCAGCTTCTTTTTCATCAGCTTTATCTGCTGGAACTTTAGCTTCTTCTTTAGCTGGCATTTCTGCGTTAGCGCGAGGATGGTGCATACCAGCAATAGGGTTGTGACCAGCCTTACCTTCGTCATAACCTGGGACATGGCCCATGTGTGTTGCTGTTGCTATTGGAGTAGCCATAACATGATGACCATGATGCGTCGTGAAAGAGCGAATCAAATGTCCTACGTTATAACGTACACCTTCGTGTTCGATATGGTCATCGTGATGTACTGAATGACAAGCATTAGCACGTTCACATTCGATCATTTCGAGTAGTGTTGCTGTTTTCCCATCACCGATGTCGATGCGAGAAGAAGGAGCAAGTTCGTTCACCTGCTCCGATTTGCTGACGGAAGTCAGCGATTTGAACCATTTAATCATAATATTGTTAGATTTAGTGTTTAGCCTAATTTCCGCATCCTCGAACCGAGGACGTTGATCCGGCGGTACAATGGCGAGATGGTGAAATTTGAATCTTTTAATTTCCCTTCCGTAAGGGATATTGTGCCAAGTACCACCTGGCCCAAAGTCACGTGTGTTTAGTTTAGTACCTACGCTAACGCCCTTATGCTTTCTAATCATTTCACGGGCTTCTTCGGTATCTACTGAACCTTCGCATACGAACCAGCCTTTATCAGCGTCGTATTCTGCATGGTCGATGTAGCCATTAGCTACGTCTTTAAAGTCATTAATAGAGGTAGGAATATGACCTATTGTAAGTGGGCAACCAATTAAGGTATTTAATGCCTCATCAATAGCTTCTTTCTTAATTAACTCTACGTCTCCACCCTTAACGTCCCTGTAATTAACAAGGCCAGGTTCCATAAAAAAGCATTTAAAACGCTTACCAGATGAAACCAAATTGACACGTTCGCTCCAGATGAGTGCATCATCGGGGGAAGTGGTGTTAGACTCGATAGATTCAGTTAGTTGCAACCATAGGATGAAGGGCAGTATCGAAATCGCTATTTAAAGCAATTTGGGATTGAAGCCGATTCAATGTTTGTTTGCGTCCTTTTATACTAGAGTCAAGCCTTGCACGCTTTCTTTCTGCTCGTTGTATGTCATCTAAGAGAGCCTTGTAACGGGCTTTTAGCTGAATTGGACTTAAAGTTTCCTCTCTCATGCTGCGGTAAAGGTTTTTTGTAGGTTTACAATAATCCTTGCAGCACACCTGCAATTATAATCTTCACCAGGGTGTCCACGCCGTCCTGTTTCGCTATCAACTATAGGTGGGTTATCCCATGTAAATTGACGCTTTTCTAATAGTCTATGGTCATGGCGAACCCTATTATCTAGCACCGTATGCCATATATATCCCGATGAACCTAAAGCATTAGCCTGTTCTTGGACATAATTTGCTATTAAAAGATTGGTTTCTTGGATAGCCATAATGTTAGCCATACGGTTGGCTTTGCCTTGATGGGCTTTAATTATGCCTTCTAATTTATCCAATCTGCCTTCTTCCATGTTTTTTTTGACTGCTATTTGCAGGCTTTCAACATGATCTAAAGTATAATTCTTAAGACGTTCTTCTAGATTGCCATGAAGTATGTTTGTGATCTTAAGACGTACATCTTCTCGTACACTTTCACTAAATTCCATTTCTTCAACAGCTTCTAGTTTTTTAAGATCTTTAACTATTTTTTGGTGAGTAAATCCCACTATACTTTCCACCGGCTTATCAAATACTAGACCAATTTCTTTAATTTCTTTGATGGTCGAGAAAATAAGAGCAAGGAGTGCAATAACTTGTCTGTGGACTCCTTTACTTTTTTCTTTGGATTGTGAGATAATGCCACGTAATTCGTAGGGTAAATCGCCTTGTTTAATCGCATAACCGTTAAGAGTTTTATTAAATTTGGCTCCAATAGATTGTAACTCTTTGCTTATTTTTGAGTTAAACGATCCGTAAAAAATTGTTCCATTGTAATGTATTTCGCCTAACTCTAATGCGTGAGTAATTGCTGGAAATACTATACCAACGTAATTTTCCCTAGATTCTTCTATATGTGCTAAATCAAATATAGGTGAATAAATAACATCAAGGAACCAATTACGCAGTTCCCGTTCAATGGGTGCTGCATCACTGTCCCTTGGTGTTATCGGTTGGAGGGTGATCTGCATTAGGCAGAAGCAAGAAGTTTTTTCTTCCCTTGGGCAGAGCCGGCCTTTTTAGCAAAATCTTTTTCAGCTCCAGCTTGGGGATTTTTATCTTTTTTGGCTTCAGGGGAACCTTGGTTTACGATTGGATCGACGTCTCTTTCACCACGTAAGACCTCAGTGTCAACAGATAGTAACCCTTCTTTTTTAAGTTCTACACTTGCTTCTTGTGCAGTCTCAAGACCACTTGTGAAGCGTTCCATAATACGTTGCTGTTTCTTAACTTTGACATCTTCAGCTTCATTACCCGTAAGTACACGTAATGGCTGCCATTCAATGTCTACATCTTCTGGCATAAAGCCAAACAACTGCTGACAACGTAATTCTACAACATCCAAGATAGCAGGTTCTAGTTCTTCACGTAAAGCCTCTACTGTTGAGTTGTAATTTTCTAAAGCGTCTTCGCCTGAGCTGAAACCACCAGCCGATTCGCCAAATAATTTATTCTTAGGTATTTTAAGTGCTGCGCACAGGTTCAAGCGAAGTTGTTCCCAGACACTTGCGAGTCCGGTAAATATAGCACCAAGGTTCTTTTGATCGTAATCATCTTCACGATCCATAACAATGGCATTTTGGAAATTCTTCATCTGGTTAGATAAAGTAATGGCCTGCTGTACACGGGCTGTAGTATTACTACTAGCTAATGCCGTGTTAAAACCTTTCATCTTCCAAACGTCGATCTTAGCCTCATCAAGTAGCTCAAATATAAGATTCTCAAATTTTAGGAATGAATTAATTGAACGTATACATTGTTCAATTTCAGACATACCCCAACCTTGTAATCTTAGTCGAATATACGATGGAGCTTCAGCCCATAAGAATTTAACTACACGCGACGCATGAAGTGGGTATCCATAATAGTTATATGGTACACCATTCTTATAATCAAAAATATTTAAATTGGAAAGTACAAGTTCCCAGCGATCTGCTGGAATAAACACCAATGGTGAGTCTTCTTTAATTGCCTCAATGTCCAATTCTTTTTGGAAATCCTGATCAGTATTAATAACAAGACCAGATCCACCGTAAAGTCTACCCCAGTAAGCGAGATGCTTAAGAGCTGACATATCTGAACGAGCAAGATTAGCACACGCATTATAATTTACCCATCCTCCTATTGTTTTTGCAATCTTCCGCATATCATTCTGACTGCGGTTGCGACTCATAACACGATTAAGTTTTGTTATTTCATCTTCACTTAATTCTGGAGTAACAACTCTAAATCCACCTCTAAAAGCATCATCTACAGGCTGACAAGTAACTGTACGAAACAGTCCTTGAGTCATGTATGAATAACTAAGTAAGATACGATTTAATGAAAGCGGAACGTAAGCATTAGCATTGGCTAATGTATTAACTTGAGAAAGTTGATTAGTGGCATAAGGAGCACCTGCAAACGGTCCTTGAAAACCAAGACCATTTATTAAGCTACTCATTCCTTGACCACCTGCATTATTAATACGTTCNATATTATCTTGCTCTTTTTTAATAGAGTTAAGTTCTTGCGTAAATTGACTAACAAGATCTTGACCTATTTCTGGTAAAGAATTGATACGAGATTCGGCAGTGGGTTTGCCGGAAGAGTCTAAAACAGAAGTTAGGCGTTCGCGCATAAAGTGATCACGTTAATCTGTGATTGACCTTTGATGAATTTGAAGCAAGAAAAAGATATGACTATTCCCCACGATAAGTTATTAGGTAAACACGTTCCAGCAGCCGAAAGAGACTCAAAGCTTGTATTCATAGGAGTACCTGTAAGTGGCGAACTAAGATGGGAAACAGCCCAAATTCTTTCATATCTTAGTCAAAATGAAGTAGCTGGACATAAGTTCATAATACGTAAATTAGGTGGTTTTGGCGTTGCCAAGGCTAGAAACGTACTACTCTGGTTAGCCAGACAAACAAAAGCTAGTAAGGTTTTATGGATTGATTCCGACATTAATTGCGGACCAGCCCAAATTGAACGTATACTATCTCACGATGTTGATTTAGTAGGTGGTGCATACCCTAAAAAACAAATACCCCTTACTTGGGTAGGTGAGCATATACCTGGTGATTACATGGGTGACTTAGCCCCTATGCTACATTTAGGCACAGGGTTCCTATTACATACCATGAAAATGATAGATGAAATCATTATTAATTTTCCTAATATTGCCTATCATTCAGATGAAGATTACGGTGATTTTGTAAAGAATGACATATTCCATGATGTATTTTCTATGGGTGTAGTTGATGACACATGGTGGAAAACGTCATACCCACGTTATATTACCGAAGATTATTACCTATCTTACCGTTGGAGAAAGATAGGCGGTAAAGCATGGTTAGACACTAAGTGCCAATGTGGACATATAGGATATGCCGACTACCTTAAGTTAAACGGTCAATTAATGGATATGACCGAACAACTTAATGAAGCTAATCTAAAGTTGCAGATGGCTCTTCATAAAGAGCGCATCCACGACAATTAAATCAACTTGCCCTCTGAAACATACGATTTCACGGGGGCAGGCGTAGCAAACGGATTAGTAACCGTTGTATATTCAACAGGAGTTATTACAAACTCTCCTGGTATATTCTTACGATTATCTCCAAAGTGAATGTTATATTGAAAGTATGCGTGGGTAGCCACTTCTGAATGTATGTTAATACTTAAGTTGGTATTTTTAGACCAAATAGTTGAAGCATCAACATACCATCCACGTACAAAAATAGGACCTCCGTTAGGGTTGGTGCAGTTATTAAAACTGATACCACGGGTTTTAGGACGTACTATTTGATCATAGATAGTATAGTCACCAAGTAACACATCGTTAATTTGGCAGTTGTTAAACTGTACATTCCATACGCCTGCTTTAAAACCTGCATCACACATTTGTGATAAATCAGTAACTGCATTAGTAACACGTTTACGTGCAATACCTGTATTAATCCATTTACAGTTGTTAAATATTACATCACCACCACGAACTTGATCATACGCACGTTCAATACCGTCTTTAAAAGTACAGTTGTTAAAAGTTACCTTATCTATAACTATTGGTGTACAACCATCAGATGCTAAGGAAGCAGTAGCCTTAAAACCCCAGTGAACTGTTCCACCATCAAATGTACAATCATCAAACTGAGTAGGACAATTATCGCCATTAAGAGTAAATACTGATTGCCCATCCGTTGCATAGGTAGGAGGATTATCTGGATTATAAGTATGGTTAAAACTGTAAATTTGATTGCTGTAATTTGTCATAAATAGTTGATATAGCCATGAGAGGCTCGAACTCTCATCTTCAGACACCTTGTAGAGCGACTACTAAGATGTGCAAATAAGTAATGTTAGTTAGTTTAGGTTTAGTTGCTCTGAAATGCTATCCTTTGCACCAATGGCTACATCAAAGGTACAGTCTCTTTGTTTCTTTTGTTTTGCAATACATAAGTCGAAAACGATCTTATTTTAAACGGATTAAATTTAGATTTTTTTATATCTTTATACACAATATCTCTACTAACGCCTTTAGCTTTAGCTATATCTAACACTGTAAATTTTATCTGTTTAGATTTCATAATACATCTAATATTGAAAGACCACTACCTAATAGTTGACTAATACCATCACTAAATGCGTCTACTTGGTCGTCGTGTTCATGGGTGTCATCTTGAGTAAAAGCCGACAATTCCATTAAAAACTCAGGTATCCACGGATTTTCTTCTTCTTTAGGTATAAGCACCATGCCTGAATCCACAAAAGGAAGTACATCGTTAATACGACTACCTTTATCCTTAACACGGGTAATACCTTCAGTAGGTACACCAAGTTCACCCAATGCCTGCATAATACCAGGACCAGATCCGGCTTCTTCTATAATAAATCTACTAACTGGGAACTCAGGTTGTTCCTGACAATGTTTTTTATAGAATACGGCAGCAACACGTACAAATTCTGGAAGTGTCCATTTTCCTCTAACTTGATCTAGCAAGTAAGCCTTTTGATTAAACTTAGCCCAACACTGTATAACATAGAAGTCATTACCCTGACCTTTCTTAATAGCCGTATCACACGTTAATATCTTATCATCCCAATTATACAACCTGCCATCATGCTTACGTAGGGATTCAATTTGAATTAAATTACCACCAAGAGCTATAGGTTCTTGCTGATATTGAGATGCTAGTACATACCTACCTATACGAGTATTCTTAAGACCTTGCAGCGTTTCAGTAGATATAGTCTCAGGTATGATTGATACATCATTGACCAAAGCAGGAAATTTTAACAATAAACACTGGTCCGGATAGTTCTTTAATAAATAACCACATAAGTCATCAGGACTTAACCTTTGAGCATTTAATATGATAGGAGTGTACTCATCTGAGTTACGTCGTGATTTTAGTGTCGTTTCGACCCATTGACGTATTTTACCAGATTCAACCTTACTTAATGCTTCATCAGGCTTTGCAGGGTCATCTATACCTATAACACCACCAGCAACTCGTTTTAAGCCTGCACCCTTACCTGTTAGTGACCCACTAGTACCTTCAGCAAACGCCATACCGTTAAATTTGGTCATAAGCCTATCTGCCCTTTGCCCATCCAACAAATCCCCGTATAACGAACGAAACCACGGTTCACGCATGGTTCTAGCAACATATGCCAGTGTCTGTTCAGCCAAATCTCCAGAATAACTGGTATGGATCATCATAGAGTCAGGAAAATACGCCATACCCCAACAATAAAGTGCCTCAAGGATCTTAGTCTTACCTGTACGAGGTGGCATATTAACCACCACATACTGTATCCCTTTAGGTAACTGACCCAAATACGCCTGCTCTAACGTATCACATATAGTCCTATGAAAACCCTTAAGCGGTAACTCTATCCTATTCTCAGGTATAAATAATTCACTAAAAAACTCATAGAAGCTTATACAGTCGTTAGCAGGACTATAGATTTCATTACCAGTTGAGTTACTTTCCATAGAATGATCAGACATAATTAAAAAAATATATAAAAAAAAGGGGGGGTAGGTCGATGGTACCTTAAATCTTATAATTATATTATAATATTATTACATGGTACCTGTGTGTATGGTACCTAAAAACTTATGTTTATAATTAAATGAAAAGAGGACCCAAATAGGGGACCCGTGACAGACTTGCTTGATTTGTCGGTAAGCTTGGACCCCCCTACAAACATGGTTTTTAAGTTAATGAGCTAAACTGCTCCTGCTTGAGTGCTTTGATGGCACGGTTGCGGAGTTGTGGCATGACGAGGCCGGCACGATAGGAAGTGGAAAGGGAGTAAACAATGGCCCGCAACTCGTCTCTTTCATTGGCAAGCTGAAGGTAGAGTAATCGTAAATTGTGAAGCTTTT
>JGI24890J29729_1000649_pt1 | contig 20343 bp, 21 predicted proteins | sample FreactcultureFD7_FD_29729 | JGI IMG/M metagenome (IMG submission 29729)
AGCAATCGCCGGGGCATGCATCGTGCCCTCGTTATCGAGGACCGATGCCTTAATGCTGAGCCCGCCACAATCAATGGAGAGCGTCATCAATGATGAACTCATAGGGGAAGTTTAGTGGAACTTCTTAGTGCGAATGTCCACCAGGTCCATGGCTATGACCATGACCAGATGCTTCTTCCTTCTTATCTTCTGGAGTCTCGAATACCAAGGCTTCAGTAGTTATGAACATTGCGGCAATTGATGCTGCATTAGCCAACGCCGAACGAGTCACCTTAACTGGATCGATTACGCCGACCTTAACTAGATCTTCGTAAACTTCAGTTCCGGCATTGAAACCTTCATTTGGCTTCATTGTGCGGACCTTTGCAACGACAACATAACCTTCATGTCCGGCATTTTCAGCGATCCAGCGAAGTGGTTCATCGCAAGCCTTGCGGACTAAACGAACTCCAACTGCCTTATCGCCTTCAAAGCCGAGATCCTTATCGAGGGCATGAGCTGCGTGTACTAACGCCGCGCCACCACCGACAACGATTCCTTCTTCTACTGCAGCGCGAGTTGCAGAGATGGCATCCTCTAAACGGTGCTTCTTCTCTTTTAACTCAACTTCAGTATGAGCGCCGACCTTGATTACGCAAACGCCACCAGCAAGTTTTGCAACGCGCTCTTGGAGTTTTTCGCGATCCCAGTCAGAATCGGTGCTTTCAATTTCATTGCGGATCTCTTGAACGCGAGCAGCAACTTCTTTCTTGTCGCCAGCGCCATCGACGATCGTTGTGTTGTCTTTTGTAATGACAACGCGACGAGCGCGTCCTAGCAAATCAACGGTTACTTGCTCCAGCTTTAGACCAACTTCAGCGGTAATTACCTGACCACCAGTAAGGATCGCAATATCTTGCAACATAGCCTTACGACGATCACCGAAGCCTGGCGCCTTAACAGCAGCAGATGTAAATGTCCCGCGCATGCGGTTAACTACCAAAGTAGATAGCGCTTCGCCTTCAACATCTTCAGCGATAATCAGAAGTGGCTTACCTGCTTGAGAGACCTTCTCCAAGATTGGCAAAATTTCTGCGAGCGCAGAGATCTTTCCGCCTGAGATAAGGACATAAGCATCTTCTAGAACTGTCTCCATACGATCTGAATCGGTAACAAAGTAAGGAGAGATATAACCCTTATCGAATTGCATACCTTCAGTGAAATCAAGTTCTAGTCCGGTTGTTGAAGATTCTTCAACGGTGATAACGCCATCTTTGCCGACCTTATCCATCGCTTCTGCGATGAGATCGCCAATCGCCTTATCTTGCGCAGAGATTGTGGCAACATCTGCAATCTGAGATTTGCCACTTACTGCTGTCGAATTCTTCTTAAGCTCTTCAGAGATAGCCTTAACCGCAGCTTCAATACCAAGCTTGATATCCATTGGCTGTGCGCCGGCGGCAAGGTTTCGTAGACCTTCCTTGACCATTGCCTGTGCCAAAACGGTTGCGGTTGTTGTTCCATCGCCAGCAACATCATTGGTCTTTTCGGNAACTTGCTTTACAAGTTGCGCACCCATGTTCTCGGCTGGATCTGAAAGTTCAATCTCTTTTGCAATAGTTACACCATCGTTGGTAATTAGAGGTGCGCCATATGACTTTGCGATAACTACATTTCGACCCTTAGGTCCAAGAGTTACTTTTACAGTGTCAGCAAGAATGTTGACGCCGCGCTCCATCGAGCGGCGGGCCTCTTCATCAAAATTAAGAGTTTTACCCACGGGCGATTACTTCTTCTCAATAATTGCTAGTACATCGCGAGCTGAAAGTACGAGGTACTCCTCGTTGTTGTACTTAACTTCAGTTCCGCCGTACTTGCTGTATAGAACGACATCGCCAACTTTGACATCCATTGGAGTGCGAACACCATCATCAAAGCGACCTGGTCCTACTGCAATAACGGTGCCCTCTTGTGGCTTCTCTTTTGCAGTATCTGGAATTACTAGTCCAGAAGCAGTGGTTGTCTCAGCATCATTTGCTTTAACAACGATGCGATCATCTAGTGGCTTAATGGCTACGGCCATGTGTGCTCCTTTTGTCTCTGTTTATCTTTAGCTAACTGACGGTTTTGGCTTAGGGGGCTGCGTTAGCAGACTGACCCCTAGAGTGCTAACAGTAATAGCGCCCTGCTGGGCGGTCAAAAGATAGGTCTGGCGATGCCGCTGCTGGAATCTGGCCCAAAGCCAAGGGTGCTCGGGGCGATCCCCTGAGTGACTGCCAGCGAACCGAGCGCGGCAACCATCGCCCCGTTATCGGTACATAGCTTTCTGGGCGGAATTCGAAGGAGCAAGCCCGCTGATTCGGTCCGGTCTTGGGCCAATTCGCGAAGTCTGGAATTAGCCGCTACCCCGCCAGCGATGATGATGGTTTCAATTCCACTGGCTTTTGCCGCGGCGATGGTTTTAATAAGTAAGACATCGACAACAGCTTCTTGGAATGAGGCGCTCACATCAGCTCGTTGATAATTTGGAATCTGTTGTAAATATCTAGCTACTGCAGTCTTGAGTCCAGAAAATGAAAAATCATATTTGTGATCGGCTAAATCTTTGGCAAGCGTTAAGCCCCTTGGAAATTCAATTGCAATTGGATTACCGCTAAGTGCATCATGATCAATCGAGGGACCACCTGGAAATGGAAGTTCTAGGAGCCTTGCTACTTTGTCGAATGCTTCGCCTGCAGCATCATCAATCGTAGAACCCAAAGTTTTCACGTCGCTCGTCAGGTTATTAACCTGCAAAATAGAACTGTGGCCACCGCTAACCAATAAAGCGATCGCCGGATCTAACGGATGATCTGAGTCAAGAGCATCTACCGCAATGTGTGCTGAGAGATGGTTAACCCCATAAAGCGGTTTATTTAAACCAAGGGCCAGACCGGCTGCACTACTAGTACCAACAACCAGCGCACCTATTAAGCCAGGTCCAGCAGTAACAGTGATGGCATCTAAATCATTTAGCTTGATCTTCGCTTCACTTAAAGCGGTTGCGATAACACTCGGCATCGCCTCTAGATGAGCGCGACTAGCGATCTCTGGAACTACGCCACCGAATCTGGCATGTTCTTCAACACTTGAGGAGATGACATTTGCAAGTAGCTTTCGACCGCGCACAATTCCAACTGCGGTCTCATCGCATGAAGTTTCAATTCCAAGAATTAACGGTTCGCTACTCATCAAAGCTCCTTGCGCATGATGATGGCGCTCTTACCCGGTCCGTAATAATCCTTACGCCGGGAAATTTCTATAAAGCCAAATGATTTGTAAAGCGGCATTGCTTGCTCATTACCAACCTTTACTTCCAACATAATTGCTTCACACTTCTGCGTTCTGGTCCAATCGATGACCCTTCGCAATAGTTCACGGGCAATACCCTTGCGGCGATTGGTTTCATCAACCGTAACCGTAAGCACATCTGCTACCCCAGCTAAATTCAGAACACCGGCATAACCGATAACTGCGCCATCGCGTTCGGCCACTACATACCAACGATCTTTCCCAGCCGACTCCTCCTTTAACTGCGCCATCGACCAGGCCTCAACTCCGTAGCTCGCCTTCTCAATTGCAAAGATTGGTACCAGATCTAATTGAGTCATTGGCCTAAATTTCACGCCAACTGGTGCTGGGTAGGCATCCGGCCTTCTTACATAAATTGGCGATTGAAATATTTCACCGCTCTGCGCCAGATTAGCGATAGCTAGTGGGTCTGGGTATTGCGAACTGTCTTCCCCATAAATCGGAAGATCTAGCGCTTTCAATTCAACGAGCTGTGCCACATCTGGTTCGCCCATTCGTTTTCCATTTTCATAGCGTGCGAAGAATCGTTCCTTGCGTCTGGCATCTACCTCAACAATGAAATTACTATCCTGGATCACAGCTGCAATCGCATCCAAACTACAGATCCCGCGCCATTTAATATTTCGGGCAAGGGCAAAGCTTTGGGCAAAGGAGATTCCAGCGCGCAGCCCGGTAAATGGTCCTGGCCCCATACCAACCGCTACTAGATCTATAACCGGAAATTTCTCTAGTGCCTGTGAAGCAAATTTAGGAAGTACCTCAGCATGAGCAAGTGGATCATCTTGTTGTGCTACAAATTCCAGCTTTCCATCTACGACAATTCCAACTGTTGTTCGTGAAGTTGAGGTATCAATTACTAAAGTCGTGGTCATAGCGAGAAAGAATCCCAACGCTTGCCATGTGGCGTGGCACTAATAAAGCGATCGTTCTCATTTGGCCCATGATTTAATTGCAATTCCAAATATTCAGATGAGAACCGGTCCGCTAACCCCTCGCCCCACTCAACCACCGTGATGCTTGAATTCAAATAACTCTCAAGATCTAGATCATCAAAAATCGCGGCGCTCTCACCTTGTAATCGATAAGCGTCTACATGGACTAACCGAATTTTTCCAGGATAGATTTTAGAGATGACAAATGTTGGAGAGGTTATATCGGTGATGCCTAGGGCTCTGCCGATACCTTGAGTTAGCGCGGTCTTTCCCGAACCAAGTGGACCAGTGAGAATGATTAAATCGCCGGCTTGGAGTTTGCTTCCAATTTCTTGCCCCAACTTATGCATCTCAAGTACTGAGGTGACCAAGGTTTCGTTGGTTGGCATTTCGCTAGTTTAAATGGGAAATGGGCCCCGCACTTACGTGCGAAGCCCATTTCGGTGAAGTGCTAGTTCTTAGTTGCTGCCGTAAAACGGTAGAAGTGGTGCTTGGTATCTACTGTCCACGATACCGCCAGCCTTACGAGCAAGTGCTCGCATCTCTGAGGTAGGTGCAACATCTCCATCAGTAGCTGCCTTTGCCAAAATGTTGGCTAGGCCAATCCACTGAGCGGATGTGAAGTTACAGTGATTTGTTCCAGTTGCAGCTGGTGTGGTGGTGATTGGTGAACCACTGCCATCAAATGTTGTGTAATGAACTGGTGCTTGATTCCAGATCGGCAAGAACATTTGCTTTGGCGCCGCATACTTTCCAGTTGAAACTGCAGCAGCTGCAGCCTTTTCCTTAGCAGCCGCCCATTGCGCGGCGTACTTATTTGCAAGCCACTGAGTATTTCCTGCAGGAACTGCTGGATCAGAAGTTGCAGTCAAGGTAACTGTTGGAACCTTAATCACACCACTGTTTTGTACTAGTGCACGTAGCTTTGCTGGCGCACCTGCAGTTGCAGTCCAGCGAGGAGCAGCTGGGTTTGCTGGATTCATGAAGGCCAACATTCCGGCAATCGCTGTGTTTCCACTTAGCGCTGCGTTGTATGTTGTTAGATCTGAATCTAAACGTGATGCGTAATCGGTCTTTGAGTTATCAAAGAAAGCGCCGCCGGTTTGACGTTCTAGATCTAGAGTTGCTAGCACTCCAAGAATTGCAGATTGCGCACCATTTTCTAATACTGCCAGGGCAGGTGATGCAGCAAGTGCAAATGAAGTGTAAGCCGCTGAGTTCTTTGAACCCGGACCAGTGGTCGCATCAAAGTGCGCACTCTTGGTTGGGATTCCAGCCATTAGGCCAATAAGTAGTAGCGCTGAACGTGGTGGAATTGCGGCAAGCGCAGTTCCAGCTGCACCTGAGTTATGTGGCCAGGTGTTGGTTGTTAACGAAGCTTTGATTTCAGCGGTCGCGCCCAAGATCTTGGCGATATCTGCTTGCGCTTCTGCCTCACCGGCTGCGCCAGCTGAATAGTTGTGACCCTTAATTGATGAATCAAAGAAGGTATGCATTCCCCATAGGAAATCACCGGCAACTGTAAGTTCAGCTTCAACGCTTCCAAGTGCTGGGCAAGCAAGGCCTGCCGAGCTAATCAAGTCTGGATACTTTTCAGCAAGTGCTTGGGTAATGAAACCACCAAGTGATTCGCCCCAGGCAATTACCTTCTTAGTATTTGGATACTTAGATTTGAAGGTGCTGATTAATTCACTGTCAGTTGCAAGAGCAGCATCTGTGTTCCAACCTTCGATTGAGAAGGTTGAACCAGCAATTCCGTAACCTTGTGAAAGAAGGTACTTAATAACGCTCTGATCTGTTGGATCGTTATTTGGAAGTGGTGCTGGAACTGGGTTATTTAGGATTGTTGAAACCTTGTAACCAAGTGCTGGTGCATCAATCGCGTAGCGATATCCGTGTGAATATAGGTACATAGTTCCGTTGAAGTTTGCTGGAACCATCATGGCGTATTTCGCGCCATCTGAAGTTACTCCGCCACAACTTTCAACGTAGTTAGCGGTTGCGCACATTGGAGCAGCAGCATGTGCCGCTACTGGAATAGTTACTAAACCAACAGCGACTAGTGCGCTGGTGGCGAGAAGTGAGATCTTCTTTACTAGTGAGTTATTCATGAGTTATTTGGCAATCCCTTCGCTGGCATTGCAGGTCGCTTGATGGTTGCTTTCACAACTCCACCAGCTCCTGAATCGGTTGTGTAGAGCGAGTATGTTCCGCCGTCAGGCAACATCGCACCACTTGAGTCGTACTTTCCAAACCAGTAACCCGAGTAGCCAACATGGCTCTTTGAGCTATAAAGAATTGGTGAGAATGCTGCAGATGCAAATGAAGCACCCTTATTTTCAATAGCCGACATCAGTGATTCGCGAGTTGGATTCTTTCCAGCTGCGCGAAGTGCTTCAACCGTCAGCATCGCTGAGTTCATCGCTACTAATACATTGTTATCGAATGAAGCTCCTGAATTGTATTTGGTGTTGATATCTTGGAATTGCTTGATGTATTCATCTTTTGTATCAGTTGTTCCTGGCAAGAAAGATGCACCAATTGAGCCGGTCAATACCGCTGCTGGTACGCCAAGTGCCTTAAGAGTTGTGGCATCGCCACCAACTGAACCAAGAATCCATTGTGCTTTGTAACCAAGTGCTGCAGAAGCACCAAGCGCTGCGCCTGTAGCTGACGATACGCCGAACATAACTACAACTTCAGCTCCGGCAGCCTTTAGCTTGCCAACCCAACCAGCACCTGTTGCGGCGCTTTGAGATCCTGAAGCGTATGGAATTGAGATATCAAACTTAACACCCGCGGTCTTAAAACCAGCAAGGGCATCTGATCCGAAATCATCATCCTGATAGATCAGACCAAGCTTCTTTCCGGCAAAGTTTTCCTTGATGTATTGGCCCATGATCTTTGCTTCCATGATGTATGAAGGAAAGATTGGGTACATTGTTGGGAACTTTGAACGATCAGCAAATCCACTGTAACCAGTGTTAATAAAGATTGATGGAATGCGATTTGTTGCTAATCCAACGACTGGTGACTTTGCAATTGCGTTGTTGTTAGCTGTTCCAAGGTTTGCAACATAGGCAAGTACTCCGTTGGACATGCTCTTGGCATTTGCAACCGCAGCTGTTGGAAGATAGCCATCGTCCTTAACAGTCAATTGAATCTTGCGGCCATAGACGCCGCCATTGTCGTTTACATAATTAAAGTAGGCCTGCATCGCGGCTGGAACTTTGTTGTAACCAGGAGCAGCAGATCCGGTAAGTGGAGTAGTGATACCCAACTTAATTGTTGTGGCGCTTACGCCAGCCTCAGAACGAGGGCTAAATGCTTGGGCAGGTAGTGCGCTGAGAGTTAGGGCACCTACGGTCAGCGAAGCTACCGCGAGATACGCGCGCTTTGTGCTTCGTTTTGCGAACATGTATTTCCTTCCAGTTAAACCTGTAGAAAAAACAGGCGAGGGTTTTGGGAAGTATTTATGAAGTTTTTTTCTTTCTTAGACTCATAAATTTACCTATGTTCGCGCCATTTGGGGCAAAAAGTATGGTCAGAATTAATAACAAACTTGTAATAAAGCCGGGCAAATTGGCAGATACACGCTCAACATCGCCAGCTTTTGTCGCGATCTGATCTGCGATATCTGGGATCGCCACAATTATTAGCGCCCCAACAACCGCCCCACCCAATCGAGTAATTCCAGCCAAGACCGCACCAGTCACAATTGCAAAAGAGAGTGAGAGTGGAAAAGCACTTGGGGTTACCAAATTTAAGGTCATAACTAACAGTGCACCTGCTAAACCGGCAACACCAGAACTAATTGTGAAAGCCAAAACTTTAGAGCGAGCAATATTTATTCCAGAGATTGCCGCACTTACTGGAGCCGAACGCATCGCCTGCCATTGCCGGCCAAAACGGCTGTGCAATAAGTTATAAACTAACCAGAAAATAATTAGCGCAGCTAGTGAGCAAATCCAGAAATACCATTTTGTCGTTGAGAAATTACTTCCTAGAAATTTAGGTGGCGCTCCGATATCAAAGTTAAGTCCCTGCTCCCCGCCCAAGAAATGAAATTGATTGGCAAGTGAAGGTAGCCCGACAGCTAAGGCCAAAGTTGTGCCCGCTAAATATGGTCCACGCAATCGCGCTGCCGCCCATCCTAAAAAGAGGCCGAAAAGCGCCGCAGCCAAGACCGCAATAATCAATGAGAGCAATCCAGAGGTATGCCAATAATATCTGGCTAGAACCGCGGCATATGCTCCGACCGCCATTAAGGCGCCATGACCCAACGAGATCTGCCCAGAGTAGCCAGTCAATAAAATAATAGAGCAGATTGCGATTACATAGAGCGCCACGGTTGCGCCTTCATAAACTCGAAAATCAGAGACCGAGTTACCTAAGAAGAATAGGGCGATTGCAATCGCAATTAATTCAAGGGCTAACTTAATTCTAGATTTACGCATCGCGCCCTCGCTTCATTCCAAAAAGTCCAGCCGGCTTAACGATCAAAATTAGAATCAATACGACGAATGCCGCTGGGAAGGCTAAAGAGGTGCTGACATATTCCAAAATTAAGGCTAGACCAATTCCAAGTATTAGGCCACCGATAACTGCGCCAATCAAACTTTCTAAGCCACCAATTACGGCACTGACAAAACCAAGTACAAGTAAGAGATCTAATGAGTTTGGCGAGAGCGAGGTAGATGGAGTTACTAATACGCCAGCGATTGCTCCGGTGGCACCTGCAATTGCCCAACCGATTGTCCGAACAAGATCAACGCGTACCCCAGCTAATCGAGCGATCTCTGGTTGAAAAGCTGCAGCGCGAAGTGCAAGCCCGAGTCCAGTTCGTTGAAATACAAAGGCAAAAATCACCATCACAACTATTGCTGTGAAAACTATTAAGAGGTTAAAGCGTGAAAATGGAATTGTTGTATGCCCAAAGGTAAAGCCATTGATTGAGACTGGCGCCCGATATTGCTTTAAATCACCGCCCCAAATCATTCCAACTAATGAGCGAATTAAACCTAATAAACCAAGCGTTGCAATAACCGGAGCAATTTCTAAAACCGGCCCGCTCTTTATTCTTCTGTTGAGTGGGCGAATTAATGCAATATCAGCCAAGGCTCCGATTACTGCGCCAGCTACCATCGCTACTGGAAGTGCCAGCCAATAATTATTTGTATGAGTAATAACTAGGTAGCCTAAATAAGTCGATGCAATTGCTTGGCCGGCTTGGGCAAAATTAACAACTCTCGTGGAACGCCAAACCAAAACCAAGGCCAGTGCCATTAGTGAGTAGATCGAGCCCGAACTTACTCCGATTAGAAAGGTACTAAGTAGTCTCATTTTTAATACCCCAGGTAGGCAGCTTGCAATGTTGGATCATTGATTAGATCCCGCGCTGCTCCTTGCGCGACTAATTTACCTAAATTAATAATGATGCCCTTATCTGCAATTTCTAAGGCGCTCATCGCATTTTGCTCGACCAACAAAACTGTTAAACCTGTGCGCTTTCGCAGATCATTTAGTGCTGTGAAGATCTGTTCAATTATTATTGGCGCTAACCCGAGTGAGGGTTCATCCAGCATCAAGAGCTCTGGTCTTGCAACAAGGCAACGTCCAATGGCCAGCATCTGTCTCTCCCCGCCAGAGAGGGTGTCGGCTCGTTGCGCCAATCGCTGCCCTAACTTGGGAAAGAGTTCTAGAACTTCTGTCGTAGCTTTTGCAACATCAGTTTTATCTTTTCGCCACAAGCCACCAAGTGCAAGGTTCTCTTTAACGGTTAGTTCTGGGATAACCGTCTTGCCATCTGAAACATGCAAGATTCCCATTCGAACTAAATCTTCTGGGCGCTTTCCGATCATCGAATTATCGCGCCAAGTTGCACTTCCACTCTTTGGATTCTTCAAGCCAGAGAGGGCGCGAAGTAGTGTGGTCTTACCTGCACCATTTGCACCGATTACCGCAGCTAACTCACCTTCATTGATGCTAAAAGTTAAATCTTGTACAGCCTCGATAGCATCGTGGTTTATTGAAAGATTTGTAACTTGTAAGGTCATTATTTGACCGCCGAATTTCCAAGGTAAGCCGCAACCACTGCCGGATTGTTTCGTACTTCAGTTGGTTTGCCACTAGCAATTACTTGCCCAAAATCTAAGACATAGATCCGATCACAAACTGACATGACCACATCCATATGGTGTTCAACTATTAATACCGAACTCTTTCTGGAAATTGCCTTGATAAATCCATTTAGCCATTCGATATCTTCGGCGCCAAGACCGCCGGCTGGCTCATCTAATAACAAAATTTTTGGTTCGCTGATCAGAGCGCGAGCGATTGCAACTCTCTTGGTCACTGGATATGGCAGCGAACTAACTTTTTCATTTGCAATATCGCCACATGAAACTTTGGCTAAAGCGGCTAAAGCTAATTCTTGCAACTCGACTTCAGCCTTTTTATCTAAGCCAAGGGCCGAGCGAATCAATCCGGCCTTTGCGAATTTTGTAGCGCCGACCATTACATTTTCAAGGACGGTCATCTCTGGAAAGAGCCCAACTCCTTGAAGCGTTCTGGCGATCCCTAAGTTAATTAACTCATGTGGCTTGGGCCAACTACTTAATTTCCCAGTAATTTCAATCGAGCCAGTTCCTGCGACCAATCCAGATATCGCATTGAAAAGCGTGGTCTTCCCGGCGCCATTTGGTCCAATTAATCCGACAACTTCATTTTCATGTAATTCTAAAGCAACTTTATCTAGCGCGGTTAAGCCACCGAATTTAACGCAGAGATCTCTAACTGATAGCAGCGCCGCACTCACGCGTAGATTCTAGGCACGCGAGAGGCGATTCGGGTAACTATTTCATAATTAATTGTTCCGGCGGCGCGCGCCCACTCATCAACTGAGTAACCCTTTCCGCCTATCACTGTCGCAATATCACCTGCTTGCACTTTGGAATCAGCACCGAGATCGACAACAAATTGATCCATGGAAACACGACCAATAATTGGTGCGCGCCTGCCACCAATATAAACTCCAGCAGCATTTGAACTCTGCCGTGGAATTCCATCGGAATACCCCATCGCAATAATTGCCAGCTTGGTATCGCTCTTGGTTTTTTCGGTGGCACCATATCCAACCGGTGAACCTTTGGAAACTTCCTTTACTAAGTGCACAATTGCTTTAACCTTCATTGCGGGAGTTAGTCCAAGATCTTTAGAAGTCCCCATGTGATTTACATCTGGACTCAATCCATACATTGCGATACCAACTCGGACCATCTGACTATGCACGGCTGGGATTGTTAATGTTGCCGCAGAGTTTGCAAAGTGAACAATCTTTGGGATGACTCCAGTATTCATTAACTCTAATAGTTTTGAATTAAATATTTTTTCCTGCGTCGCATTGGCCTTCTGCCCCGGCTCATCAGCACGTGCAAAGTGCGACCAATAGCCGACAACTTCAATATTTGATTTTGCAATTACTTTTAAAAATTCATCCCACTCTTTTAGTAAACCACCACGAGTCATGCCGGTATCAACTTCAATGTGAACCTTGGGCGTGCGCTTTGCCTTCTTGCCTGCCGCCTCAATTAACTTAAGGTGTGTCAGAGATGGAACGGAAAGTTGAATATCATTTTTGACTGCAGCGACGAAATCTTCGCCGGGTGGCGTTAACCAGGCGATGATTGGTGCCTTAATCTTTGCCTTACGGAGCAATAACGCCTCTTCAAGCAAAGCAACACCGAGCCAGCTCGCACCTGCTTTAACTGCAGTCTTGGCTACTGGAACCAATCCATGTCCATAAGCATCTGCTTTTACGACCGCCAAAATATCAGCGCTGGTTCCGCGCTTAATCCACTTAATATTTTTAGCGATTGCTTTTAGATCAACTTCAACAAAGGCGCGCATAGTTACTTATTCTCAACTATCACCATGGCAGATGCAATCCCGGCATCGTGCGAGAGCGTTAGATGAACAATTTTCTCGGCCAATCTATTTGCCATTTCGCCATGAAAAAGAAAAGCTGGTTTACCACTCTCTTCACTAACAATCTCAGCTTCTTGCCAATTGAATGCCGCCTTGGCATTTAGCGCCTTCGCCAGTGCCTCTTTTGCGGCAAATCTAGCGGCGAGCGATGCTGGCTTTAATGTCGCCTCATTTGAAGTAAATACTCTTTGCGCTAAAGCAGGTGTCCGAAGTAGCGATTCTTGAAAGCGCGCTATCTCAACAACATCAATTCCGATTCCAAAGATTGAGCTAGTCATGATGGTTGCTTTTCTGATGGGATAAAACGATCTAAGGCAATAATTGCAACAAGTAGTGCCCCGCCAATAAATACGCCCCCTAGAAGATCTGAGAACCAATGGGTCTTTCGGATTAAGGAGACTATAAATACCGATCCGGTGATAATTCCGACCAAAGGATAAAGTCGCAATCCCTGAAATGGAGCGCGGTTGGTATACCTATAAATTAAATATGCAAGCAATCCCCACGAGATCAAAGCATTCGAGGCGTGGCCACTTGGATATGACATCCCATTTGCATGAAGCGCATCTACATAAAGACGGGGCTTGGTTCTGCCAATTACTAATTTACAGACACCAACAACTCCATTTAGGGCCAAGAGCGCCAAGACCGAGAGATTAAATGGTCGAAAAGACTTAAAGNGCCAACCAATTATTGCCGCGCTAACTAATAAAACTGTTGCAGTAAACCAGCGAAGACCCAAGTCATCAATAGCCAACAAAATATGACTCGAGGTCCCACGGAAAGTGTGGTGTTTTAAATCTTCGATGTTGTGATCTATTCGATAAATGTATCCCCGAGTAAGAACTTGTTCGGTGACAATTATGAATCCAAGAAGCAGAAGTCCAGATACCCGCATGGCATGAAACATTTCATGGCGACGTTTTGGCGAGATATCAAATTGCATTTTTACTCTACTGTTACAGATTTAGCCAAGTTACGTGGTTGATCTACATCATTTCCACGAGCTACGGCCATCTCATAAGCAATTACTTGAAGTGGCACGACAGCTAATACTGGTGCCAAGAATTCATGCGTCTTTGGAATTCGAATTAAGTGATCTGCTGAAGCTAGCGGAGCATCTGCTATTGCAATGATGATTGCACCACGAGCCTTCACTTCCTGAATGTTAGAAGCCATCTTCTCGGCTAATAAGGAATTCTCCGCCGGCATAATTGCTATAACCGGAGTCCCTTTATCAATTAGCGCGATTGGACCATGTTTCAACTCGCCCCCGGCAAAGCCTTCAGCATGCATGTAGGCCAACTCTTTTAGTTTAAGTGCGCCTTCCAAAGCTGTTGGGAAACCGACATGGCGACCCAAGAACAACATTGATGTGGCATCTTTAAATTTTCTAGTAAGTGCACGAAGAGGTTCGACGGTTTCAAGAACTTGTTCAACCTTTGCCGGAAGTTCGGCAAGTTCAGTTTCAATCTCTAAAGCTAGCTTTGCATCGATAGTTCCACGAACGCGCCCTAGGTGGAGTGCGATCAAATACATTGCAACTAATTGAGTTTCAAAGGCCTTTGTTGATGCAACTGCAATTTCTGGGCCAGCGTGGGTATAGAGGACGGCATCTGATTCGCGTGGAATGGTTGAACCATTGGTGTTGCAGACTGCAAATACTCGAGCGCCTTTTTCTTTGGCATAACGCATCGCCATCAAGGTATCCATGGTTTCACCGGATTGCGAAATTGGAATTAACAAAGTCTTTTCATCAACCGCAGGTTCGCGATAGCGATATTCAGAAGCCATCTCAACATCTACTGAGATATTTGCCCACTTCTCAATCGCATATTTTCCAACCAACCCGGCATGGAAAGCGGTACCGCAGGCAATAATTACAACCTTATCGATTCCATCTAAATTTATTCCTTGAGTGATTTGCGAATCAAGCCCCTTAGTGCGACCAAGCAAAGTATCCAAGATCGCCTTTGGTTGTTCGAAGATCTCCTTGAGCATGAAGTGTTCGTAACCACCACGCTCTGCCGCGGAAGCATCCCAATTAATTTCATATTCTTTATGAGGTAAGACCTTGCCAGATAGATCAGTAATCACGATTGAAGTACTTGTTATATCCGCTACTTCATCTTGACCTAATTCCAGGGCGCGCTTGGTATGGCTAATAAAAGCTGATACATCGGAAGCTAAGAAATTCTCGCCATCGCCCACCCCAACTACTAATGGAGAATTGCGACGGGCACCAACGATTCGACCTGGCTCATCAGAGTGAATGGCAAGAAGGGTAAAAGAGCCACGTAACTGGCTGCAGACATCGCGCATCGCAGCTGCTAGGTCACCCTTATGAGTCTTGCGGGCATCGCTTAGTAAATGTGCGACCGATTCGGTATCAGTCTCTGATTTGAATGTATGGCCACGCTTTTCTAATTCGGCTTTAAGTTCAAGATAATTTTCAATTATTCCATTGTGAATGACGGCAAGTTTGCCTTCATTATCTAAATGTGGATGTGCATTTGTATCGGTCGGTCCACCATGTGTTGCCCAACGAGTATGACCAATTCCGCTATGCGATTGTGGAATCTTTTCGCCCAGAATTTCCTCTAAGTTGCCGAGCTTTCCAGCCCGCTTTTCAACCCAGAGTTTTTCACCGGTACCAACAACAAGTGCGATTCCAGCAGAGTCATAGCCGCGATATTCCAGACGACGGAGACCTTCTAATACTGGAGTTAATGCGAGAGCCTTTCCGGTGTAACCGACTATGCCGCACATGGCGATTAGGCTCCTTTAAATAATTCTTGCTTAATTAAGTTCTGATCTTACTATTTCTGCGAGTTCGTTCGCGATTTTCGTAGCGGTTTCTTCGCTTTGTGCCTCAACCATAACCCGAACCAAGGCTTCGGTACCTGAAGCCCTGATCAAAATGCGTCCGCTATCGCCCAGTGCTTTCTCTTGAGAGGCGATCTCTTCATGAAGTTTTTCGGCCGAATCTAATTTGCTCTTGTCGACCTTGTTCACATTTACTAACACTTGTGGGAAACGTTGCATAACAGATGCTAATTCCGCCAGTGACTTTCCAGTCTTTGCCATAACTTGAATCAATTGCAAAGCGGTAAGAATTCCATCACCAGTATTTGCATGCTGGCGCATAATGATGTGGCCAGATTGTTCGCCACCAAGAATGTGATCATTAGCCAACATATTCTCTAAGACATAGCGATCGCCAACCGCGGTCTTCTCTACTTTGATACCAAGCTCGTTCATCGCCTTAACAAATCCTAAGTTGGACATTACGGTTCCGACAACGGTCTTAACCTGCCAATCCTTTGCCAAGATCGCCATAATAAAATCGCCATCGATTACTTCACCATTTGCATCTACAGCTAAACAACGATCAGCATCCCCATCATGCGCAATTCCAAGATCCGCACCTTGTTTCTTAACCTCTGCGATTAAATTCTCCAGGTGTGTGGAACCGCAATTTTCATTGATATTTAAACCATTTGGCTTATTTGAAATCGCAATTACATCAGCACCAGCTCTGGCATAAATTTCAGGGGCAACCTCTGAACTGGCTCCGTTGGCGCAATCAACAACTAATTTAATTCCAGTTAGCTGCGTCGAAAGACTAGATAGCAGGTGGTAGATATATCGCTCGGCCGCGCTCTCATCAACAACAACTCGACCAACATCTTTGCCGGTTGGGCGCTTCCATGGTTCGTTCATGCGGGCTTCAATGGCTGCTTCTAAGGCATCGTCTAACTTGCCGCCGCCCTTGGCGAAGAATTTAATTCCGTTATCGGGCATGGGATTATGCGATGCGCTGATCATTACGCCAAGATCGGCGCCACTTTCAGCAACTAAATGCGCAACAGCCGGAGTAGGAAGAACTCCAACGCGATAAACATCAACACCAGCGCTTGCCAATCCAGCAATGACTGCAGCTTCTAAGAATTCACCTGAAGCTCGTGAATCTTGTCCGACAATTGCACGTGGCCGGTGGCCCGCGAAAGCGCCGGTATCACCAAGGACATGGGCAGCAGCAACTGCAAGATCTAATGCGAGTTCAGCTGTGAGGAGATCATTGGCAAGACCTCTAACACCATCGGTGCCAAAGAGCGCCATATCTATTTTGGAAATTAACGCTTGCTGTATTGAGAACGCTTACGAGCCTTCTTAAGGCCGTACTTCTTACGTTCGATAACACGAGCATCACGTGCAAGGAAGCCAGCCTTCTTTAGCGCTGGACGATTTGCATCACGATCAATTTCATTTAGCGCACGAGCAACGCCTAGGCGAAGTNCTCCTGCTTGTCCCGATGTTCCGCCACCGTTAATGCGAGCGATTACATCGAATGAACCTTCAGCACCAACGGTGCGGAATGGTTCGGAAACTAATTGTTGGTGAACCTTGTTTGGGAAATAAACTTCAAGAGTCTTTCCATTAACAGTCCACTTACCTGAACCAGGTATTAGACGGACGCGAGCAACAGCTTCTTTACGGCGACCAGTTCCGCCACCAGGAGCGGTTACGCCCTTGCGACCAATTGATGCACCTGGAGTTGATGAAGAGTAAGAAGTTAATTCTTGCTCGTTATCGATTCCTGAATCTACTGCGGTATCAAAATCAGACATTAGGCGCTCCGTTACTTCTTAACGATCTGGGAAACTTGGGAAAATACATATGCAGTTGGGTTCTGTGCTGCGTGTGGATGGGTTGGGCCTGCGTAAACCTTTAGCTTTGAACCAACGGTGCGACCTAACTTATTCTTTGGCAACATTCCAAGAATTGCTTTCTCAACAACGCGAGTTGGATCTTGATTAAGCAAATCTGAGTAAACGATAGAAGTCATACCACCTGGGTAACCTGAGTGGTGGTGAGCAAACTTTTGTCCGGCTTTTTGTCCGGTAAGTGCAACCTTCTCAGCGTTGATTACAACAACAAAGTCACCCATATCGATATGTGGTGCGAATGTTGTCTTGTGCTTTCCGCGGAGTAGAACAGCTGCATGGCTAGCTAGTCGACCTAGTACTACGCCTTCTGCATCGATGACATGCCACTTACGAGTGACGTCACCGGCTTTTGGTGAAAATGTGCGCACGAGGTTTCTCTCTTTCTAGCTTTAGAACTTATTAGTTTTCGGTTTAGCTCGGTGGCCAGATCGCCACTTGAGCAGAGGGCTAGATTACCTTCCGGCAGGGGTAGGGGTCAAAACGGCCTATTTGGCTCAAAAAACCACTTTAACCAGCGTCAAACCCCGGCCGGGAAAGACATAACTATCGGATACTCGCTCCTTATTTTGCAGGAGTTCCAAGATCCACTCCTTTGGAAAGCGACCCTCCCCAACAGCCACGGCGGCCCCGACTAAATTTCGGACCATCGAATAACAAAAGGCATTGGCCCGGACATCGGCCTGCAAATATCCGTTTGCATCGCGGCTCCAATGAAATTTCATGAGGGTGCGAACCGTGGTCTGATCCTCCCGAAACTTACAAAAGGCTTTGAAATCATGTTCTCCGAGCAGGTAGTTACAAGCATCGTTCATTAAATCCTCGTCCAGCTTTCGATACCAAGGTTCGATATCAAATCTAGCCAGCGGTGGGATGGTCTTTAAATCATCAGCTATCTTGTAAATATAGTGGCGCTCCATCGGTGAGAAGCGGGCATGGAAATCTACTGGCGCTTGGGTTACTTCTAGGATTCGAATATCTTCATCGAGAATTCGATTTAATCGATAGGCCCAATTAGGAATATCCCAATTAATCTCTGGCGCCGGTGGATTTTGTGGAATATCAATATGTACAAATTGTTGGGTGGCATGAACACCAGCATCGGTTCGACCAGCAACAATTAATTCGACATCGGTGCGAACCATTTTCGAGATCGCTCCCCGAAGTTCGCCCTCTAACGTGCGCTGATCTGGTTGATAGGCCCAACCGGCATAGTTAGTGCCGTCATAACATAATTCAATCTTTAAACGAAGAAACCCACTCTTAGGGTTAAGAGTGGGTTCCATTGATACTTCTTAATTACTTATTTAACTAGTTCAATAACCGCCATTGGTGCGTTATCACCATTGCGTGGACCAACTTTGGTAATACGTGTGTATCCACCATTGCGGGTTGCAAATGTAGGTGCGATATCTGTAAACAGAGTATGCACAACGCTCTTGTTCTGGATGGTCTCCATAACGCGACGACGGGCTGGAAGATCGCCAACCTTTGCAGCAGTAATTAACTTCTCTGCAAGTGGACGAAGGCGCTTGGCCTTGGTCTCGGTTGTTGTGATCTTTCCATGTTCGAAAAGTTGTTCAGCCAGAGTGCCTAGCAACAGCCTTTCATGTGAAGGACCAGCACCTAGGCGAGGACCTCTACTTGGACGTGGCATGACTTATCTCCTGACTTATTCTGCGTCGACGAGATCATCGTCAACGTTATTTCCGTAGTTAGCGTGCTTTGTTGGGTCGAAACCAATTGGGCTATCCTTAAGTTGGAGACCCATTGATTGAAGCTTTGCTTTCACTTCATCAATTGACTTTGAGCCAAAGTTACGAATATCCATTAGATCTGCTTCAGAACGTCCGATTAATTCACCAACTGTGTGAATACCTTCGCGCTTTAAGCAGTTGTATGAGCGCACTGTTAGATCGAGATCTTCGATTGGAAGAGCTAGATCTGCAGCGAGCGCAGCATCTTGGACGGAAGGTCCCATTTCGACACCTTCAGCGTTAACGTTAAGTTCGCGAGCAAGACCGAATAGCTCAACCAAAGTCTTTCCAGCAGATGCCATTGCATCAGCAGGCTTCATTGATGGCTTGGTCTCAACATCGACGATCAAACGATCGAAGTCGGTACGTTGTTCAACACGAGTTGCTTCAACCTTATATGTAACGCGAAGAACAGGTGAGTAGATCGAGTCAACTGGAATCCGTCCAATTTCTCCGCCTGCTGCTTTGTTCTGTACAGCTGTTACATATCCGCGACCGCGCTCAACAGTAAGTTCAACCTCTAGGTTGGCCTTTCCGTTAAGGGTTGCGATGTGAAGTTCTGGGTTATGAACTTGGATGCCTGCTGGAGCAGCAATATCGGCACCTGTTACAACTCCTTCACCATTCTTGCGAATGTAAAGAAGTGATGGCTCATCATTATCTGATGAGAGAACTAGGTTCTTGATATTTAGGACGATCTCAGTGAGATCTTCCTTGACTCCTTCAAGGGTCGCAAATTCATGAAGCGCACCGTTGACTCGAATGCTGGTAACTGCTGCACCAGGGATCGATGACAAAAGGGTACGACGTAATGAATTTCCAAGGGTGTAGCCGAAACCTGGTTCTAGCGGTTCAATGATGAACCGTGAGCGGTATTCGTTTTCTACTTCCTCGGTGAGGATGGGGCGTTGTGCAATTAGCACTTATTTCCTCCGTCTGTCTGGGAGATCCACTATTTGATCTCCTGTTTGGTATTAATTGGGTTGAAGTTTTTTACTTGCTGTAAAGCTCGACGATGAGTTGTTCTTGAACTTGAGTATCAATAACGGTGCGAGTTGGAACTGAGTGAATCAAGATACGAAGCTTTGATCCAACAACTTCCATCCATGCTGGAACTGGCTTTTCACCAAGTTCAGCACTTGCAACGATAAATGGTGTGGTCTCAAGTGATGCAGGAACTACATCAATGATGTCCATCGGAGTTACGCGGAATGAAGGAATATTTACCTTCTTGCCGTTAACTAGGAAGTGACCGTGACGAACTAGTTGGCGGGCCATATCGCGGCTCTTAGCAAAGCCAGCGCGGAAGACCACGTTATCTAGACGAGTTTCAAGGATGATTAGAAGGTTGTCACCAGTCTTACCTTGAAGTCGGTTCGCCTCTTCGTAATATCCACGGAATTGCTTCTCTAGAACGCCATAGATACGTGCGCACTTTTGCTTTTCGCGCAACTGACCTAGGTATTCAGATTCCTTTGCACGGCCGCGGCCATGTTGTCCTGGCGGATATGGACGTGATTCGATCGGACACTTTGGTCCATCGCACTTAGAGCCCTTAAGAAAGAGCTTTACTTTTTCGCGACGGCAGCGCTTGCAATCTGCTCCGGTATA